>Ga0075163_10000493_pt1 | contig 50541 bp, 41 predicted proteins | sample JI1023141ADNA_FD_71478 | JGI IMG/M metagenome (GOLD analysis project Ga0075163, IMG submission 71478) | Wastewater effluent complex algal communities from Wisconsin, to seasonally profile nutrient transformation and Carbon sequestration -... | ecosystem: Engineered > WWTP > Effluent > Algae...
AGTTAAACCTGAACACCCAGTTAAGTCAGAAGGTCCTGCCAAGCCAGAAAGTCAGGCCAAGCCAGAGAATTCCACCAAACCAGAGAGTTCTCCCAAGCCAGAAAGTCAGGCAAAACCAGAAAGCCAGGCCAAAACAGAGAGTCCAAAGAGCCCAACGAACTCAGGCGGAGATACCCAAGCTGCAGCTACGGGCAAAGGCGATAGATTGCCAGCGGCTCAAAAAACCGACCGCCTGCCCACAAGTGAGCGCACCGGCACCGTTGACGCTCCAGTCACACCGGGTGAAAAAGGCCCTCAAATTAGCGATGGTAGCAAAGACAGTGCGCTAAGAGCCGATGCCATGGCTATTCGCAAAGCCACTGGCAATGACAACACTATCGCCAGGTGGGCTGACAGAGAAGCTATAAACAAAATCCTAGAAGGTAAATCTGAAGACGACCGCAAAAGAATCGACAGCATTTACAAACAATTGTATAAAACCAGTCTTGATGGCGAGATGTCTCAGTTCTTAAAAGGCTCGGATCTGGATAAGTTCCGCAACATCCTCAATCGCAAAGACAATAACGCCGAAAACGAAAATGCCAGAAGAATTCACCAGAACCTACTGGAACACAAAAATACTATTGAGGGCAGAAGCAACGATCAAATCGAAAAGGACATCAGACTGACTTTAGCCAGTCACACTCCCGAACAGATAGCCAAAATGTCTGCCGAATACAAAAAGGAGTATGGTGTTTCGCTAGAAGATGCTCTGCTTAAGGATGATGGATTAGGAGCCAGCACCAAAGAGATAGCGGCAGTCTATCTAGACAAAAGCGGCAAAACACCGGATCAAAAGACCAGTGCACTAGTTGACATTGCTCTTAAACATCAGGACGCTCAAGCATTTAGTGAAGCAATGAAGAATGCCTCACCAGAAGCAAGAAAAGCATTTTTAGACAATAACGGTAATAAACGCATAGAAGAAGCCTTTGACCACTGGTACTCAGGCAAAGAAGCCAAAACCGCGATGGACTATGCGCGTGAGGGCAAACTGAGTACGGCAGCGCAAGTCGAAAGCAATAAACATTGGATCAATAACACCAAGGGCATTGAGCTTGCCATCAAGCAGATGACCGACCAGGAGCGCAAACAATACAATGACGGCAAAGAGCTAGCAGCCGGTCGACCAGTAAAAGACCTGAGTCCGCAGGACGCTCAAAAGGCAAAAACTTACTACGACAATCTGCACAACACACTCACTGATACCACCAACCCAACCGAAGTACTGCGCCTCGAAAATCTCATTTCGACCAAAGGTAAAGACTCTATTGTGACGCAAACAGCGACACATAGAGGCGCCATTTACAACGACGGTATGGAAAAAATCAATACCGACATCCGCGAAATGACAAAGGCGCAGTGGGATGATGCCAAAGCGCACCCGGAGCGGCGCGAAGAACTAAAGCAGATGCTGGGCTCACTCAATAAAAGCGAAGACGAGATCAAAACCTCGATGGCAATCTATGACCGCATGATGTCGGGCAAAGATCACAACGAAGGCAAGGACAGAGCCAAAGAATCGGTCTTAAACGGAATCGATGCCAACAAGCACTGGTATGGGTCCAATCGCGATGGCGTGCTCGATGCCGTTGCCAACATGTCTGTATCAGAGCAAGACCGATATCGCAAAGATGCAGAGTTTAAAAAGCAAGTCGATGAGAGTATCAAAGGCGCCATCCCTGACTTACGGGGACAAGCAGCGGCAACACGCATGCTCGATCTAGTAAAAGCAGGCAAGGCACCAGATAGCGACGTTATCGCCAATCTTGACCGCATCCAAAATTATGACGGCTCTAAGACTCTAGACGTTGTACATGCAATAGACAAAGCAATGCGCGACGATCCGACCTTAAGAGATCGTCTAGTCAATCCGCAAACACAAGCAGACAAAGAGTTGGCGGCAAAATTCAAAGAGCATACGCAATTTGCTTTTGGTCTTGACTATGAGCAATTCGGCAAACCTTACGTAGAGACAGGCGCCCTATCCCTCGAGAAGAAAGTAAATCTGAGCAAAGGCGTGTTTAGCGATGATACGGCTCAAATTTATAACGACATCAAAGCAGCCACACCACAAGAAAAAGAACGTTTAATAAACGACAGTGCATTTCAAAATAAAGTCCTCGGCTTCCTGGGGGAAGACCGCAAACAGGTCGCTCTAGCTGTAGCCATACAAGGCGAAGAAAGACCCGAAGATAAAATCCGCTCTGCAACGGTCGGTTGGGGCGGCTCAGCGGACATTGTTGCTGCTCTCAAGGAAATCAAGCCAGAAGATCTAGAACGAGTCAAGGTAGCATATGCAACCAAGTATGGTGCCAGCCTGGAAGGCGATCTAACAGGCAAGCTCGGCGCCAAAGACATGGAAGAAGCCACGCGAGTCTTGACCCAAAATCTCAGCCTCCAAAGCCGCGTTAATATCGCAAAAGACCAAACCGAAAACACTCGCAGTGGATTTGGTGCAGCTGTTGCAGACAATGTCTGGGGCAGCGGCACTGGCGCCCAGGCAGACGAGACTCTGCTTGAGACAACACGCGCTCTGTCCGAAAAGAACAAAGTAGAACAAGCCCTGGCAGCAGGTCAGACGCTGGCGCAGAATGTCACCCCAGAGCAACAGCAAGCGATAAAGGACAAAGTAAATGAAGCGCTCAAGTCCGCACTTGAATTACAAAACCAAGCAACAGAAAATCATATCGATGCTAAAGCAGCAGCAGCCGATTATGTGGCAGATGGCACGATAGCAGCCGTCGCAATCGGTAGCTTGATTGTCACAGGTGGTGCAGATGCTCCATTATTGCTGGCTCTGGCTGGAGCTGGCGCGGCAATTAAGGTCGGTAGCAAAACTGCACTACAAGGCAACGACTATGACTTTAGCATCAGCCAGGTCTCAAAAGACATTGCCATTGGCTCTATTACAGCGGCCACTTCAGCCATAGGACCCGGTGAAATCGCCATGGTCTTTGGTGTCGGTAAAAAAGCGGCGCAAGAAGCCTCTAAAGCTGCTATCCAGGAGATTGGTCAAGCGGCCCTGCGTGAAGGCGGCGAAAAGGTTATAGAAGACGGTACCAAAGAAATTGTACGCAACACTCTTGCCAGCGGCGCCAAATCACTCGACCAAAAGGATTTTGTCCAGCTCGCCAATAAAGCAATCTCGCCAGATCTAACAGGAGCCGCCCGCGAAGCGGCAGTAATGGAACTAGCCGAAAAACTCAATCAGCAAGTAGCTGAACGCATGGGCGAAGGTGTTGTACGCAACTTTACGCAGCACTCACTCAATGCCGCCGGCGGTGGTATCGGTGGCGGTGCAGGTGGAGCTGTCGAAGGAATTACTGATTGGGACTCGCGCAAGAGTGTGGCAGCCAACCTCGGCAAAGTAATTACTCATGTCTCCGAAGGCGCAATCTCTGGAGCCATTGGCGGCGGCGTGATGTCGGCTGGTATGCAAGGTCTAGGTCATAGCTACCAGTCATTTAAAGGTCACTTTGCCAGGCAAGCAGCTGGTGGGGTCGAAGACGCTCAAAAAGTCGTAGTAGCCAGTACTGAATCTGCGGTAGTCTCGCAAGCAGCCACGGTCAAAATCAACGAAGCGGGACGAGTCACACAGATAGACAATGTTGCCGGTAGCACCAGAGTGGAATATCACGGCTCGGGTCCACTTGAAGGCAGTGTCCAGACAGTCTCCATGCCAGACGGCAGACGCTATACGACAAGTGATGGACAGAACTGGCAAATAACAAACAAACAAGGCTACAGCGACACTGTCCAGGGCAAAATGACAGCTAACGCTGATGGTACATTGACCTTTAAAGAAAATAACGGTGCTGCTACCGTTTACCGCAATGACGGCACAAAACTGGAAGTAGCACAAAGTAACTCAAGCCTGATCAAAGATAGCACTGGCAAAATCACAGGAGCAATAGACAACCGAGGGACAACAGCAAAAATAGAATACGCAACAGACGGACAGGTAAAAGCCATCCACCAGGGCAACGGCAATACAATACAGCGCATAGAGAGCGCTGCCGGCGGCAAGCAAGAGACCTGGTCAATAAAATCAGACGAGCATCCAGAAGGCACCTTGATACAAGGACAATCCAAATTACTCAAAGATGGTGCTCTCCAAATCAAGTCAGAGTCAGGCGCCACGCAGATACTACGTACCGATGGCTCACGCATCGAGATCAACGAACACAATCAAATCACCAGAACATTTGATGTGCGCAACCGTGAATCGACATATCAATACGGAGTAGACGGTAAACTCAACAGCGTTAAACAGCCCGATGGCAATATCGCAAGCAAACTACCTCTGGTAGAAAGGGACGCTGATGGTCGCATCCTCAGTGTATCTAGACCACCTATGGGTAACGAAATCAAAATTAGCTACGAACCCACTGGTGTACCTGGCGAAGTCAAACAAACCATAGAATTTGCCCATACAAAACTATCCAGCAAAGATGGCAAAACCTGGATGAAAGAGGATCCCTCCGCTCCTGAAGGCAGCTATGAGTGGAAAGGCAAAGTAACAATTGCTGAGGACGGCACCATTACTACCGCCTCGACCACCGGAGGACCAACCACTGTGCACCGTCCTGATGGTGCCACTCTCAATTACAGCAAAGGTGAGCTAGATTCGGTCAATAGTGTTGATGGCTTTTACAGTCGCGGCAAAGATGGCAACTGGCAGTTTAGCAGATTTGACGACGTAACCCCGATGGACATATCTGGCACTATCACAGTCAAACCAGAAGCAGTGACTCTGCACCGTCCCGATGGCACAGTCAAAGAACTATCCAGCACAGACACCTGGTATATCCAGCGAGGCACATCAAAAGATGTTATCCCCAGTCCAGTGACGATTTCACCTGACGGACAAGTCTCTATGCCCTACGACAATAGCGCTGTCAAATTGGTCAATGCCGACGGCTCAATCGTCATCCGTGAAAACGGAGATGGCAAAATACTCGCTCGCTTTAATTCCGACGGTACAAGAGTGCCTAAAGAATCACTCAACGTACCGGATGATCCATTCCACAAAACTGTCGAGCAAAACTTTAAAACCATTAGCTCAGAGCGCCAGATGCAGGATGCCGTCGAGCGAGTCAAAGGTGACCTGACAGAAGTCAGAGGGCTCGGTGCCGATGGTAAGCACACATCAGTACTGGATAGTCTTACTAACGACACCACACTCAGTGCCCAACAAAAAGAAAATATATTGCGCAATCTAGCCGAAGTACGTCAGCATTATGCTGCATACAGAGCTGGTGACCGCATGCATCCGGACTCCGAAATCAACTGGATCCACACTCAGGGCGAGCTTGGCCGGGTGATGCAATCGGCCCGTGCCAACAATTTAACAGCAACTCAAATGGAAGACGCCATGTTAGCTTCCATGTATTCAGACTCTGTCAAGTTTGCCTTCCCACCACCCGAGGGTGTACAGGCAAACTTCTTCACTCACCATCTTGATGGCGCAATCCAGGCAAGAGAAGTCCTGACAAGACAGGGTTATCCGCCCGAGCGCATCGACACAATAGTGCAGGCAATAAAAGAGCACCAAATTGCCCCGCCCGAATTCATGGGCTTTCTCTATTACAATTCCATAAACGGTGGCATCGGTGCTAGAGAAGCAGCAGGCAAAATCACCGCTCAAGAAGCTACTGAATTGCGTAAAACTCTCAGCACGATGCTCGGCAAGGACTCGCAAAATAGAACAGTCATTCGCAACATAGCCAATGTCAACGAAGCACCCAAAATACAGACTGCTGACGGCAACTGGGAAGTAGACTTTAGCCCAAAAGAAAGAGAAGTGCTCAAGATGGCCGGCATAGACAAATGGTCAGTGCCTCAAGATCCCACCCTATCAGCAGAGTTTAAGCAATTAACAGTAGCAGAACAAAACAGAAGAATCAGTCAGTTTAAGGTAGCTCAGACGCTCATAGATGGCGATGCCATCGATAACTATGCCACTCTCACTGGTGCCAGCAAAATCGTCGCCCTGCGCACACCATATCCAGGCTCATCATTTGTCGATAAGACCGTTTGGGGCTCGGTTAAGACTATCGATGACAGCTTTACAGATGCCCGTTCAGTACTCAGTCCTAGAGGTCGAGAGCTTGCCGACGAAGCTCTCGCTCAACGCAACCAAATCCTTGAGGACAAAGAGACCGGCATAAGAGCCCAAATGGATCAATGGCTCAGGACAAAAGGCAAAGATCCCGCAGGAGAACCAATCCCCTTTTACAATGCCGACCTGACCTACCCAAAACCTCTCGAACCAGAACAGCAAAACATGTTCAAATCTGGCAAGGATGCAAACGGTGTCAAGCTCACAACTGAGCAAATGGACGCACTGCGCTACAACGGGTTAACATCGGCTCAGATCAAGGATTTTGAGTTTGCCCAAGAGATAAGCGCTCAGATGAGAGATCTTTTGCGCAAAGGTGGCAGATTGACCGGTGATTTGCCAGGCAAATTTGAGCCTGTGACAGGTACGCGCCCACAAGGAGATTGGAGCGACAGCAAAGCCCGTTCTTTTGAGATGCCTGAGCTTACCAACAAAAAGACTCTCTCTGACGGCAGCTGGGAAGCACAATCAAAAGAAGGCACAGTGCTACACCGCGATGGTGTAACCATAATAACCAATAGCGAAAAAGCGACAACAAGAGTATACGATCTAAATGGCAGACTCACATCCGCCAGCGAGAACGGCAAGGGCAGGACCTTTGAATATGACTCCGACGGGCAACTAATAAGTGCAAAACTAACCGGCGGCGATAAGATACACAAAAGCGAAGATGGCAAAAACTGGTATCACGAAAAAGTCGAAAACGGCACCACCGAAAATACTCTCATAGAAGCCGATCATGTCTACGTGGACAGTGACGGCTCGCTACGCATGGTCAGCGATAAAAAAGAGCAAGTAACACTGGACCGTATGGACGGCTCTCGTGAACTACATCTACGCAACGGCAGAGTGGATTACCTCGCTGCCGATATATCCCACGAAAAAGCTAGACTCGACAAACTGGCCAGCGAAACATTCACCGACCCAGCTCGACTAGAACGCTTTAACAAACTCAGACAAAACTTTGATACTGAGGCTTTTGACCGCAATCTCAGTATCAATACCAGAGCTTTGACGTACAAACAGATTAATCGTCTGCTCGCCGACAATCCCTCCGCTGTTTTGTCCCGTGGTGATAGAGCCGATCTGGCCGAGCAAATGCTGAGCCACTCATCGGATTTACGTAGTATCGATCAAGGCGCTAATAGCACCTGTAATGTCACCACACTCGAAAACCGCAACTATGCACGCAATCCGGACAAAAACGTACAGATAGTAGCGGACATAGCAGAGTCGGGCAAGTTTGTCACTCTCTCCGGTCAAACTGTCGACATGGCCAGGCTGCAAGCAGGCATAAAGCCAGATGGCGAAGCAACCATTAACCTCCAATTACAAAGAAGTGGTGGCAACGTACTAAAACGGGATGGAGCGCGCGACTGGAGCAGTCAGATAGTGGAAGTAGCAATACTAAATAGCCACTGGCAAACTGCCACCACCAAAATACTCAAAGGTCGTCAAATCGAAGAAGCCAATTTTGCTTATAGCAGTGATCGCAAACTCATTGGCGCCATCAACAAAGACAATCACATTACCGCACTCTATGATGCCAATGGCAAAAAACTCAGTGGCCTAGCTCCAGATCAAACGGCTTACACCAAAATGGGTTTTGAAGTCGCGCCAAAGGACCGCGGCAAGCTGATTTATGACCAGTTTGGCAATCTCAAAGGCATGACCGAGGAACAAAATCTAACCAAACTCTACGACCCGGCTGGTCAGCCACTCACTGAAGTTTCGCCTGGTGTAAAAGGCTATGACAATGAGGGCAATCAAATATTCCACGTAGCCGGTCCTGGAGAGACAGTCTATGACAAAGTGGGCACCGCTAAACGCCCCATAAGCCAAGAGAGAATCCTCTACAAAGACGGTGATAACTGGGTACCGTTAAAAGACTATGACGGCGATGTAATTGACAGTCCCAATATCTACACTAATGAGTTGATAAAAGCTAACCGAGAGTTTAGCGCTGTCTACGACGCCAGCCACTATGTAATCTCTAACAGACATGCAAGCTCTGCTAAGGAGCTTGGTGAGCGCCTGCAAAAGCTCAAAGAAGAAAATCAACTGCCCGTTGTGCTGCAAGTGCACACTAGTAAAGCGCCATTTAGCAAGTTCTCTGGTCTGCAATCAGCCTGGGGCGGAGGTGGTTGGCATGTAGTCAACGTCCAAGACTATGACGCAGCCACTGGCGTAATCAAATTCACCAATCAGTGGGGCTCAAAAAATGACTTTATGGACAAAGGCATACCCGTAGAAGACCTCTACAAGTCACTTGATGCCACCCGACTGGCAAAATATTTTGAATCTCATCCAACCATGCGCAAAGTTTATCAGCGATCATTGATAGGAGCTGGATATTTAGGCGGAGGCGCAGCCTTACTCTACGGCGAAAAACTGGGCATAGAAGCCTACTACGAACGCAAAGATAGAGAACAACGAGAGCAAAGAGAGCAAAGACCGCCAAGTGAACAGAATAAGCCTGCAGTGCAAGTTCCAATTGGGAGGACCAATTGATGAAGCGAGAACTTGTCAAAGACATAGGTCAGGTCAAAAAACTGGAGATGCCGCTGGATTGGTGCAATCTCGCACCAGAACGCAAATTAGATCATGCGCCTTATATCATTGAGTATGCTCCTGTCAAAAATACAGGAGTGACACTGACTTTTTATTATCGGGGCAAACGCATAGACAATCAAAGCGGTCAGGACTTTTTAAGGGTCTTAAAAGAGCCGCCACATCAAGTCAGTGCTGCCGACAAAGAACTAATTGAAATGGTAATCAGAGACGCGTCTGTGGACGAATGGTTTGACACGTATTCGATTTATACCGAAAAACTAAACGGCAGACCAGTACTATTTTTGGACGGAGTGTGGCGCAAAAGCAACCTGCGTACTTTAGGCCTTTTTATCGATACTGACAAAACTGGTACAGCCGTGCAGGAGCTGCATTTTAGCGCTCCGGCAGAAATTTTTGGAGACTATTTAGAAGAAGCGATGAGCGCGCTTGAATCAATCAAATGGAAGTGATAGTGACGATAGCAGTGCAAAACAAACGGCAAATAACAGAAGGTTAGGATAGTGAGCGATAGAGGCGAATCAAAATCACAACATAATGTAGAGAGTGAAAACTCTCAAAATAGTGATGTGCATCCATCAGTTTTTGCCGAAGTATGGCAGAGTGCCAAATACAGCCTGGTACAAGAAACATATAATGGTGTCTCGCAACTCGGCCGAGGCATGGGCGCCGACATCAAAGAGCGCGATCTAGTACAAAAGCCCGCTGCGCCCACCACTGCCACCGAAAAATTCGCCCAAGACATCGGTACTGGTATTGGCAAGGTACCAGTTTTGGTGGGCATGTATGCCATGACCAGACTAGGTATGGGTCGCACTGCAGCAAGCATGTCACTGGTACCATCAGCTGAGGCATCAATCGCCCGACTCTCAGTGGCAGGAGCATTATCAAGCGGCATAGCGATACCATCAGCCGGACAAAACCTCTGGCAAGAGCGCGGTACTCAGGCAGTTACCGGGGCACTTGCCATGTACACCTTTGGTAAAATGCAGTCAAAATTAAGCCAGTCAGCTGGACTCTACGAATCCCAATTGCCAGCAACTGCTCTATCTAGCCTGACTCACCTGGCCAAACGAGGCACCGCTGGCACCATATCTGGAGCAGCCAGTGGCTTTGTCGGAGCCGAGACGCAAGCCATACTGTCCGAGCTGAGACCAGCCAATATCGAAGAATTGAGCCGCAGCATCAATGCCAGTGCCGCCATGGGTGGTACTCTTAATATACTCAAAACCCCTGGTGCCAGACCGCACCAGGATGTGGGTCGAATAGTGCCTCAAGCAATAGCACCGCCACCTGAAACAACCTATGCCTTACCGACAATGCACGTACCTAAATTTAAAACAGCGCGCACCAATCCAGCAAAACCAGAGGCTGGTGAGGGCAAATAAGTGACCAGTATGGATGCTCTCAACCAAAAACGAGCCGCACTGGAAGCCATGGTGCAGGACTGCATGGTAGCAGGGGTGGAAGTGCCTGTCGCAGTTTCGGACGAATTGCAAGAGCTAAATATCGCCCTGAGCGGAGTACCGCGCCAGACACACAATCCACCCAAAAGCTGGACTCAGTGGCTCGGTCAATCTATCAATCAGCATTTTATCAAACGTCTTTTGCAAAACGACTCCTATGCTTATTTATTTGCCGCCCTGGGCAGGCAAAATAGCACCCTCGAAGCATCTGCAGCCAACAACCCGTTTGAGTTTGTCTACAAAATTGCTAAACCGCAAGAGCTTGTGGTGACACCAGAGACTAGACCGCCACGAGACCACTCAACCATGGTGCTAAAGCTAGAACCTTTTGATACCAGACCTGTAACACCAGATAGCAACGCACTCATAGAGTTACAGTACAAAAGACTAAACAGCTGCATCGATAGCGCTGTGATAGCAGCCACTGAGCTGGACACAATTGAGGGTCTCAACTTTTATCAAATGCCTTTTGTCAGTGGTGGCACACTGCAGGAGATGATATCTACTCGAGCACCTAATGATCGCCTGGAGGTTTTGACTCACCTTGTCAAATGCGCTCAAACACTGGGTCGACTCGGCATCAGCCATGGTTTTTATCATGGCAATCTAAAACCAAGCAATATACTTATTACAGATGATCAAATCGTACTGACAGATCCTGGTTATTTTGGTCCGCTTAAATGCGCCAGTGGATTTATTGAGCAAGGCATGGTCTCCAGCACAGCTTATTACCCTTTGCTTGTGCCCGATGACTTACTGGCCCTTGGTATCATTTTTTTTGAAACAATGACTGGCGTACACCCCTTTGCCTCAGACAAAATGCTCATTGCAATCGATGAGCAACCCGGGCAATCCTTGCTTGATACCGAGCTAATTGACGAGATCAATTTTAAACGCTCAACACTTGAACCCTATCTAACGCCGCTATTGCAGCTAAAGCGCCCGCTCTTGCTGGCACCCTGGCTAACAACAACCCAGGAAGCACTTATCTTAAAAGGATTGCGGCTTTGCCTGGGTGATGATGGGCTACTTCATAAAGACAAAGGTTTTGCTGACTATGCCGAATTTGCTAGCAGTCTGTGGACTCTCTCCAGTCAGGAGTTAGCCGAACCAGGTCACTCATTGAACCAATAACAAACTCAGCCACAAACACTGCCAGGCACCAGGCCGCTCCGTTAATTATGCTTTACAGGGGAACTGCGGCAGGCTAGTCTCGTCGAACTCCAGGTCACACTGGAGAGTATCAAAATGAATAAAAGAGCCACATCGTCAACACTAGCGCTATTGACAGCAGTCCTGACAGCCGTGGGAATGACAGCACAGGCTGGTCTTTGCGACGAATCAGTAAGCCAATCAAAACAAAGCGAAGTAACAGCTAATCCTGACGGCTCTACAACAGAAGCTACAGCTGAACACACTGAAATTAATAGAAGTAATCCAGCCCCTCTGCCTGTTGCTAAGACAAAAGTTGCCACTAAAGTCTCAAGCAAAGTATCCACAAAAACCTCAGCTTACAAGCCTAAGGTCGGTACCACTACTCAAACCAGCGTACATGTAAAGGTGCGCTAAAAATCCCTCGGAGCGCTTCGGGGAACCAAGCATGAAGCGTTCCGTCTCAACAATGTCGCCACAAACATTTTGGAGAATCGAGTCATGGACATTTTAGGTTTTATTTTCTTCCTGATCATTGCAGCAGTTTGCGCATGGATCGCTGAAGCTATGGTACCAGGAGTGATACCAGGCGGTTTCTTTACTTCAGCTGTATTTGGTGTCATTGGCGCCTGGGTTGGCGGTCATATGATGGGCTCAGTCGGTCCTAGTCTAGGTGGTATCTCGCTCATCCCCTGTATCTTGGGTTGTGCAGTGGTCGTATTTTGCGTCTCACTGATATCGCGTGGATTTAACCGCAGCCGCAACGCCTAATAGTCAAAGATGACGGTGAATAAACAACTCGCCGTCAATCATTGTGACCAATATATAAATCGAACACTAAATAAATCACACGGAGAAGTTGAGATGAATGTTGTTAAAAAACTCTGGGAAATCAATGCGCAAGAGATGAAGATGGCTTTTTCGGCCGGTTCAGCTCTGGGCGGATTTGTCGGATGCTGCATGGGTATCGGAGTAGGTATCGGTATCGGCATGCTTGTCGCCCCCAAAAGCGGCAACCAGCTGCGTGACGAAATCAAAGACAAAACTGCAGATCTCGCCGACAAGGCTAGAGAAAAAGCAGCTTGTCTCAAAGACTCCGCTGTGCATTTTTATGATGATATGGCAGCCAAAGGCGCTGAAGCACTAGATCACGCTAAACAAGCTGTCTAAAAGTAAAAGCCGCACATCCTAACTGTGCTGGTTTGAAGAAGCAAAAGGTCGCAGGGAAACCGGCGACTTTTTGTTTGGAGCAAGATTGGCGCTAACTGTAAAACGGCCAATTGACCACTTTTGAAATACTCCAATTAATACACACTTTGACATCGCCATTTGGTAAAAATTGTCAGATTAGACTGGCGCTCTATAGACAGCACTAAGCAGATCTCGTAAATTCTTGGGGCTTGCAATGGAGATAAGGGCGCAAAATGCACACACAATACTGCGATTACACAGACGGTGATTTGACCTGTGAAGCCTATGTGGCGATGGATCAGACTAAATCCGGCAAAAGACCGGCAGTGCTTGTCAGCCATGCCTGGGGTGGTCAAGGTGATTTTGAAAGACAAAAAGCCGAAAAGCTAGCAGCTCTTGGCTATGTCGGAGTAGCAATCGACCTCTATGGCAAAGGCAAGCGCGGCACAACCATGGAAGAAAATGGCAAATTGATGCAGCCATTTATAGATGACCGGGCTCTGCTCAAACGTCGTATCTTAGCCGCACTTACCGCCGTCAAAGCACTACCAGAAGTAGACGGCAATCGTATCGGTGCTATCGGTTTTTGTTTTGGTGGACTCTGTGTCCTGGACCTTGCTCGCAGCACTGCCCCTGGTGTCAGAGGCGTGGTCAGTTTTCACGGACTCTTTAACCCACCAGGTCTCGGCGCTCAAGCTCCAATAAGCTCCAAAATACTTATTTGTCATGGTTATGATGACCCGATGGCTAAGCCAGATCAAATGGTTGGTATCGCTAATGAATTGACCGAAGCTAAAGCAGACTGGCAAATCCACGCCTATGGTGGCACAGTACATGCATTTACCAATCCTGAGGCAGCCATGCCAGATCACGGTATTGTCTACAATGCCAGTGCCGACAGGCGTTCGTGGCAGGCGATGCAAGACTTCCTGGCAGAAGCCTTAGCCTAGACTCACAATACAAATAAAAAACCGGTGCTCGTGGAAAGCACCGTTTTTTATTTGTAAGCACTCAGTAGTTAGATAGAGGGAGTAACCGCTACTGAAGCTTTAGGTACAACTGGCGTAGTACCAACATTAGTTGATGGAGCACCATGATTGATAGTGGTGAGGTACTTAGCTAGAGCTTTTAGCTCAGTATCCTGACCAGTCAGTGGCGGCATAATGCCGAGATACTGGTTCTTTTCAGGATTGGTCTCTTTGAGCATGGTCAAAAAGCCGTAGATAGCATCTTCATCACGTTCACCCAGGAGCTTCTTCATACTGCGGTAACCATCTGTGGTGTGGCAGCTCATACACTGATAGCGGAACATCACTTCACCACGCCCGGCTTCATCAGTAGCTTCTTTGCTACAGGCTCTGGACCAGACGCCTGTATTTAAGAACCCATCCTGACAGAGTTTTGGCACGTCTTCTTTGCGGATACCGTTGGAGTAAACATAGTTGTAAACCACAAACGGTTTGCGCAATAGCTCACGCATGTACTCGGTAGAACCGGTGGCACCCAATCCACATATCAAAAACAAAATGGCGATGCGGAAGGTGAAGCCCTTTGGATTGAGGTATGGACCGAAGAAGGCAAATAGAACGATCGTGCCGGAGAGAATCAAACTCAAATAGAGAGTACGAGCGAGAATGGAGAAGTTACCAACACCAGATGTTTGAATACCGGTAAAGATATTGCCCATTGTTGCTTGCGGCACATTGGAGATATACCAGAAGGCAACCAGTGGTCCAGCCAGGAAGATTGGCAAAAGCCACTTGGCACAATACTTAGCCATGTAGACCCGCAGGTCCTCGTCTTTGAGACGCGATGATGTCACCATGGCATACATGCCAGCGATGGCAAACATAATGAGCAGACGCATGATCAAAGAGGGGAAATAAGTGGGGTTGAGGAAACCATCTAACCAGTAGTGGCTCTTAATCCAGGTACCAGGTGTAAGCATAAAAGTAAGGATGCCGTTGATGATGACCAGGGTCATAATCGACAGGAAGCAATACAGCCTGGCTAGCTTCAAGTGCACTTCAGGACTGACTTTATCCCAACTATAGTAGTAGACAAATACTGTCGCCAATTCAGCGGCAAAAAAGAGATATTCAAGCGCCCAGGCCAGAGTGAAGTTTTGAATGAGGATAGCTGTCCCGTCAGGATTGACGAGGGCTATCGCCCACCAGATTGCTACACCCGTCACCGCTCCTGATACTGATGTAAGTATCATAAAAAAGCGTGAGTGCTGACGCAGATATTCGTAAATGCGCTCATCTTTGCGCTTATAAGCCAAACCTTCAGTGATGGCTAAAAAGGCACCACCGCCTACCGCAAAGTGCGATAGATACACGTGGATAATGGCGATGATTCCTATTATCCACCCGCCGCCTAAATGAGGCACAACCCAGACGGGATAGTTCATGACAGGGCTCCCCAGATTGTAAATACAATAATTGCAAGTAGTAGTACGACACCATAATAAGTAGCCAGTTTGGACTTAGCAGGATCGTCCCCTTTATCGTAAAACGGGATAAAAGCCAGCCCAGAGCAGACTACCGCCATCAGCAAGGCACCAGCCAGCTCACCTTCGAGCGGTCCGATTTGCGATGGCACAATTTTGAGAAATTGAAACGGAGCCAAAAAATACCATTCAGGTTTGATACCAACTGGTGCAGCACCAAATGGATCTGCTTCCGGTCCCAAGCCCCAGGGCGACAATGTGACTAGGGCAGCCAGGCCGTTTAAAGCCAGGAGCCAGACCAACAAGTCTTTTAAGAGGAAGTTAGGGAAGAATTTTTCGTAGGTACGCTTAGCAGCTTCAATTGTTTTGAAATAGGCAGGCTCTGACATACCGTGCAGCTGCACCATAGCCAGGTGGATGCCCATTAAGCCGACTGCCAGAATGGGCAGAACAGCTACGTGAATAACAAAAAAGCGAGAGAGTGTGGCTTGACCAATTGTGTGACCACCACGCAGTAGTGTCGCCACTTGCTCGCCACCCAGGGGCACTTTGGAAGCAATATCCAGGCCAATCTTGGTAGCAAAAAATGAGACATCATCCCAGGGCAAAAGATATCCAGTAAAGCCAAAACCCAGACACAGCACCATTAAAATCAGACCGGTGTACCAGGTAAATTCTCTTGGTTTGCGATAGGCCTTCATAAAGTAGGCGCTAAAGAGGTGAAATACCAGCACCGCAATCAGAAGGTTAGCGCCCCAGCTATGCAATGATCTAAAGAACCAGCCAAAATCAACTTGCGAATTGATGCGCAAGATGCTGGCATGAGCGGCTTCCAGACCGGGGATGTAATAGACCATGAGCAAGACGCCAGTTGCCACCTGGATGGCAATTAGCATCAGCGCAATACCACCCATGTAGTACCAGACTGAGTGCTTATGTATTGGCACCTGTTTTTTCTGGGCAAACTTAAAAGCCTCTTGCAGTCCCAGACGCTCATCGAGCCACTGCATAACGTCGACTTTTGGCTTAACACTATTTGTCACGATGGACTCCTTCAGCTCTTTAGCCCTTCGAAACGATAATCTTATCGTTGACGACTTCTACTTTTAATGCGGTCAGTGGCTTAGGCGGCGGACCAGCGATGTTTTTGCCGCTTGATGGGTCATAACAACCACCATGGCAGGAGCACCAGATCATGTCTTTTTCTGGTCTAAACTGCACCGTGCAACCAAGATGGGTGCAGGTAGCGGTAAAGGCATGCAATTGCCCATCTTTGGTATGGGTCAAAAGTGCGGGCACGCTACCGAATTTGAAGTTTTTACCAGTACCGGGAGGCAAGTCTTTGAGATCACCGACGGTGACACTCGTAACCTTACTCTCTGGCTCGTCACCACCAGTGGGAGTGAGGTAGCTATAAATTGGATACGCTGCCATCAAAGCCCAGGCACCAGCAAAGCAAGGCACTACAGTTTTGATAAAGTTACCGCGACTGCAGCCACCTTCACCACCACATCCGCCACCAGACTGGCACGGTTCTGGTTTTTCACAAGTTTTGTTTTCGTGGTCTTCCATTTGTCTAGGTCCTTAACTTTGAGCTTCGGCAACCAGTTTTTGTTCAGGCTTATAAGCTCCGAGGATGGTCTTGGTGAGCCAGGCCAGGTATCCAATCAAAAGTACAGCGGACAATACAAATACAATGAGCAGATCCCACTGCGTATTGACGACCACACTCTCGGGCTGGATAAAGGGACTGACATACATGTGTCTGAGCTGGTGACGATTAACAATCATTGCCAGCACACAGAGTATGCCGCCAGCCATACCGAGCTTGTAAGCAGCGGCAGAGCCTTTGACAGCGGCTATCAAGGTGCCCAGCAGTGATACCACCATCAGCACCATCGAGAGGATAAACACACCGGTAGCGAGCTGATCACCGCCTACAAACTTTTGCATTTTTTCGGGTCCCAGGCTATACAAAAACCAGATGCCGACAGGTATTTGCAAAAGAGTGTAAAAGCTATAGATGGCCGAGCCACGCTTAATCAGCCAGGTACTGTAATCAGTATCACGCTTTTGCTGATAGAGACCGTACATACCGACTAACAGTCCAGCCACAGCCAGGGCACCGACTACCATATGCAAATAGCGGGGAGTCAACTGTCCATCTTGTGTATTGAGATTAAGACCGTTAGAGCTGTGCTGATAAAGCTGCATCCAGGTCTCAGGGTGCAACATCAAAGTCATGTTGTTGCTAAACATATAACCAATAAAGAGCAATAACAAAACTGTCAGGCTCAAAATTAGCGGTCCGGTTTTTGCTTTGGCAAATGCTGCATCGCCTTCAGATGGCGAGGGCACGCATTTGTAGACGACCCAGTAGACCATAAAATAAGCTATTAGCAGCACAAAAATAATGGCAAACCATGGCACTGCCATTAGCACCGAAGACGTATAGAACATCGGTCCATAAATGAGCTGGACAAATAGCAAGGGCACGATACCCTGCGTGATGGCCACTGATGTATAGATGGGCAGACCTTTTACCAGTCCGCGGCCGATGCGATACTCATAAGAGTTTTTGTCTTTCAGACCCTTCAAAAGAAAAACTGCTGCGAGGATGGCTCCCCCCAGCATAAAATTCATTGGAATGGCATGAAGAAAGAAACCCAATACCAGAAGCGTCTGCAGAAGCCACAAAGGAGCTGGAAACGGGAGCGCCTGATAGTGTGGAATTAGTAAGGACGTATCCATATGTGTGTCACCTTGACGCCTTGCCGGCACATTGATAAGAGCGGCACCAATAGTTTGGAGCCGATCTCTGACTTTCTTTTGCTACTTGGGTGCAACTATCAGTTGCATATAAAACCACTACATGCCACCGATTGGCTTTTGAAGCGGTTCTCGATCTGGGTCAAATCTACCACAGGCATATGGGCACCGAGGGGATGAAAAATCGACTAATAACCGCAAGAGATATTGATCAGAGCGTTGCTGCACCGAGCGCGTTCAAAGCCGGCCCACGAAGGTCCCATGGACTAAGAGTTTGCATCTGCGGAAAGAAACTCACCAAAAGGTAACTGGTGACGTTTCAATATTGACACATCTAATGGTGATCATCCCCAGGGATGATCGGCTTACCGTCGCGTTACTAAGGGTCTTCATCCGCAGGTATGAGTACTTAAAGTGCCTGCTTTGACTAGTACAGTCGCATCGCCTGACAATCAGCCATATCGACTTTATTTAAGCCAGTCTCCTCAACTGTGAGGACCAAATTAGAGACAACGACTGTCTCTCTCGCCGCTTCTTTTTGGCGTAGATAAAGCAAATCGAGATTAAATGGAAACACCACCACTCTGGCTTTTAAATCTTTGAGAGCCAAGATACGAGGCGGGATAAAATCACCAAAACTAAAATCCTGCCACTCTCTATCAGCGCTCAATTTAGCCGGTTGCCAGGGCGATATCCAGCTTTGCTTGACACCCTTTTGATCAATGCCCTCAAAGACCAGATTGATAAATGCCGATTTTGATTTTGTCAGCTTTTGCAATCTTGTATCGAGTCTAAAATATACACCTTGGCTTTTAAACCTGGCGGTATCCACAGGCACCTGGGCGACTTCCATCAATTGCGGGTTAGAGCCAAAGACTGTGAGGGGCTTTGATGGTTTGACAATAACCTCTGACTGTTTTGATCTATCTGTCTGCAAGCTACCTTTGGAGCCCGAATAGGGTAAGCCGATAAACACTCTCTCGCTGCGCTTGCGATCGACTACAGTGCCGGGCATATCAAAGTAAAGTCTGGCGTCTTTGTGCTCGCTGGTACAAAATCCTTTGGTCCAGCTAGCCAGAGTAAATGAAGGCACAAAATTATTTACACCGTAATGCCCATAAATAGCCAAATCTGGAGCACCCTCTATATGGACAAAGTTGTGCTCACCAAACTTAAGTGACCCTGCTGGCAGTGGCACGACCCACCACTGTCTCAGTGACTGCACTGGTATACCCATACTCCGGGTCTGCTCACTCAAGACCTCGACCAAGTCCGGATCACCAGCCAACTGCCACCATGGATAGGCCTGTAGTGTGTGCTTTTTACTATTTATCGCCACCATCAAATCCGGAGACTTTGCTTGCATGTCCACAAACAAAAATGTCTCTGGCGCCCCCTTACCAGCCTCCAGGGCGGGCAAAGCAATGGTCTGATTGGTATGGGTAACTGTATGCTCCGGTTTGTCTGGACTGGAGGCAATACCAATAACATCGCAAACAAGACAAATAACAAAACATACTGTTTGTCCAATTACCAGGGGCTTATCTCTGGATATCCGCTTGAGAAAAGCTCGATAAAGCCAAAAATCAAGCTTAGCAAGTAGACCAAAAGCAAAAATAAGCAAAAATGGAAAAGGCAGACCCAGTCCAAGCAAAATCGATGCAACCGTGGGATAAAGACTAAACACCAACGCTAAAAGTACGGCACCAGTAGCCACAAGTCTGGCTGTAGCCACACTGTTTAGAGCAGTCAGACCCACTGCCGCCACGATAATGAGCATCGGCATAGCCGTAAAGTTATAACGCGAGATTGGCTCCACCAGGACAAAGCCAAAGTGCACACCAATAATTCCCAGAGCAAGAGCCCGGTAAGTACGAGCAAGTAAAGTACCGGGCATCTTCAAGAGCAAAACCACAAGCCCATTGAGGGCTAAAGCCAAAAGTACATGGTGCAAAAACTCCTGGGCTGGTACATCGACAAAAAACACTTGGCGCTCAAATTCATTCCACGGTCCTAGCCAGAGCCTATTTACTTTGCGCACCTGTAGAGCAATAAACTCAAATGGATGGTCCTTGAGCTGCTCGACAATCTGCTCCCGCACCAGATGTACATGGTTTGGTATAGCAGTCTGAAAGGGATAAGCCCGCCAGCCGTCACGGTCCAACTGATTGCCGAGATAGAGATTAAAAGCCGGTGAACGGTTGACATACAAGAGCGGCTTACCAGTCATGCCCTTTGTGATCATCAGCCAAGGTGCAAATACCACCATAAGCCCGGCAATGGCAGTGACAAGGCAGAGCAAAAGGGTCTTAATCTCAGGCTTAGTCAGACTTTGCCGAGAGGCTTTAGCCCAGACCATCTGGAGCAAAAACAATACTAATACCAGAGGTGGCAAAAACAAAAACAATGGTTTTGTCAGTGCCACCATACCAGCTAAAACACCGGTGGTTAGGGCAAAAACAAAGCGCATAGGACCACTGCGGTCTGACCATTGCAATGCAAGCCAGACAAATAGCATCAAGACAAAGCAGTCGTAGGGCTCAGCATAACAATACTGAGTATTTATAATCGAACTCGGATATAAAGCAAACATAAGAGCGGCAATAATGCCGGTCTTTTTACCAGCAATTGGCGGCGCCACCATCTGCGCTACCAGATATATAAGCAGACAGGTAAGACCATCGATAAGACTTGCTGCAATTTGCAATGCCGGTATACGACCATCAAAAGCAAGCGAACCAGGAGTAAAACCAGATAACACCAATACCATAGCCAAAAACGAACTGTATACCGGTCCATCGTTGATAAGCCTGTCGGCTACAGCGATAGAACGCATGATGTTGTACTCACCAGTAGTGGCTTGCGGCAAGTGAGCAAATAGAGTCAGCCCGTACTGATGCCAGTTGTCGGCAATAAATTTGAGGATATTGCTAGCACCGGACAAATAAAAGTAAGCATCACCAAACTGTATAACTTTAAAATCAAGGGTGGCACAAAACGCCAATCTGAGCACCACGGCAAGCAGGCAAATACTGAGGATAAATGGCAAACGCGGGAGCTTAATGGAACTCCCGGCATGCTTTTGCGTCTCGCCCGCAAGGGACATGGCTCACGTACCAAATCAATTAGGAATAGCTATACTAAGGTTATATGGACCAAAAGATTATACTAGTCACCGGCGCCACCGGCTATGTCGGAGCACGTCTTGTGCCCCGACTTATCGAAGCAGGTTATCGCGTCAGAGCGGTCGGGCGCTCGCTGGCCAAGCTCAAAAGCCGCGCCTGGGCGCTGGATGAGCGTGTCGAGCTGATGGCCTTTGATATCCTCGATGAGCAGGCGCTATCGAAGGCACTCGAGGGTGTTTACGCAGCGTATTATCTAGTCCACTCGATGAACGCCCATAACAAAGATTTTGCCGCTACAGATAGAGACGCAGCCGAACTCATGACCAGATTATCGGCACAGGCCGGCATCGAGCGTATTGTCTATCTAGGTGGGTTGGGACAAGAGAGTGCCGATCTGAGCAAGCACCTCAAATCCAGAGCAGAAGTAAGCGAAATTTTGCAAGCTGGCAAAGTGCCGGTGACAACACTTAGAGCCGGTATGATTTTGGGCTCTGGCAGTACTAGTTTTGAGATTTTGCGTTATCTAGTGGAGCGTCTGCCGTTAATGGTGACACCGCGCTGGGTCAGCACAATCAGTCAGCCCATAGCCATCCGTAATGTCCTGACCTACCTGATTGAGTGTCTCAGGGTGCCAGAGTGCGCTAACCGCGTCCTCGATATCGGCGGACCCGACATCATGCCCTATCAAAGACTAATGGAAATTTACGCTGAAGAAGCAAAATTGCCCAAGCGCTGGATTATGCCAGTACCAGTTTTTACGCCACGCATCAGTTCATACTGGATACATTTCATCACACCAGTGCCCTCATATATAGCCAGACCTCTAGCTGAGGGGTTGCGCAATCCAGTAGTCTGTCAAAACGATGACATCAAAACGCTCATTCCTCAGACTTTACTGGACTGTCGCACAGCCATCAAAATCGCACTTGATTGTATTTCCCAACAAAAAGTAGAGAGCCGCTGGACTGATGCCGGCATAATGCAACCAGCCGAATGGCTCTCCCCAGGCGATCCAGGCTGGGCAGGCGGCACATTTTATGAAGACAATAGAGTAATAGACGTGACAGACAGCGTCGATGCTGTCTGGTATCGACTCACCAGACTTGGTGGCAAGACTGGTTGGTACTACGGCAACTGGCTCTGGAAGCTGCGGGGCTTTTTGGACAAACTGATAGGTGGAGTCGGACTGAGCCGGGGCAGACGTAGCGATTATGAGCTATATGCTGGAGATGCTCTGGACTTTTGGCGCGTAGTCGAAATCGAAAAAGGCAAAAAACTATTTTTGCTAGCCGAGATGAAACTTCCTGGCGAAGCCATTCTTGAGTTTTTTATAAAAGAAGTAGACGGTCACACACAAGTGCAGCAAGTGGCTCGTTTTTTACCCCATGGGCTACTAGGACTGCTCTACTGGTGGGCAGTCAGTCCGCTCCATGAATTTGTCTTTAACGGCATGCTCAGAGGCATTGCCGCAGCAAGTCGCGAAAACATCATCGATGGACCGAGACGCGCAAAAAAATTGCCACAGACAAAATCCAGACTCAAACTACGAGCCAAAAGCGATTTGATCAAAGAGTCAAAATCGCCGCTCTAGCGTGCGATCAATCTTTATTGCTAGGCAGTGCCATGCCCACTTTTTGTGCTTTTTCGGTGACTGGCAATTTGACTGTAAAAGTCGAGCCTTTATTGAGCTCACTTTCTAGCTCGATAGAGCCACCGTGAGCTTTGATGATAGTAAGTGCAATAGCCAGTCCAAGCCCTGTACCACCGCCATAAAGACGACTGCGAGTACGAGAGCGCTCTACCCGGTAAAAGCGATCAAAGATACGCTGCTGGTCAGCAGGTGCGATACCAATACCGGTATCAATGACGCGAATAATTGCCTGGTTTTCGCTGCTGCGCAAAGTCACTGTAACCTTGCCACCAGCCTGAGTAGCCTTAATGGCGTTATTGGTTAGGTTGAGAAAGACTTGTTTAAGTCTATCGGAATCAGCGTAAACCCAGATTGATGTCTGCGGAATAATAAATTGCACTTCGATTTGCTCTGGAGCAATGACCGTGACTGTATCGCCAACACTCTGCAAGACATCGCGCAAGTCGGTTATCTCTTGTTGATTGATAATGGCCTGACCGGCGTCTGCCCGCGCCAATTGCAAGAGATCTGAGACGAGACGTATAAGACGACCGGACTCGTCTGATATGGTCTGCAATGCCTCACCAAGCAGGTTAGCATCGATATTTGAGCCACGTCTCAAAAGTAATTTGGTATAGCCCTGGATAGATGTTAGTGGTGTGCGCAATTCGTGGCTGGCATCGGCGACAAACTGACACTGTATATCGAGACCTTCTTCGAGGCGATTGAGCAACTTGTTAAAGGAGCGGCGCAACTCCAGAGTCTCAATCGGCTCATGGGTATCCACGTCCAATCTCTGCCTGATGTCGACATGGGCAAGCTTGGTTGTAGCAGCCAAAAGTTGAGTAATAGGGCGCAGTATTAAATCAGCGAGGAACCAGTTAATGGCCACTAGCACCAGCAAAAGCGGAATATAAAACGGAACGTATTTAAAGAAATCGCCAAGAGGAGCGCCAGAGGCACTAAATACGATGATGTGACAAATGACCACTGGCAAAGTACCGGACAGGGTCATATACATGGCCAGCCGAGCCTTCATCGATTTTGACCATTCGGATTTTTCCACTGACCCTGATACCTATCTGTTTACGATAAATAGTCGCTCAAAATCGGCCTTGAGATGCCGATTTGTAATCAAACATGAGCCAGTATAAATGCTAGAGCCCCCGGCCAGATCCATATAACAGCCGCCGGCTTCTTCAGCAATAATTTTCATCGATGCCAGGTCCCAGGGATTGACTCCAACTTCGAGTATTGCCTCGGAGCGGCCCTCAAAAACCAGCGAAAACCCCAGATAATCGCCAAAACCGCGCTGCCTTTCGGTCAGCCTGGTGCACTCAGTAAGTGCTGGCCAGTAGCCCAACTTGAGGATGCGGTTGGGACCGCCAAAATTAAACATGGCATGGTCGAGGCTATCGACCTCGGAGACTTTTATTTGCTCGTCGTTTTTAAAGGCGCCACAGCCGCGTTCGGCATAAAAACATTCATGCATGGCAGGTGCATTGACGAGACCAAGCACCACATCTTTATCGACCTCAAGAGCAATGAGTGTAGACCAGATTGGGATGCCACGAGCATAGTTGTAAGTACCATCAATAGGATCGACAATCCAGGTCCGGTTGGACCTGCGCACTTCGCCTTCTTCTTCGCCAAGGATGCCGTCATCTGGGTACTTTTTGGCAATCGCTTCGCGGATAAAGCGCTCTACTTCTTTATCGGCTTTAGTTACCGGCGAGCCATCGTCCTTGGTGACAATTTCGATGCCTTTATTGAAATAGCGCATGGCAATTTGACCGGTTTGCTCGGCCATATCACGCGCAAAACTCAGCTCATCTTGATAACGGGACATTAGTTTGTTTTGCATATACAGAAGATTATGAAATCCTGGTCATCACCGAAATGAAGACGAAAACTCCCGGCGGCCGCTAAGCCGACGGGAGTTCCGCGTAGATCAGGTCAGGTCCAAGCTCTCGCTAGGAGATGTTTAGAACAAGTATTCGTAGATGGCTCTAGCGCCACGACCAACACCCACCGTGATGTCACGTACATCGATATATGTACCTTTCACCAGGCGTTCCCAAATGAAACCTTTCTGTCTTTCAGCGTATGCCAAGCGCATATCTTGCTCAGCATTTTTCTCTTCAACTGCCTTCATACGAGCTTCTAGACTGTCGACTCTGGCTTTCAGTTGGTTCAATTCACCGCGGAATTCTTCCAACAGAGCGGCAAATTTCTCGAGGTCGGCTTTATCAGCCTTCTTCGCGAGACGCTCCTGAATGCACTGTTCGTACTTGTAGAGAGCGGCTGCCAATTCAAAACGTGTTGTGGATTTTTGACCACGGTATGTTCTGTCTGGATAGCCCACTAGTACGTGGCATTCACCATTTACTAGCTCTTTGAGAGCGTTATACGCCCATTCGTTACCCACTACGTCTGTCAACTCGCTGATGTTTGTAGCCCCTTGAGCATTCGCGCTATTTGCGTTGATCAAGGTGCTCGCACTTACGGCAACAAGTGCAGTAAGAATGGTCGCAAACCCCTTTTTCATAATAGTAATCACTCCTTCAGCAATGACCTGACTCTAACGTTCGCCATCATAACCTAGATATTCCAGACGACGTTAGTAGTAAAACCTAGAAAGATCATACGAAAAAACATCTAGCCCTCTAAAGACCCGCATATTGGGCGTGTCAGAGTCTTATTAAAAAACGCTAATATTTAACGTTGCCATCGCCCAAAATATATCTGACGCAAATCCCGAAAGGCTGATAATACTTGGCTTCTTGGCATCGACGGCAGTGGAATTCGAAGACTTACCTGATATATACAAGTGGCAAAAACAGGCACCGATGATGGTTTCAAATTTTAGTTCACATTTATCAGCATATTAATCAAGAGATAAATACGATCACCAGGCAGTAAACAAGAGCACTTTGAAGATTGCAACAATTGCAAACGTATATCCATTCAGCAACAGGCGAAGTCAAGGGATCGACTCAAACGACATTGCTACAAATGGCTCCTACAGGCAACCTTCATATAAGGTAAGCTTTGCTCAAAACAGCGTGGTTTTGCTCAATTCACCATATATAGTACTGAAAGCCGCTAACGCAGGACAAACAACTACTAAAGGTTGGTTATGGAACTCCGAATCGCACATTTATATGCGCATTTCCTCAATATCTACGGCGACCGTGGCAATATCGTCTCGCTCAGCCAGAGAGCTAAGTGGCGAGGCATAGAAGTCAAGGTAGACTCAATAGATCTTGGTCAAGCTATCGATCCTGATTACTATGATTTTTATTTTGTCGGTGGCGGTCAGGACAAACAACAAATAGTGATTGCCGAGGACCTCCTTAAAAAGGCTGACTCAATAAAAGCGGCAGTCAATGGTGGGGCGGTGCTGCTCTCTGTCTGCGGCGGCTACCAGCTCCTGGGACACTACTACAAGCCCCACGAAGGTCCGGAACTCAAGGGAATCTCACTGATAGATGCCTATACTGTGGCCGGCAATCGCCGCATGATCGGCAATGTAATAATCAAACGTGAAGACAGCTCGACCTTAGTCGGCTTTGAAAATCACAGCGGCAAAACATTTTTAGGCAAAGACGTACCAGCCCTTGGCAAAATTGTCGTGGGTAATGGCAACAATGGTGAAGACAAAATGGAAGGCGTCGCCGCCGGCACCGTATATGGTACCTACTTGCACGGCTCTCTTTTACCAAAAAATCCAGCCTTTGCTGATCAAATCTTAGCCCAGGCGCTCACCCGGCGCTTTGGCAGTGTCAATCTAGCGCCCCTGGATGACACAATTGAGCTTAACGCTCACAAACGAGCCCTGACATTACCCGCCTGAGGAAAAAGTGAAGTCCATATCGATTTTGATACCTGTCTTTAACGAAGAAAAGACACTGGTTACAGTACTGGAAATGGTCTCGAAGGCCGACACATTGGGTCTGGAAAAAGAGCTGATCATTGTCGATGATGGCTCGACTGATGGCACCAGAGAAATCATGGCAAAACTAGATCCATCACTGTATAACGCCAAGATTTATTACCACGAAAAAAACCAGGGTAAAGGCGCGGCATTGCGCACGGCTCAAGGTTACGCCACTGGCGATCTAATCATGATCCAGGATGCTGACCTCGAATACGATCCCAAAGAATATCCAGAACTCTTGAGACCAATCATTGAAGGTAAAGCCGATGTGGTCTATGGATCGAGACTTTGTGGTGGCAAACCCACCCGTGCTTTTAAAATCTTGCACCTCTTTGGCAACAAGTTTTTGAGCCTAGTTACCAATATTCTTTTCAATGCCACTTTGACTGATATGGAAACCTGCTACAAAGTTTTCAAAAAAGACATTTTCAAAAAAGTGACCATTAAGTGTGACCGTTTTGACTTTGAGCCAGAAATCACAGCCAAAGTACTCAAACAAAAAGTACGTCTAATCGAGTTGCCCATCTCCTACTACGGCCGCGACTACGAAGAAGGCAAAAAAATCACCTGGAAAGACGGTATTTGGGCAATCATGGCGCTGGTCCGCTTCAGATTTAGCGACTAAAACAGTAAATACTGGCAGAAACGGGCAAAATTGTAAGGTAGCAACTTGCAGTGCCTGGCAATTAAGCTTATCCTGATTTAATGTTTCATGGCATCAGCGGTTTCCGCCCCTTTCTTTTTTTACTAAGTGCTAAATATGCGCAATCAAGCAAACAAACTAACCTCACGGTTCGGGATTATCTTTTCCCTGGCTTTAATCACTAACAGCTTTATATCAAGCCCAGTGATGGCTCAGAGCCTGGGCTACAACTACCGCATCGGCGATACCCGCATCCAGCAAGGACACAATGGTCTAGCTGGCACAGGCGGCACCTATATCACCAACGGCACGCTCAGCCGCTCGGCCCAGGCAGCGGTACTGCCTATGCCCACCCAGTTTGTCGGACCGCAGGGCAGTCAGCCCCGGGACGGAGTTTGTGGCATCTCCAATGGCGCCTCCAATAACGGTGGGCTACAAATGGCCAGACTCGGCTCCACAGTGGGTGCAGCGGGCGACTATATGCGCTCTGACCTCAATCCCAACTTTAACCTGCAAAGACAGCAGCAACAGCCGCAGATGATGCGCCGCAATCAATATCAAATGCGTCAGCCCGTAATAAGACAGCCACAAGTCAATTACACCACTTACGGTACAGCCTCTGGTCACTATCAGGCGCCCGCCTCCGGCGGTGCTGCCAGCTATGGCTCCAGCTCCGGTAGTGGCTACCGCGGCTATTAAAAACTGCACTGACCATACCCAGATAACTTGCGACTGCTAAACTAACTCAGTTGTCGAGTTAGAGGCTATCGTGAAAAGAGTTGTTGTCATTGGCGGTGCAGGCGCCATGGGTCAAATAATTGTGCGAGATTTGCTCGACACAAAAGACCTGGAAGTTGTGGTTGCTGATTATGATCAGGACAAAGCCGATGCCTTTGCCCGCTCACTTAACAATAGCCGAGTGCGCGGCGATTTTACCGACATAACCAATATTGATGTCATGGCAAAGGGTCTCAAAAACGCCAACTGCGTGATTAATAGCACCCCTTACTACCATAACGTCAATGTCATGGAAGCAGCTCTCAAAGCTGGCTGCCACTATGTTGATCTCGGTGGACTGTTCCATGTCACAAAAGAACAGCTCAAATTACACGAGCGCTTTAAAGAAAAAGAATTGACCGCAGTGGTGGGTATGGGTGCCGCTCCAGGCATGACCAATATCATGGCGGCAAGCGCCCAGGAAAAGATGCAACAGGTCGAATCAATCGACATCTATGTGGGCTCGATAGATAACACAGTATATGACCACCCATTTTTGCCACCGTATTCAATCGAAACTCTAATAGATGAGTACACAATGCGACCGATGGTCTACGAAAACGGTCAATTCCAGGACCGCGACCCGCTCTCGGGCGCAGTCAAAGTCGACTTCCCATTACCAGTGGGAGAGCAAGAAGCTATCTACACACTGCACTCAGAAGTACTGACTCTGCCCCAAACATACGAAGGTAAAGGCATCAAACGAGTCACATTTAGACTGGGGCTGCCTCTGGAGTTTCATGACAGGATAAAGTTTTTGATGGCACTGGGCTTTGGCTCAAAAGAAAAAATTGCCACTAAAGAAGGTGAATTTACACCGCGCAAAATACTGGCAGAAATGATCGCCAGTCACAAAGTGACACCACAAGACCCGGATGATTGCGAAGTAGTGCGCGTCGATGTGCGCGGCATAATCGACGGCAAAGCAGCACTCTGCCGCATGCAAACTGTGGTCCATGCAGACAAACGCTGGCAGGTATCATGTGGTGCGCTGGACACAGGCGTACCACCGTCCATAGTGGCACAAATGCTGATGACCGACGATATCTGGCAACGCGGCGTACTGGCACCAGAAGTAGCTGTACCGGCTACAATATTTTTTGACGAATTAGCTTTGCGCGGTATCTCGATGTCACGCATCATCGAAGAACAACTGAGCGAAGCCCACACGCATTGTGAGCCCAAACAAGATGCCGTCAAGTCACAAAGCGCGCCAGTAAATTAGCTTGAGCGACTAGCTCGCTTCCACCACATAGCCAGCACCAGCCACAGTCTTGATATAGTCAGGACAATCTATGCTCTCAAGTTTTATGCGCAAGTAGCGCATCCAGGTGCGCACAGTTTCTACCGACACGTCTGACTCTGACGGCCAGACTGCGTTGAGCATCTTTTGGGCATTAAACGGTCGATCTGGATGCCGCATCAAATACTCAAGCAAAGACGACTCCTTTGCCGTCAGATGCACCGACTTATCACCATGGCTTACCATGCGGGTCTCAGGATTGAGAGTAACCCCGGCCACGCTCAGCGTCTCAGAAGTGTACATCAAAGCCCGTCGTCTGATGCTGCGCATACGAGCCAAAACTTCTCTTATATCAAAAGGCTTGGTGACATAGTCATCGGCACCAGCCGCAAAAGCCTGCTCTTTATGCTCGATTGACGCATGTCCAGTCAAAAATACGATGTAGCTTTGCCCGCCACCAGCTCTGTACTGTTTGCACACCTCAAGTCCACTAATCCCGGGCAAATCCCAGTCCATCAAGATTAGTTCGTACTCAAAGCCAACCAGTAATTGCAAGGCGTCTTCACCGCTCAAAACAATCTCTAAATTGAGTCCGTTTGCGGCAAACAACTCTTTTAACTGTTGCCCCAGATGCAAGTCATCTTCGACTAGCAGTATCTTGCTCATTTGGCGCTTTATTCCTGGATTGACCCACCGATGTCTGAGGATTTTAGCGCGATTACACAATTTTTGCAGGGAGCAAAGCCTCCGCCAGTGATTTAAAAGCAAACAAAGCCATCAAACACAATGCTAACTAGTCCCGCGACTAGCCATCGTCATCGCGCAGGGGTATTGTAAACCAAAATCTCGCACCCTGCCCCGACGCGCTGTCGACACCAACTGCGCCACCATGCTCTTGCACTATCAACTTACACATAGCCAGACCCAGACCCGAGCCGCCAGCCTTTTTACCAGCTTTAAGCTGGTTAAATCTCTGGAAGAGCTTTTCGACGTCTGCCTCCGAGATGCCCTGACCCTGATCCAAAACACTGAGCTGAATTGATTGGTCTTGTTTGATACAGGATAATTCGATTTTGCCACCTCTGGGACTGAATTTTATGGCATTAGACAGATAGTTAACGAGCACCTGCATAATCCGCTCTCTGTCCAAAAGTACATACTCTTTGGGCACTGCGTTAATGACTGTCAGTGATTTGGCCTGACTCAGACCAGCCAAACTATCAATAGCTGTTTGAGTCAACTCTTTTAAATTCTCTGGTGCAAGTTCAAGAGGCAATCGGTTTTGTTCTAACTTTTCAATAAGCAAAAAATCGCTCACCAGACTGACCAGACGTTCAAGACTGGCACTCATACTCTTTACTTGATTAAGACCAGCCGGTGCGAGAGCCTGTTGATTGTTTTTGACAAATAAGTCCAGCGATATTGAGCATGATGATAAAGGCGAACGCAAATCATGAGCCAGCATCTGCATTAGAGAGCTGCGATATTCTCTGGCACTGGCAAGTTCGGAGGCGGCCTGGTGTAAAGCTTGATCCAGCTCATTAAGCTCATCTCGCCCCGGTACAGTCTGATTAAGACTGAGGGACTTAGGCAATCTGCGAGCGTTGTCGACCAGCACAGCCAGACGCTTTGTGATATCACCAATAAAATACAGAGCAAGAGCAATTGCCAGCAAAAAATTGACCAGCAGTCCGCCTGCGACCAGTAAGCGAGTCGATTCCCTTGATTGGACTTCGCTTTCGCGCACTTTATCTAGCGCAGCTTGCTGCCTGACCACATAATATTGCAACTGCTTATTGGTGCTACTAGCTCGTTTGATAAGACTCTTAAACGACTTAAACTGAACAAATGCCTTATTAAAAGACATTTGATTGTCAGGCACTTCAGCTGTGTCTATAACTTTGTACTGATCTTGAGCAGTATTTAAAACATCGCGAGCAAACTGGCGCAAATTGGGGTTATCGTCGCCATATTTATCAAGGGCGCCGACTTCTACTGTAAGCGCCAGAAACTGGCTACTTGCCTCGCTGCGCAAGCGTTTATCGCCACTCATAAAGTAGCCAGAAGTACTACCCATCACCTCAGCGAACTTAAAGAAGCAAGCATTGATATGCTGCAAAATCTTGCTTTGTTCTCGCTCTACATCGGCCAAATGAGCAGTACGATCAAGACAATTGTTGAGCAGACAAATCCAAACAGTGTTAACCACCAATGGGATTATTACCAGCGCCAGTCCCTTGTGAATGATGCGTGGCGCAAATGGAAAAAATCTATTTTTTGCAGTGGTATCAGTGGTCAAAGTTACGGCCTTAAATCATGCCATTGCCGACAGTGCATTGATAAAAAAACTATTGCTGTGCGCCAACAATTATAGTCGTGTAAGTGCAATTATTAATGAAATCGAAGCTATGGACAATCGATATGCTTGAGGGGCAATCTGTAGTTTTGAGGACAATTTGTCACTAATTCTCGAAAAGATTCGTCACGATTAAGGTTAAAAACTGGATTTTAAGCTGGCTCGTAAAGCTGGCACCATAGCCAGTTGTACAAAAATGTTCCCGAAAACTTGCAAAATTTGCTATAAAAAGGCTCAATTTTCCAGCCAATTATGCATTTTTCCACACACGTCAATCATAGTAGTTGTGCTAGTGTTTCCCTGATTGACTACCGATCCAGAGGTTTTGCTCCGTGGTTTGTAGCAAAGGAGACCACTATGTTCGTACTTCAATTTGCTGGCTGGCTGACATTTTCTTGTATTTTGATGTCCTTTGTTGAACACCAGGTACATCGCCAACTTATGCACCGCAAAAACTGGCTCTCGCAGCGTACAGAGTCATACAAGCGTGTTTTAGAAGCGCACGCTGTAGTCCATCACAAACATTACTCCGGCACCTTCACCGATGAGCCTGTACCTCCGGGTGAAGACAAAGAGATACGTCTCAACGTACACAAAGCACCAATTAAGGCTCTACCATTTGCCGCCTTAGTGGCCCTCGTCTCCTGGCCTTGTGCCCTGGTTTTTATTGGTGTAGTCACATTTCACCACTGGGCCTGGAATAAAATCCACCTGGAAATGCACAAACCAGAAGGCCGTGGCTTTAGCCACTGGCCAATTTACAAGTTTTTGGCGCGCTATCACTGCATGCACCACATCCATCCAGACAAAAACTTCAACGTAGTTTTTCCCTTTGCTGACTATGTGCTTGGCACTCACGCCAAAGCCTCGGCTTCAGATCTGGAATACATCAAAGCTTCCGGACTTTAAACGAAAACACTTTTAGAAGTGTTGAAACTTTAGGACCAGAGATTTAAAAAGCCATATGATCAAGGTTTGACCGATACAAGCCAGATCATATGCAAAACATTGAAGAAAAGCCGCCTCTCATACTGCGTGCAGTCATCTGGTTTTTACCGCCAGTAAACTTCATAACGATATGCACCATTTTGATGCTAATAAGCAGCATAGCTAAAGCTAGTGGTCACCCACTCAATCCAATTGCTGTAGCTGATGCCATAGCATTGCCCGTTTTTTTCTCGCCCCTGGCTTATCTAGCAATACTGGTGTGCAAATACAGCTGGGTCCTCAAGCGTTCACTCTTGATTCTGTTTGCCTGGTGTGTCATCTGGGAATGCTTAGGTCTAACCAGCGGCGCTCTCACGGCTAGTTTGCAACGCGCAGCAGGACGCCAGATCGATCCGGCAACGGGACAATGGCAATAGTCACACTTTCTTTATTGCTGGTGGATTCCACTGACCAGTGAGTACAGCCTCTCTGGGTGCGTAGAGTCTGAGCGTCACGCCCAGTTTGCCTTTGGGTGCTGGCAGCCAGTTTGACTCTTTGTCTTTGCCTGGTGTGGCGTTTTGCAAATAAAGATCAAGTGAGCCATCAGGATTATATTGCAGGGGCATCCAGGAGCTAATGGCAAAGCGATTGAGTCCATTGGCACTCTGGAAGCCGTCTTGGTCGTACATAGTGAGAGACCAGAAGGCTTCCACTGGTGGCAATTGCTCTTTATCAAAATGAAGCACATAGTTATTATTGCCATCCACTGGCTTGCCATCGGCATCAGTAAAGTTGATGGGATAAACAGCGTCTTCTGGTTGATTGGCACCAAGACCTACCATTGAGACAATAGCCCGCTTGAGATAATAGTTGCCGTAAACACCCATAGTGTCTGTATTCATACGCCAACCGTTGACCGGGCGACCAAGCTCAGGCAAATTAGCGAGCATTGATTGGAGCGCTTCTTTAGCGCCGGCATTGATTGCCTCTTTGACCGCATCGCTGAGCCCAGCAGCATCAAATTTTTGCCCCGCTACGATGCCTATACGCTGCATACGCGAGACTATAGACCAGTCTGTGATATGGGGCTTATGGAGGCTCAATAACTCAGCGCCATAAGCAAAATAAGTAAGCCCATCCATCTTATTGACCAGCTCAAGAGGCGGAGTGGTCATATCTATTGATGGGTCTATTTTTGCCACTACCGGCTTTGACTCTTTACCAAAGCAAGACAGCGGTGTGACACTAAAGCCATCCTGTATTTTATGGACAGCATCATAGTCATCTGGTCCATCGGTCTTGGTCCGACCAATCACCCAGACATAGGGCGTAGGCGCCTGTATAAGCTCACTATGGGCTGGCATATCGCCAGTCCAGTTGAGGGGAGCTACAACAAAGTGTTTTGCCTCAGTACCGCTTGTACGCCAGCCTGGAGAAGCAAAAACATCGGACCACATATCGAGCATGGGCAAAAGATAATAGCGCCCCTGTGTATCGGGCACACTGACTACGACAGGCCCAGCAGTCAGATCCAGCCAGGCAATACTATAAAGAGTGTCAAAGTTAGGGCGCACAACAGTTTTAAAATCAGCCCCTGGATAAGCGCGCATATGACTAAAGAGATTCATCGGTCCAAAGCCTGGCTTAGAGCCAGCCGGCACATTGGTACATTGCTTGCGGGTGACATCCATTGTTATCAGTGGATACAAAAAACAATAGGCTTCTTTGGCTATAGCGTGGGCGTTTAGCTCGGTTATGCTCTCTTGAATCTTTGTTGAATGCATCATATTCACCTTCACATCCATAAGGGTCACTGACTTACAACTGCTGTAGAGCTTGTTGTGAGCGCGAAGCATAGCAGATCATAAAGCCTACTGAGGGACAGTTATTGACAGGTTGTAAACATCATACCTGCGACTGATAGTCTCCTTCTTAAGATTGGCAATAAGGCACTTTTATCACCCCACAGGTCGATAAATAGAAGCAACCAGCAGATCTATGATGGGTACTTCCCTACGCCATCTAGCAGGTACGAAATGACTTCAGTAACACTGGAAAAAACACAATTTGGCTTTCTTCAAGAGCCCGTCAAAGCACCAGCCTTCAGTTTCTTTTTCAGAATACATTCAGGCTCAGAAAAACAACTGCATGATGCCGGTCATATCCGTAATCGTTGTTTTGAAGTTTTAAAAAATGCTGGACTGGAATCCTCACAGACTGAAACACTCAAGAAAGAATGCAGCGCTCTCATAGACGCTCTAGACCTACAAAGTGGCGCCAAGTCAATCGGACTATTTGTTTCACCAGAGGCAGCATTCTCACGCCTGTATTACGTCAATCTGCCAGAACTCTTTTATATGGGCGAGCGCTTCTCCTGCTACGAGACAATGTATGCAGCCAAAGCCAGCACTCCTTATCTGCTCTTTTTGTTTGAGCCATCTACTGTAGAAATCTACAAAGGTCAGGGCAACCATCTGGAGTCACTGGGTAAAACCAAGGAAGTAGCACACCTGCTCTCTGTCTATAGCCACCGCCCAACCAAAGCTAAAGACATCGACGGTAAAAATACTGAAGTCGATCACAAATGGAAAGATGAGTTTTACAAGGCCTGGGGCGACGTCATGCGCGCTGAGACTATGCCCGCCTATGCTGCCGGCATGGAGCTAGTTGGTGCCACCACCGAAGAAGTCCGCGGCAAAGGCATCAACCTCTATGCCAGTGCCACCACAGCCTGGTGCAAATCAGGTCCTGAGCAACTCAAGCCAATGGTCACTGAGCTGAGAAATAGCTACTGGAGTAGCACTGCCCAGGAAAATGTCTCAAGTATCGAAGCGGCTTTTGGCGCTAAGAAGATGGTATCAAGCATTGAAGAGATTGTTGACTGCGCCCGCGCTGGTCAAGCCGAAACACTCTTTTTAGAAGAGCCAGTATGGACAACCGAAGCCGAAGCCAAATTCACCAAAGTGCATGAAGCTATGTACGAAGTACTGGCTCACCATGGCAAAGTAGAATTTGTGCCCAAAGGCACACTAGCAAAATGGCAGGGTGCAGCGTTGGTCTTGCGCTACTGCTAAGCTCACCAAGTAACTAATCAAGCAAGCCCAATCTCAAATATTTGAGGTTGGGCTGCTTTTATCCGGCATTTTGGTTGGCACAATGTATCTAGAAATATCATCACTGAAGGCGCTAACAAATGCAAAGAAAAAACAGCAAATTCAATGCCCCTTTTCAAAAAGATTTGCTTATAAACATGTTAGTCCTGATGGTGCAAACTGGGGCCACAAAAGAAGAACTACAAGCTGCTCTTGATGAAATCCATAGCATCACTGTTGATGAGATTTTAAAAGAGGCAGAAGCGAGCTTAATCAAGTACGAACAGAGAACCGAAGCTCCACTCACACTAGCCGAAAGTATCCGCCGCAAAGTCGCCGAAGCACAGGCTGCAGAACAAAGATAGCCACAGTCAAACAGCAAGCGATAGGTTACCGCCGACTCCAAAGGCATTAATCATTTCCTTGGCGATACTGGCACTGGAAGCTGGATTTTGACCAGTAATGAGATTGCCATCTTTGACCACATGCGAGATCATTGGCAGCAGGCCAACATCGTATCTGGCTCCTTTTTCTTTGAGCGCGTCTTCTAATCTAAACGGCACAACATCATAAAGTCCGACCATGCGCTCTTCTAAATTACTAAAGCCTGCTACCTTGCGCCCTGCCACTAGCGGCTCACCGCTTACTTTTGAGGCGTTAAGCAGAGCCACCGGACCATGACAGACCGCGGCGATAACAGCTCCTTTACGATCCATTGCCTCGACAATACGCTTAACATCAGCGTTGTCTGCTAGATCTTTGACTGGACCATGACCACCGGGAAAGAACAAAGCCTCAAATTGATCCGGATTAATTCGAGAGAGCTTTACTGTCGTTGTCAGCGCCCGCAAAGCCTCTGCCCATTTAATGCGCTGCTCATAATCAGGCTCAGTCTTAGGATCCAGAGGGACAGCACCACCTTCGGGCGACGCCACTGTGATATCTGCGCCCAATTTAGCTAACTCAATAAACGGTACGGCAAACTCTTCCAACCACAGACCCGTAGGATACCTGCCGCTCAGGGTGTAACAACTGGTGGTGACAATTAAAACTCTCATGTCCTCTCCTAGTCACGCAGGTGACGGTGTCAGGACAAATTAATCGCTGTAATTCCGCCCTGCCCAAGTCAGGACCGCCGGGCAGAGGTTTAGTTCCCAAGCGGGACCGGAGCCGATAAGCTCGAGATACGCTGCCAGTACCTACGCTAAATAGCGTTCACTCAATACTTAGTCGGACTGGTCGTCTTCAGTGGATCGCTCAGCACTGGGGCCGACCAGTGCCAGACCATCACTATAGGAACGCGCGTGATCAAACTGAGTCTCAAATGCATACTGACCACTCTTGTTGATGTAACCATAGGGTCCGCCTTTGGTTTCCTGCACAAGTCCCATGCCGTCGCGAAACGGAGCAGCATCATAAAATCTAAAAGCCGAGTTATTCCAGATACCATCGCCTTCTTCAGGCTTACCGCCACGGTAATCCATTTTGCCACCACCGGCATCGGAATAAGCCACAAAGTAGTTTTCGGAAACAGGGAAAATGTAATCGTAAATACCCTGAAATGCTTTAGCTGAAAACTGTTGATCAATACTAAATCGATCGTCCAACTGACTGAATGATTTAGACTCACTATAGCCAGGAGAAGCAAAAGGACTGAGTGGTCTGACTAAATCATCAGTATTCTTTTTAGGGTCACCACTACTTTTAGCCCAAAGCATTGGCTTGAGGTTTTGCAGAGTAATACCGTGGATATTTTTTTTAAAAGATAGATGCCCAGCTTGGTCGAGATAATCTAGAGCCTGATCTGGATTTGGTCCCGATAAACCATCCCCCATAGCCGCTACAACATGCCCACTGTCAGCGTTGTAGACAACATCGTATTTTGCCGGTATGACCATATTGCCGCTGCCATTAATGGCTCCAGCATGGCCTTCATACTTAACCACAGCGAGGCCCTGGACAAAGGGTTGTGCTTCCTGATATGTATCGGGAAATACTTGTTTGCCAGTTTTATCAATATAAATCCAGAGAGCAGCATCCTTAGGCACTTTGCCTTCTTTAGCCAACTTCACTGGAGCGAGACCTTCGCTAAAAGTTTTGGCGGCGGCAAATGTTGGCTTAATAACCGTTTGACCACTTTTGTTGATATAGCCCCATTTTGCACTGGCACCATATCCGACACTATAAGCGGCTAACCCCTCACTAAAGGGAGAGATATGATTGCAGGACAAGGTAAAGGCAAGATCGCCGCTCTTATTAAAACAGCCCCACTTGCCGACAAATTTGACCGGTGCCAGTCCCTCTTTAAAATCCCCAACGCGTGTCGGTTTATCAGCCAATTTGTCAAGATCAATGACAAGATGCCCGGCCTTATCGATAAAACCATTAGGTTTGCTAGGCGGTGTGCACCCTGTACTACTCAAGCTGACAAGAGAAAGCACAGTAAAGACCGACAAAACCCACTTTTGCATTTTAGCCCCCGGATGTACCGGATTATTTTAACTCACTCCTCCACAAACTCCTTTAGACGCTGCAAAGCAGCATCCCATTGCTGCGCGATTAAATCGAGAGATTGGCTAGCACGGGTGAGAGTGCGCGGTTCAAAAGCAAAGATATTTTGCCGGCCAACAGTAGTGCTCTTTACCAGGCCTGCATCCTCAAGTACTCGCAAATGCTTGGTAATCGCCTGACGGGAAATACTGGTACCCTCGGTAAGCTCTGTAATGGATCGCGGCACACCATCGCCCAGAGTGGCTACAAGGGTGAGTCTTGTGGTGTCACCGAGTGCGGCAAAAACACTAGCATTGCGGTGCAGCTTACGAGCAGTTACTTCTTGACGGCGACTGATCATTTTACTTCTGCAACTTTCTCGACAAAATTCTGGATATTGACCATTTGCTGCGCCCAGCCTCCATCATTCATTCTAAAAGCCTCATCCCGGCGTGATGCAGGCAATGCGTCAAAGCCAGATTCGCTTACTGATAATAGTGTGCCACCGTCAATTGCTTTGAGTCTAAACTCCACCAGGGTAGGAGGTTCACCGCTATAGTCTTTTTGCGGATCTACAGCATATGGATGCCAGTAATAACTAAACAATGATTGTGGCTCAATTTTATGCACCTTAACAGACATCGTGACATGCTCATAGCCTGGATGGGTGATATTGCCGCGAGTGCTTTCGCCTTCGACAAAAGGGCTCTCTAGATTGACCAAAAACCACTGCCCAAACTTTTTGTAGTCTGTAAGTGCCTGCCAGACTTTTGATAGCGGAGCCTTAAGCTCGATTGTGCGCTCGATGCGGTCAGTTGTACTAGCCATATCTACCTCTGCAATAACTGATTTAATATGCAACCCCATAGTTGCATATTACTGCAAGCACAAAAAAAGATCAAACAGGACAGTAAAAAATACCAGAGATTTAACTCCTACCAGTCCTCATACTTTGGTACGGAAGAGCGCAATAACTGCTCAACAAAAGCAGCCTGTATGCGATTAGTCAGATATCGCTTAGGAATGATCACCGAGCCGCGAGGAACAACGCATATATAGTGATCAGCTGTGGCAAAACAGCTCTTAAAATATTGCCAGGGGTAGTGCATTAATGAGCGCCTGGTGCGCACAACACAAAGAGTATCAGTCAACTGCACCAAAACTGGTTGATCAGTTTTGATCATGGTACGGATTGCTTCTTCTCTCTTTTGCAGACAATACATAGAATGCACAGCCAAACACGGCAAAGATAAAGCTGTCCACGGCAAAATCCAAATAAAAACAGCCATGCCGATATTAGAACCGACCAAGGCCAAAAATCCTGCCGGTGCCAGTGCGACATATAGAACCATGAATATGTAAAACTTACAGAGTTCCGCAAAACCGTACTTCAAAAAGAGCATGCGATCTATTTTTTTTAGCTCTTCAGATGTATAAATTATTTCCAGTTGTACCGACTGTGATTGCGGCTCAAACTCGATTGGCTCAGAAATAAGCGAAGACATTGGATGGGCTGGAGCAAGGGTCGGCAAATCAAGATCGGTGGGCAGCTCGGGAGCAGTGATTGTTTCTACTACTGCTTTACCATCGACGTCGAGCATAACCACTTGCGCCACTATATTGTCTTGATCCGGCACAATTGCCGCGGCATCAGACCATGGCGGCAAGGGAGCAAATTTGATGTCGCTTCTTTCTTTGCCTTTTTTTGTAACAGCGACGCCTTGTGCCCTGACAAAGTTACGCAGATTTTTAATATGCAAGGCGCTATAAAAGGCACGCTTAGGAATAGGAAAAATCTGTCCACCAGAGACAAAACATATAACCTCTGGCAAATCGTAGCAGTGCGAAATAGCGGGCCACTCTATAAGTACAGCATTACTAAAGGCTTGAAACTGAAAACCAGACTGAGCGATAGAATACATCTGCAAAAATCTAAAACGATCAAACCGGTCAAATGTCTTATAGCTCTCACTTTTTTGCCACTGCAAAAATAGATAGACACTGGCTAGAGCTAGAGCCAGAGCCAGACAAATACAGACAGCCAGTAGCCCATTTGTATAATCGGCACTAAGAGTGCTGCTCACAACCAAATTACACAAGCGCAAAGAGACAGAAAATGAGATCGCAAAGACTACCAGAGGCAAAACCAATACCATAAAAATAATTGGACTATCTTGATTGATAGTCCAAGCGGTAGCGCCTACTTCTTCTTGCGTACACAAGACGTTAAAGTAAAACGGCACCCCAAGCGATTGCTCAAGTGCAGTATCTTTGGTATCGCCTGCGCTATCCAGTTAAGACACCGCAGCAGTAGACAGAGCAGCCACAGTATCTTTTAGTGAGGCTTCATCTGATACGTTGAAAAATCTCACTGTCTTATCAATCTTTTTGACCAGACCTGTTAGCACTTTGCCAGGACCAATCTCGACAATGGTATCAACACCGAGTGCCACCATATGCTCCACAGTATCTGTCCAGCGCACAGCGCTCTCCATCTGACGAGCAAGATTGGCTTTTAATACTTCCGGGTCTTTGCTCTCTTTAGCATCAACGTTTTGTACAACAGGATATGCGGCAGTTTTAAAGACGCGGTCTTTGAGAGCAGCACCAAATTCGGTGGCAGCAGGAGTCATCAGAGGTGAGTGAAATGCTCCGCCCACTGGTAGTGGTATAGCCTTACCACCACGCTCTTTAATCATGACATTGGCTTTAGCGACAGCATCTGGATTACCGGATATAACGAGTTGATCTTTCGTGTTGTAATTAGCCACGACAACGACTGTATCTGTACTTGTTTTGCCTTCGGCTTTGAGAGCTTCACTGACTTCAGTGAGAGTGGATTGCAGTTTTTCGCCATCCATACCAAGTACAGCCGACATAGCGCCTTTAGGACAGTTTTCCATGAGTGATGCGCGCTTCTCAACGAGCTTTACGGCATCATCGAGAGTTAAGACACCTGATACGCAAAGAGCAGTTATTTCACCGAGACTGTGACCAGCAACAAAATCAGGCTTAGGACCACCAGCGCTCTCATAAGCAGCCCAGGCAGCCAGGGATGCTGCCAGGATAGTAGGCTGGGTGTTGATTGTACGTTTCAGCTCTGCTTCCGGACCTTCAAAGCATAGAGTGCTAAGTGCGCGGCCGGCACTGGCATCGACTTTGGCAAAAGCCTCTCGGGCAGCGGCATTGCTCTCAGAGAGAGACTGACCCATACCGACACTTTGCGAGCCCTGACCGGGAAATACAATCGCCAGCTTACCCATAATCTTCGCTCCTGCTTTTGTCTTTTGCTCTTACAATTTTTGTTTTATGCGGCCGCCACCACTCAGGCAGATTGCCTTAAATAGTTGCTTCGACTTCGACCTTAACCGTTTTTTTTTCGGTTAAAAAGCTCTTGGCGATTTTGCCAACAACATCAGCGCGCACCATGTCACACGCAACACGGATAGCGTTTTTAACAGCGGTATGTCTGGAGCCACCATGGGCGATGACACATACACCTTTGAGACCGACCAGTGGCGCGCCACCAAACTCATCTGGGTCGACACGAGCCTTAAGCGACTTAAACGCTGGCTTGGCGATCATGCCACCAATTTTGCCGCGCATCGAGCCAAGCAACTCCTGTCTCAACATATGGTTAACCATCTTGGCAATACCCTCAGCTGTTTTAAGCGAGACGTTGCCAGTAAAGCCATCGGTGACAACGACATCCACTTTACCCATGGGATAGTCGCGACCTTCGACAAAACCAATAAAATTCAAATCTGTTTCTTTGAGCAAAGCATAGGCATTTTGCACTAGCTCGTTGCCCTTGGTGGTTTCAGCCCCGATATTAAGGACGCCTACTCGCGGTCTTTTGACATTGTTGAGACCGGCATAAAGGATTGAGCCCATCAAGCCAAACTGTTTGAGCATGTTGGCATCACAATCCACATTGGCGCCAGCATCGACAACGATACAGCGGGTGGGGTGGATGGTGGGCATCTGCGCGGCAATGGCACAGCGCGAAACATTGGGCAGACGACCGATGATAAAGGTGGCAGCTACAGCCGCTGCTCCGGTGGAGCCACAGGCAACAACACAGTCAGCATGACCTTCGGCCACTTGCGCCATTGCTTTGACAATTGAGCTGTCCTTCTTGCGCAGGACAGCTTTACTTGGCTTTTCGTCCATAGCGACGACTTCTGATGCCGCTACGATAGAGACGTTGAGACCCTGGATTTCATGGCGCTTGAGTTCTACTTCGATATCTTTGGGGATACCGACAAGCGCAACTGACACGCCATACTCACGAGCTGCAAGTACAGCCCCGTGGACTATTTCCCGGGGCGCGTAGTCGCCACCCATTGCGTCGATTGCTACTCGAATCATTGAAGACTCCAGCTATGACGTAAGGTCAATCTTAGTACTCCCAACAGCACAGTAAACAACCATTGCATAAGCACCGACTTATCCAGGCGGCTCAGTAAGATGCTACCGATTAGCTAGCTATTTGGGCGTCAGCGCGACGTGCTGGTCTACCGCGGTAGTAACCACAGTTGCTGCAAAGTGTGTGTCTGCGAGTAGGAGCGCCACAGTTGGAGCAGCTATCGAGATTTTGTTCAGCGGCTTTCCAGTGCGCTCTGCGCTGGTGCTGCTTCTGGTGAGATGTCTTCTTCTTAGGAACAGCCATGGCTGTATATTCCTCCAATACTTTCCGGAATCATTTATTATCTACGAAAAACTCCTCAGTCCTCTTTAGGAAAGAGAGTCTTTAGGTTTTTCCAACGCGGGTCAATTGGCTTTTCGGACAATGAGCTATCCGCGCCTTCCGCCAAAACCGAGCCAGAGCTTGGGTTTTCGGCTTTTGGAGGGCCGGGACATTCGCTGCCGCAGTGACAAAAAACTGGCGAAGCTAACGTTACAGCTTGATACACAACGTCGTCGATGTCAATAAGACCATCAGCTCCAAGCATTTCATAAAAGTCGTTTTTGAGCAGCTCTTGCTCCTTAGGAGCGCCCATTTCGTATTCACTTGCCATGTCTCGATAAGGCACAAACAGCTCATCGATATCAACACTAAGTGCCTGGAAGTAAGGCCTTAAGCAAGTTTCACAATGTAATTTTAAAAGGGTTTTAACGTTGCCGACCAGTTTAACGCCCGCGCCTACCCGGTTGAGCGTGAGTTCGCCCACCACTGGTTTGACGGCACCTGCTACAGCAAGCTCTTGTTTATAGTCGAGATCAACGCGCTGCTCGCCAAGCGGACCCAGCTCATCTATAGATATTTGCACGGCACTACGCAGTTAAGGGATATAGTTTAAGTTGTGAATTATAGTACATCCCAACCACTTTTCATCTCTGCTGATTGGCTACTGGACGGACTGGGCAATGCAGTCAAAGACGGAGCTGTGCTAATCGATCAGGGCAAGATCGTCAAAATCACTGAGTGGAAACCCCAGAGTGACCTGGCTCAAGGTCTACCTGATGGTCTAAATGCCGCCAGTCATAAGCATTTTGCCGGTGGCATCATTACACCCGGACTCTTTAATTTACACACACATATTGATTACACACTGGCCGCTCCGGTCTATTTAAATGAGCAAGAACCTCATATGTTTGACTGGCTGCGGGCCCTGGTCACGATGGCTCGCACCTGGGATAGTGCCAAGTTTGTAGCATCGGCAGCATCTGGCGCTAGAGAGCTAGCCCTCGCTGGTGTCAGCTATGTGGTCGATAGCTCTTTTAGCGGACAGGCTGCCCATGCGCTGGTCCAGGCAGGACTCAAGGGTACAGTCGGTCTGGAGTTATTTGGTGTAGACAAAGACCGCGCTGAGCTAGCCTTTGCCCACTGGCAAAAGCGCTATCAAGAGCTGGTAGCCGCCCATGACATCAAAGCCGCAATTGAACAAAACCAGCTGACAGTGACAGTTGCACCGCACGCACCTTATACAGTGTCGCCCGCACTATGGCAAAAAGCCAGACAGTGGGCGGCTCAGCGCCAGCTCAAAGTACTGGCACATCTAGCCGAATCACCACAAGAGAGCACCTGGTTAGCCCAAAACGAAATGCTGGTAGATCAATATCTTGAATTTGTGCTGCCACCCAATCCCCAAAAAAACGTTAGCGAAATGCTCCAGGCAATTGATTGGAAAGGGCATGGTCACTCGCCTGTAGCCCACCTGCAAAAGCATGACTTACTGGATAGCAATTTGCTAGCCGCCCACTGCCTGCATCTTGACCAGGAAGACTATAAGACATTTGCTCATGCCGGAGCTCAAGCAGCCCTCTGTCCCCGCTCCAATCAGCGCCTGGGTAATGGTCAACCGCTCATAGAAGAGTTTTTAAAGCATGGCATCCCTTTTGGATTGGGCACTGATAGCAGGGCCAGCAGCCCTGATTTAAGTACCAGACTGGAAGCAATGGCGCTTTATCAGCAAAGGCAAACCCCTACTTATAATGGACAGATGCTCCATGACCCTGCCCAACTTTTAAATACTTTGACGAGCAAATCTGCAGCCCTGATGGGTGTGGCAGATAAAACCGGTAGCCTGGTCAAAGGCCTGGCCGCTGACATATGCGTATTTATAGGACACACCAAAGCAACCAGTACAGCTGCTTTTAGTGCTGTATTGGAGTCAGACACCACTCTTGACACCCTACTTGTAAATGGGCAGGCGGTTGTAAGCAGTGGTCAATATCAAGCAATCCAGGCAAAATAGATAATTGCTGCATAAAACCTGGTATATAAAAAGGCAGAGGCGATTAAGGAAGGTTTGACTAAATGAGTGGACGTACTGACCACATATGCAGCGGAAGAACATGCATGTTTTGTCGCGTACTAGAAAATCCCAATAAAGCTAAGGCTGGGACCTCGCAGTCTGGCTATATGGACAATCAGGTAATTGAACGCGTCAGAGAATTAGAAGAGCGCGCTCTCTTGACCACCACCCAGGAAGCTCTGTCATCAGCCGGCGGCGAAGACATCGAAAGACTGGCGCTGATTGACTCTCTTACCGACCTTTATAATTCGCGTACTTTTTTAAAAGAAATCAAAGACGAGCTTAAACGCGCAAAACGTTATAAGCGCCCTGTATCGCTTTGCATGATCACTGTAGATAACTTTAGAGATATACAGATGTCGATTGGCGCACTGGCCTCTGACTCTGTCCTCAAAGCAGTAGGCTCAGTAGTCAAAGGCGCCATCAGAGACGTTGACATCCCTGCTCGCTTTAGCGCCCAGGAGTTTGCCATCATCTTGCCCGAGACCAATGCCGCTGGCGCCACCATCGTGGCTGAGCGCATTAGAGCAAGAGTCAACGGTCATGAGCTTATGCACAACTGGCGCAATATCAAAGTGACCACCTGTGTGGGTGTAGCATCCTTTCCCACCCATGCCAGAGAGCACGACGAGTTAATCCACCGCACTATCCAGGCTCTCGAATTAGCCGAGTCCCGCGGCGGAGATCAGGTAGTAGCAGCGGTTTAGATCAATCTCAGCTAGCATCCCTTGGGCCTTTGTAATGTAAGGTCTGCTCTGGTCTTGGCGCCAGCCTGTTGCCAATAACCTAAAATAGTAAGTTGCAAAAGAGATATACATAAACAGCCCTAGTCCATCTAGGTCCCGCACAGGCTATTTTAAACATGAGTATTTTAGGGCAGTCCGGCAAAACCGCTGGTAGTACCGGCAAGATCAAAAAACCTTTTGAGATTGGCTCGCTTTTTAGAGACTGGAAGCCAGTTACAGTTATTGCAGTACTGATCTGGTCGCTAACCAATCTGATCCAGGTAGTGCCAAACTCCACAGTGCAAGATTGGAAGCATCTAGCCGATCTCAGTGGTGATGAGCTGCGCAACGAAGTCATGACCCGCGTGCATAAGCTCAAGGGCTATGACCAGATGAATGAATATCAAAAAGAAGATGCTGTCAAAACAGAAACCGATAACGCTGCGATGGGCAATAACATCCAAATACTCGGTCATATAAAGGGTCATACAGTATTTACCAATCTCAAGCTTGGTCTAGACCTCAAAGGAGGCAGTCAACTCCTCCTCAAAGCAGTACCAGCACCACCAGCAGTGCCCGAAATCACACCAGAAGTGATGAAAGGTGTTGAAACAGTAATCAACAACCGTATCAATAGCCTTGGTGTATCTGAGACTCTGGTGCAACGTGCTGGCAAAGATCGCTTGATCGTAGAAATGCCTGGTATCAAAGATCCACAGCAAGCAAAAGACCGCATCGGTACAACAGCCTTGCTTGAATTTAAAGAGATGGTGCAGCTATCAGAAGACTCAGTCGCCTGGAAAGATGTCGACATCACTGGTGCTGATTTTAAACACGCTCAGTCGCAACCAATGGCAGCAGGCAACTATCAAGTAGATTTTGAATTCAAACCAGAGGGTGCAAAAAAATTCGGCGCTCTGACCACCAGACTGGTGGGCAAGTTTATCGGGATTTTTCTTGATGGACAGCCCGTTGACAGAGGACCTGACGGACGTCCAGTGCCAATCGAACGATATCAGGGTGTACGCGTAAACGAACCAATTAACGGTGGTCGCGGTCAGATTACTGGCAGCTTTACTAGAGACCAGGCCATGGACCTCGCTCTTAAGCTCAACGCCGGTGCCTTGCCTGTACCGATTCAGATTTTGGAAGAACGCACTGTGGGAGCTACTCTCGGACAAGACTCTATCCACAAGAGTCTGATTGCCGGTGGTGTCGGTATCCTCGCCGTTATGATCTTTATGATTGCTATCTATGGATGGCCCGGCCTCATTGCTGACCTCGCTCTTATTCTTTATGCCATTGCCACACTGGCAGTATTCAAAGCCATTCCGGTGACTTTGACCCTGGCTGGTATCGCTGGCTTTATCCTCTCCATAGGTATGGCGGTAGACGCCAACATACTTATATTTGAGCGCACAAAAGAAGAACTGAGCTACGGCCGCAATCTCTATGTCGCCATCGAAAACGGCTTTACACGAGCCATGTCATCAATCTTTGACTCAAACGTCAACAGTTTGATTGCCTGCGGTGTGCTGATGATGTTTGGTACATCGGTGGTCAAAGGCTTTGCCGTTACTCTGGCAATCGGTGTGGCGCTCTCAATGTTTACAGCTATATCGGCTACCCGCGCCATGTTGCACTTAATACCAAAAGAGGTGGGACTGTTTGGTCACCGTTTTGACGGTAAGTCTACAAAGAAGGAGGCCAAGTAAATGCTTACCAATAACAAAGTAGATCTAGTCAAATACCGCAAAGCCTGGTTTGGTATTTCGCTACTTATCACTATTCCTGGCATACTCGCAATCATTGCTTGCTGTGTCAAATATCATGCACCTCTCAAGCCCGGTATCGACTTTACCGGTGGCTCGATTTTGCAATATCAATTTGACAAACCAGCAAGCCTTGAACAAGTCCACAAAGTCCTGGAAGAAAACGGCTTTGCTGGCTCGCAAGTGCAAGAAGCAACAATCTCCGGCAAAGAAGCTGTGGTGATGCGCACCAAAGCTATCGATAGTGAAGCTGATAAGGCAGCACTAGATGCCAAACTAACAGCCGAGCTTGGTCCTTTTAAATCAATCTCGGTGGACAAAGTCACTGCCACTATCGGACCTGAGCTTTTGACCAATGGCCTCATAGCGCTCCTGGTCACATTTGGTGGCATGGTGGCATACATCAGCTATCGCTTCAAATTTGACTATGCCGCCTGCGCTATTGCAGCGCTGGTCCACGACGTGCTTGTACTGGTCGGTGTATTTGCCGCCCTGGGATATTTCTTTGGCACTGAGGTGGACAGCTTGTTTATCTCGGCAATCCTGACTGTCATTGGCTTTAGCGTGCACGACACAATCGTGGTATTTGACCGCATCCGCGAAAACGCCAAAAACGTTGGCAGCAAAAAAATTGATCCTGTGACAAAGGAAGAGAGCAAGAAAACTTTTGGCGATGTCGCAAATGACTCAGTCAATCAAACTCTCGCCCGCTCTATTTATACATCTTTGACTGTTGTAATTACTTTGTTGGCACTCTACCTACTCGGTGGTGTGACGACCAAAGACTTTGTACTGGCAATGCTCGTGGGCATTATTTCCGGTACTTACTCATCTATCTTTAACGCTAGCTGCTTGCTTGTGTGGTGGAGAGAACAAAAGAAAACTATCCGCGTAAAAACGGCCTGAGGAAGAGGGCAAACAAATGACAAACCCTGAACAAATGTCGGATGACCAGAAATGGGAACTCCTGACCCGCTCCGAAAAACTCGGTGAAGTATTGCTCAAGCGCGGCAAGCTGACGCTACAGCAATTAGAAGAGCTGATCAAAGAGCAAGAACGCACCGAATCTCCCATAGGAGAGTTAATCCTGGCCAAGGGCTGGATGACCAGACAGGAGCTACTATCAGCTCTCGATTTGCAACACAAAACAGATCAGGCGATTATCGACTCTCTAACAGAGATGATCCAACGCAACAATGAGTCCTGAGATAAATGCCACTGAGCGATAAGCCAGTAGCTGTTGTCACCGGTGCCGCCTCAGGCATCGGTCATGCCTGTACCATCGCCTATCTAAGATCTGGTGTCAATGTGGTGGCAGTGGATAGTGATGATCGTGGTCTCAATCAATTGAGTAAAGCACTCGGACAAAACAACGCAAAGGATATGGGGAGCCTCGAGATATTAGGTGGCGACATATCCAGCACAATTATTGCCCAGCGCACAGTAGCTCTAGCCAAACGTGCCTTTGGCCGGATCGATTATCTCTTTAACAATGCCGGCAATGAATTTGTTGCGCCCTTGATGGAGACCTCAGAAGAAGACTTTGACAGAGTCATGGACACCAATGTCAAAGGCACCTTTTTTATGACCAAAGCCTGCCTGGCGCTAATGCTTGAGCGCGGACATGGCGTCATCACCAACAACGCCAGTGATGCCGGGCTGCGTGGTATCAGACTCAATGCCGCTTACAGCACATCCAAAGCCGCTATCATCCACCTCACTCGCTCACTGGCTCTCGACTACACAAGCGCTGGCATTCGCACAAATTGCATTTGTCCTGGCTGTATCGACACACCGCTTTGCCAGAGGTTTAATGCTGCCGTAGCCGAGCGGCTAAATAAAGCCGGTGCAGAAGTAGAGTTAACTGGGCAAAATGTACTGGATGATTTTGTCAAAACCTCCATACCGATGGAGCGAGTAGGAAGCCCTGAAGAAGTAGCAGCGGTAGTCCTATTTTTGTCATCAAAAGCGGCGTCCTATATTAGTGGAGCAATCATCCCTGTAGATGGCGGACTGACAGCTGGGATGTAAGGTTGCGCTAAAGCGGCGGCATAAAAAAGGCAGAGATGTCCACACATTTTTTACGAGCCGAAACTCTCTACACCCAAAAGAAATATAAGCTCGCCATCGAAAGCTATAAAGAAGCGCTTAAAGAAGAACCAGAAAATCTGGATGCGCTGCGCATGCTCGCCATGTCGCTCAGCCTCAATCAACAAGACAAAGACGCCCTCAGAGAAATCAAAGAAGCGATGCGCCGCGCCCCGGCAGATGACGAAGTGATCTTTACCGCTGGTCTTATCTATTACAACGCAAACGATCACAAAAAGGGCGAAAAACTAATCAAAGAAGCCCTGGGCAAAAATCCATATAACTTGCTTGCCCACTTGATCTTGAGCTATATCGCCGAGGGCAAAGAAAACTGGAAACTGATGCGGGAAGAGGCGGGCAAAGCACTCGAAATCGAGCCCAACCATGAAGAAGCACTGATATCCCTGGCTAGAGCGCAAAGAGAACTAGGTCAAATCAAAGAAGCCAAAGCAAGCCTGGAAGCAGCTCTCCTCCTTAATCCAAATAAAGCCAAAACACACGCTCACCTGGGTCGCTTGCTGCTGCATACAGGAGATCCAAATGGTGCCCGTGAGCATTTAAGAGAAGCACTGAGACTTGATCCAAACAATAGTGAAGCCCTGGAAGGCTTTATCGAATCTCTCAGATCAAAAAATATCTTGTACTACTGGTTTATCACTTGTATCTGGGCTATCAGCCGGGGACCAGCCCGTCTGGTGCTATACGCCAGATTTATGCATCCCTGTATCGCCGTATTTGTATTCTTCTTCTGGTACGTTGTCTGCCTTGTGCGCGAGGTAACAACCTTTGCCCTGCGCTTTGATAAAGACGTACGTCACTACCTGCCACCAGAGCTAAAAAAACGCAACAACCGCAATTTAGCCGCACTCGCCCTGGTCACAGCTATCCCGTATTTAATTGGAGTGGCAGTTGAGACTGGCGATATAAGCAGCCTGAGTGAACTAAAAAAAGCGATCGAGAGTAAGCAAACTGTAGAAGCAGAACAGCTGGAAGATAAGCTCTACAATCAAACCATGGCGTCTTTTAAGGAAGGCAGCTTGTACGGACGCAACCGGGCAGCCCTGGAATTACTATATAAATACGAGCTGGATAGACGCCCTCAAGACAAAAGGCGCCTGGCTTATACAGCTATCTGGCTGGGCACTGATGACAGTCGTGGTGCCTATCCCAATCTTGAGCTTATAGACCAGGCCCAGAGCCTGGCTCGG
>Ga0075163_10000494_pt1 | contig 50432 bp, 35 predicted proteins | sample JI1023141ADNA_FD_71478 | JGI IMG/M metagenome (GOLD analysis project Ga0075163, IMG submission 71478) | Wastewater effluent complex algal communities from Wisconsin, to seasonally profile nutrient transformation and Carbon sequestration -... | ecosystem: Engineered > WWTP > Effluent > Algae...
TGCGCGCCAGGATCGCCACCCCGTCGCCCCCTTTGACGCCCATCGCCAACAGCCCGTTGGCGACGGCATGCGCAGCCTCGTCAAGTTCAGCGAACGTCATCGAGCCCTCGTCGTCGATGATCGCCAGTGCATCGGGCGTACGGCGCGCGTTGACCGCGGGCAACATGCCGATCTCACCCCAGTTGCGAACGTCCGCGAGCATGCCCGCAATGTTCTTGGGGGCCTCCAGTTTGAATGCGCCGGCCTCGAACATTTTGCCCAAGTAGTGCAGCTCAGCCGACCCGCGATCGGCTAACTGATGGGCTTTATCGATGGCCTGAGCCAGAGCCTGTGCGGGCAGATCGAAAATGGACATGCGTCAACCCTATGTGACAGAGCGGGGATGAATTGGCGAAAATGGACGCTATGCCCTGGGAGGTCAGCCATCCGGACAAGGTGGTGTTCCCCGGTGTCCCCGGCGCCGACGGACCCCGAGGCCATTCGGCCGGCACAGGAAGTCTTGATCGCCGGTTTCCCCGCCCTGCGTGCACGGTCGGGGCCCTGAATGCACGGTCGGCAAGACGGGAGAAGCTGGTTGAATGATCCGGTGGCCAGCATCCGCCGCAGTCGCACCATCGCCGCTGAACTCCAGCCCGTCTGGGACGTCCTCGCCGACTTCGGTGCCATCAGCGCCTGGGTACCCAGTATCGATCACTCCTGCGTCCTGGAACACGAGCCCGTCTCGCGCCGTATCCAGGTCGGCCGGACCGTGGTGGTGGAACGGATCACCGACTTCGAACCGCCGGACAGACTGGGGTATGACATCGAAGGGCTGCCGCGACAACTTCGCCGCGTTCATGCGCAATGGCAGCTCTTGCCGTCGGGTCGCCACACCCTCGCGACCCTCACCTACACCGTCGACATCGGCGCGAACCCGGCCGCGCGACTAGCCGAACGCGGGGTGTGCCGAGTGCTGGCACGGCAGTCCGACGCGATTCTCACCGGCTTGGCCAAACGAATGGAGGCTTCCGTTGCCTGAGTCCGATTCGCGCCCCGACATCGTCATCATCATGACCGACGAGGAACGGGCCATTCCACCGTACGAGTCCGACGATGTCCTCGCCTGGCGACAGCGAACGCTCACCGGCCGGGGGTGGTTCCAGGAAAACGGCGTCAGCTTCGGTCACCACTACACCGGCTCGCTTGCGTGCGCCCCCAGTCGGCCGACCATCTTCACCGGGCAGTACCCCGACTTGCACGGTGTCACTCAGACCGACGGGATCGGCAAAGTCGCCGATGACTCCCGGATGCGCTGGCTCCGGCAAGGCGAGGTTCCGACGCTGGGCAACTGGTTCCGAACCGCGGGCTATGACACGCATTACGACGGCAAATGGCACATCTCCCACGCAGATCTACATGACAAGTCTGGCCGCGTCTTGGCAACCAACGATGACACGGGAAAAGTCGACCCGTCAGCCGTTGAGCGCTATCTGGACGCCGATCCGCTTGCCCCCTATGGCTTTTCGGGTTGGGTAGGACCTGAGCCGCACGGTGCTCTGTTAGCCAATAGCGGAATACGGCGCGATCCACTGATCGCGCAACGGGTGGTGAATTGGCTGACCGACCGATACGCAAGGCGGCGCGCCGGCGATCCGGCGGCGATGCGCCCGTTCCTGTTGGTGGCCAGCTTCGTCAATCCGCATGACATCGTGCTGTTTCCGGGGTGGGCATTACGCAGTCCGCTCGACCCGTCGCCACTCGACCCGCCGCACGTGCCGCCCGCGCCCACTGCGGACGAGGACCTGCGCACCAAACCGGCGGCACAGATCGCGTTCCGCGAGGCCTACTACTCCGGATACGGCCCCGCGCCGGCGATTCACAACGTCTACGACCGGTACGCCCAGCGCTACCGCGACCTCTACTACCGACTGCACGCCGAGGTCGACAGCCCGATCGATCGGGTCCGCCGCGCCGTCACCGACGGGGGGTCCATCAACACCGTGCTCGTACGCACCGCCGATCACGGAGACCTACTCGGCGCGCACGGCGGCCTGCACCAGAAGTGGTTCAACCTGTACGACGAGGCCACGCGGGTGCCGTTCGTGATCGCCCGCATCGGTGAGCGTTCCACCACGGCCAGAACCATCTCCGCGCCGACCTCGCACGCCGACCTGGTGCCAACCCTGCTCGGGGCGGCCGGAGTCGACATCGACCAGGTGGCCGCCACGCTGGCCGAGAAATTCTCCGAAGTTCACCCGCTGCCGGGCAGGAATCTGATGCCGGTCGTCGACGGCGCCGAACCGGACCACGATCGGGCCGTCTACATCCTCACCCGCGACAACATGCTCGAAGGCGACACCGGGGCGTCAGGGCTCGCGCGCAGGTTGCGAATGACCGCGAATCCACCTGTGCCACTTCGCATCCGGGTACCCGCGCACACGGCATCGAATTTCGAAGGCCTGGTTATCCGGGTCAGCGAAAATGCTACGCGAGCAGGCGCCGGCCATCTCTGGAAATTGGTCCGGACATTCGACGATCCGGCGACCTGGACCGAGCCCGGGGTTCGCCACCTCGCCGCAACCAACCTGGGCGGCGATGCCTACCGAACCGATCCGCTCGACGACCAATGGGAGCTCTACGATCTGACCGCTGATCCGATCGAGGCAGAAAACCGCTGGACCGATCCCGATCTTTACGAGCTGCGGCAACACCTGCGGACGCAACTCAAGCACGCACGCGCAAGTTCAGTACCGGAGCGGAATCATCCGTGGCCTTACGCGTCCCGTCGAAAGCCGACCGGGAAACGCCGGCTATTCCGCCGTTAACTGATGACTGTCGACGAAAACCAACGTTCCGTCGTCGAGCAACACTGCCCAGCGCCGAGCCGGATCGACGAAATGGCTCTCGAGAACCTCGACCGCGTGACCGGCCGAATCACCGAAATCGTCGACTACGACACCGCGCGCCTCGGAATCGGTGCCCGCATAGACCCGCACCCTCTTATCCACCGAGATCTCAACATCGCCCTTACCGTCGCGGCGCCCCTTTTTGCTCACGGTCCCTATTGTGCCGGTTGCGCAAAGATCGTGTCCGAATCCCGGGTGTGGGAACGGTCCAACTTCGGTAGGTTTTAGACCAGCTAACCCCCTGCCATCAAAAATCGAGGATTGCGCATGAGCCTTTATGCAGTAGTCGACCCCGCCACCGGTGAAACCGTCAAGGAATACCCGACAGCCACCGACCAGGAGATCCAGCAGGCGGTCGCAGCTGCCGACGAGGCTTACCAAACCTGGTCGAAGAAGACCACCGTGGCCGAGCGCGCCGCGCTCATCCGCCGGGTCGCCGAACTACACACCGAACGCCGCGAAAAGCTCGCCGAGATCATCCGGCGCGAGATGGGCAAATCCATTGAAGAAGGACTGGGCGAAGTCGACTTCAGCGCCGCAATCTTCGAGTACTTCGCAGACAACGCAGAGACGTTTCTCGCTGACGAACCCGTCGAGTTGCTCGCCGGGGAAGGAACCGCGGTCATCAAGCGCACAGCGCTGGGCCCGCTGCTCGGCATCATGCCGTGGAACTTCCCGTACTACCAGGTGGCTCGATTCGCCGGACCGAACCTGACGCTGGGTAACACCATCCTCCTCAAGCACGCGCCACAGTGCCCCGAGTCGGCGGCCGCACTTCAGGAGATCTTCGACGACGCCGGATATCCGAAAGGCGCCTACGTCAACATCTACGCCACCAACGAGCAGATCGCCGACATCATCGCCGACCCCCGCATCCAGGGCGTGTCCCTGACCGGTTCCGAGCGGGCAGGGGCGGCGGTCGCCGAGACCGCGGGGCGTCACCTCAAGAAGGTTGTGTTGGAACTCGGCGGCTCCGATCCGTTCCTCCTGTTCAGCACCCACGACATGGACGCCACGGTCGAGGCGGCGGTGACGGGTCGCTTCGACAATGCGGGACAGGCCTGCAACGCGGCAAAGCGATTCATCGTGGCCGCCGACGTCTACGACGAATTCGTCGAGAAGTTCACCGCCAAGGTCCGCTCGCTCGCCGACGGCTACTCGCCGCTGTCGTCGGCGATGGCGGCCGACAACCTCGGCAAGCAGGTCGAAAAGGCGGTCTCCGACGGGGCCACACTGCTCACCACGGGTGATCGCGAAGGCGCCTACTTCCCGCCGTGCGTGCTGACCAACCTTTCGCCGGAGGCCGAGTCGGCCAAGGACGAACTGTTCGGCCCCGTCGCGACCATCTACAAGGTGAATTCCGAGGAAGAAGCCGTCAAGCTGGCCAACGACACCGCATTCGGCCTGGGCTCCTACGTCTTCACCACCGACCCAGAGCAGGCCACCCGAGTCGCCGATCAGATCGACGCCGGGATGGTCTACGTCAACGTGGTCGCCGCCGACGGCGTTGAACTGCCTTTCGGTGGCGTCAAACGTTCCGGTTTCGGCCGTGAGCTCAGCAAGTACGGCATCGAAGAATTCATCAACAAGAAGCTGATCCGGATCGGCTGAGAGAGGGCGGGAATGACCGCACCACTGGAACTGTTCAGCGTCGAGCGGCTGCTGGACGAAGACGAGCGCGACATCGCCGCGACAGTGCGGAAATTCGTCGATACCAGTCTGCGACCCAACATCGCAGACTGGTTCGAATCCGCCACTCTTCCAAGGGAGTTGGCTAAGGAGTTCGGCTCGCTCGGGCTCCTCGGCATGCACCTGCAGGGGTACGGCTGCGCCGGAACCAACGCAGTCAGCTATGGGCTCGCCTGCTTGGAGCTGGAGGCCGGCGACAGCGGATTCCGCAGCTTCGTCTCGGTGCAGGGCTCCCTGTCGATGTACTCGATCTATCGGTGGGGTTCGGACGAGCAGAAAGAGGAGTGGCTGCCGAAGCTGGCCACCGGTGAGGCCATCGGTTGCTTCGGTCTCACCGAATCGGACTTCGGCTCCAACCCGGCCGGGATGCGCACGAGGGCGCGGCGCGATGGCAGCGACTGGGTGCTCAGTGGCACCAAAATGTGGATCACCAACGGGAACCTCGCAGACGTCGCGACGGTCTGGGCACAGACCGACGAAGGTATCCGTGGATTCCTCGTTCCCACCGACACACCGGGTTTCACAGCCAACGCCATTCACAAGAAGTTGTCGTTGCGCGCCTCAGTGACCTCGGAATTGGTGCTCGACAACGTTCGGCTGCCGGCCTCGGCGATCCTCCCCAAAGCCGAAGGGCTCAAAGGTCCGTTGTCCTGCCTCAGCGAGGCACGCTTCGGAATTGTGTTCGGCGCGTTGGGCGCAGCTCGCGACAGCCTGGAGACGGCCATCCTGTACAGCAAGGAACGAGAGGTGTTCGATCGTCCACTGTCGGCCTTCCAGCTGACCCAGGAGAAGCTGGCGAATATGGCTCTCGAACTCGGCAAGGGCATGCTGCTCGCAATCCATCTGGGTCGCATCAAAGATGCCGGCGACATCCGTCCCGAACAGGTCAGCCTGGGCAAGCTCAACAATGTCCGCGAATCGCTGGCGATAGCTCGCGAATGCCGGACCCTGTTGGGCGGCAGCGGAATCACCCTGGAGTACTCACCGCTGCGTCATGCCAACAATCTCGAATCCGTGCTGACCTACGAAGGCACGTCCGAGATGCACATGCTCACCATCGGCAAGGCCCTCACCGGGCAGGCCGCGTTCCGCTGACATGGCCCAGCTGCGCCAGCTGATCGCCGGCAACTGGCGCTCCGGCGGTGGAGGTCCACTGCAGAGTGTCAATCCGGCACGGCCGAGTGTCGTTGTCGCCGAAGGTAATTCCGCCGTATTAGCCGATGTCGACGACGGCGTCGACGCGGCGCGAACGGCCTTCACAGAGTGGTCGGCAACCCCGATTCATCAGCGCGGCGCCGTATTGACCGCCGCGGCTGCAGTGGTGGAGAGCCACGCCGCCGAGTGGGGTTTGGAGTTGGCCACCGAGGAAGGCAAGACGCGCGCCGAGGCTGTCGGTGAGGTGCTGCGCGCCGCACAGATTCTGCGTTACTACGGCGCCGAAGGCGATCGCGTAAGCGGCGAACTGTATGCCTCGCCGCGCTGCGGAGAACACATCCTGGTCACCCGGCGACCGATCGGTGTCGTCGGGGTGATCACGCCGTTCAACTTCCCGATCGCCATTCCGGCCTGGAAGATCGCGCCCGCCTTGGTGTTCGGCAACACCGTGGTCTGGAAGCCGGCCAATGCCGTCCCACTCCTGGCCGTCCGCCTGGCCCAGGCATTGACGGAAGCGGGCCTTCCACCAGGTGTTCTCAACCTGGTGATCGGAGATCCTTCCATCGGCGAAGGAATCGTGAATCACCCGGGCGTCGAAGCCATCACCTTCACGGGCTCAACCGGCGTCGGGCGCCAGATCGCCGCAGCCGCCTCCGCCCGGGGCGTCCCGGTACAAGCCGAGATGGGCGGCAAGAACGCAGCCGTCGTGCTCGATGACGCCGACTTCGACTTGGCGCTGGAACAGGTGATGCTCGGGGCATTCCGGTCGACGGGCCAGAAGTGCACCGCCACATCGCGATTGATCGTCACGGAGCGGATCGCCGATCGATTCGTCGACGCTCTGGTGAAACACGCATCGGCGTTGCGGGTCGGCGATCCGATTGACGACACCACCCAGATGGGACCCGTCGTCAGCGAATCGTCATGGGCGAGCCTGCACGCCGGCATCACCGCTGCAAAGGGCCAAAACGGTTCCCTGCTCACCGGCGGTGAGCCGTACCGCGACGGACCGCTCGCGGAGGGCTACTTCGTGGCGCCGACGATCATGGAAGTCACTGAAGCATCGGATATCTGGACAGACGAGCTGTTCGGCCCCGTCATCGCGGTACGTCGAGCCCGCGATCCCGACGAGGCGTTCAGCCTCGCCAACGAGGGTGAATTCGGATTGTCCGCGGCCGTGTTCAGCCAGGACGTAACCCGCGTGCTGAACGCAGTGCAGAGTTTGGACGTCGGAGTGCTGCATATCAATTCCGAATCTGCCGGCGCCGATCCGCATGTGCCGTTCGGAGGCGCGAAGAAGAGCGGGCTGGGCCCGAAGGAACAAGGTTCAGCCGCACGGGAATTCTTTACCCACACCACCACGGTGTACCTGAAAGGCGGACGCCCGGCCTAGTGCACGGCGTCCGTGCCTAGTGCACGCCATCCATCAACCGGCTGATCCTGGGACTCAAAGCCCAGACGACCAAGCCGACGACGACCGCTACCGCACCGATGATGCCGAAATAGCTGTATTCGTGTTCCGGCGCATAGTATTCGGCCAGCACCCCGGACAAAGCGGTGCCCAACCCCACGGAAAAGAAATACAGCGCCATCATCTGCGCGCGGAATGCGTTGGGCGCCAATTGAGTTGTGACAGAAAGACCTATCGGCGACAACATCAGTTCGGCGACAGCGAACGCGCCCAGGAAGCCCAACACGGCGAGAGCCGGAACCGAGCGCCCTTCCGTGCCGGCCATTGTCAGAAAGAGCATGAAAGCCAAGCCCATTCCGATGACTCCATAGGCGAACTTGCGTGGCGTGGTCGGCGCCCTCCGCCCCAGCTTGGTCCACATGATGGCGAACACCGGAGACAGTGCGATCACCCAGATCGGTTCGATGGAACCGATCCAACTCGACGGTGCCTTCCACCCGAAGATGCTCCAGTCCATACGTTCGTCCGAATACACGGCCAGCACCGTGAATATCTGTTGGAACAGCGACCAGAAGACTGCGTTGGCGATGAACAACGGGATGAAGGCGCGCACACGGGTCCTTTCAAGCGCGTCGACCTTCGGGCTCTTGAGCATCGCGGTGAAGTAACCCACCGATGCGACGACGATCAGAACCGTGGTGACCTGCGACAGGTTGTCCAACCTGACCAACCCGGTTACGAAGGCGCCCGCGATCACAACAATCCCGGCTCCGGCAATCAGCAGCGCCTTCGGCACGGCGCTGCGCGGCAACGGGTTAGCCACCACCCGACCGTGGTCCCCGAGGTTGCGACGGAAGATCACGTACTGGGTCAACCCCAGAGCCATACCGATGGCCGCCGCGCCGAATCCGTAGTGAAAGCCCACACTCGTCTGCAGCAGCCCGGTGATCATCGGCCCGGTAAAGGCTCCGATGTTGATGCCCAGATAGAACAGCGTGAATCCACCGTCACGACGCGGATCCCCCGCGTCGTACAGCGTCCCCAGCAGTGACGAAGCGTTGGCTTTCAAAGCCCCCGAGCCGAGTGCGATGAACACCAAACCGACTGCAACGCCGCTGAGCCCCGGCAAAATCGCCAGCGCTATGTGCCCCAGCATGACCACGACGCCGCCATAGAAGACAGTGCGCTCCATTCCGAGGACCCGGTCGGCAACCCAACCGCCCAGCACAGTCGACAAATAGACGAGGCCGCCATAGGCGCCGATGATCCCCGTTGCCGTCGTTTTCGGCAGGCCCAGACCACCTTCGGTGAGCGAGTAGTACAGGTAGTACCCGAGGATGGTGAGCATTCCGTAGAAGGAGAAGCGCTCCCACAGTTCGACCCCGAACAGGTTCACCAACCCGATCGGGTGTCCGAACACCGTGCGCGAACCCGATCCGTCGCGTTGCTGTGCTGCTTGAGGCATGGCCCACAATCGCACGTTCAGCGCTCAGAAGAACGCCGATCCGGTGAGAATGAGCGCCATGCCGAATGGTCAGGACTCGCGCCAGGAGCACACTCATCTCGAGGCGCTGGGCTACAGCGGACAAGACTTCCACCGGTCGATGAGCCTGTGGTCCAACATGGCTCTCGGCTTCACCTATCTGTCCCCGTTGGTCGGGGTGTACTCGTTGTTCGCCTACAGCCTCACTATCGGTGGCCCACCATCGATTTGGTGGCTCGTCATCGTCGGATGCGGCCAGTTTCTGGTTGCACTGGTGTTCGGCGAAGTTGTTTCGCAGTACCCGATAGCGGGAGGCATCTACCCCTGGACCCGTCGCCTCTGGGGCCGGAAGTACGCCTGGCTGGTGTCCTGGGTGTACTTGTGGGCGGTGATAGTCACTGTCACGGCGGTGGCCGAATTCGGTGGGCACTTCGTCTCGGCGCTGTTCGGAATCGAATCCACCGACGAGATCCAACTCATCACTGCCGTCGCATTGCTGGTGCTGGCCCTGGCCGTCAACTTCAGCGGGACCACAATGCTGGCGCGCATCGCGAAAATCGGGCTCGCGGCCGAACTCATCGGTGTGATCGCACTCGGCCTCTATCTCTTATTCTTCAAGCGAGCCAACTCATTCTCAGTCTTCTTCGACGCCATGGGCGCCGGCGGCGACACGCCTTACTTCATCACTTTCCTCGGCGCGGCGCTGTCGGGGCTCTTCCTGTTCTACGGCTTCGAGGCATGCGGCGACGTTGCCGAGGAGGTCGACAATCCCACCACCCGCATTCCCCGGGCGATGATGCTGACGATTCTGGTGGGCGGCGTCTCAGGTCTGATGTCCTATGCCGGCTACGTGTTGGCCGCGCCCAACCTTCAGGACATCGTCAGCGGCGCCGACCCCGACCCGATTCCGAGCATTCTGGTGAGTTCACTGGGCACCGTCGGTTCAAAGCTGTTCCTGTGCATTGCCATCACGGCATTCGTCTCGTGCGTGCTGTCGCTACAGGCTGCCGGCAGCCGACTGCTGTACGCATTTGCCCGCGACCGAATGCTGCCCGGCAGCGCTTGGCTGTCGAAGATGTCACCGCGCCATCCGGTACCGGCCAACGCACTCCTGGTTGCGTGTGTCATCCCCATCTTGATCTGTCTCTATGTGTACGCGAATCCCAATCAGCTGCCGCGTATCACGGCCTTCGCGGTGCTCGGTATCTACATCGCTTTCCAGGCTGTTGTGCTCGCCGCATTGCGCCAGCGGCTGAAGGGCTGGCAGCCCGCCGGGGACTGGAGTCTGGGCTCGTGGGGCAAGGTGATCAACATCGGCGCGCTGGCGTACGGCACGGTGGCAATGGTGTTGCTCATCAAACCGCCGCCTGGCACTGCAACGTTCATCGACCGGTGGGTGGTGGCAGTCGGACTCGTCATCGTCGTGGGAACGGGCCTGCTGTACATGTTCGCCGCCAAGCCATACCGACACTCCGATGACATCGGCGAAGACGACGCCATCGAAATCGCCGAGAAGCTACGCGCCATGCGGCACCGCTGACCGGCGTGGCCACTCTCACCTGGCTGGGCGTGCCCGGCGACGAGCACGCATGGACAGCATTGGGGTTCACCGTCCGCGACGGCGCCGTCGACATCGGACGGGTCCGCTGCAGTCTCACGATGCAGCGGGGCTGGGGTTTCAGCGAACTCCATTCCGACCCGGCGATTCTCGGTGTCCACACCGTCACCCGTTGCGCTCCGGACGAGATCGCACACCCGTGCGGGGTCTCAACCGCCGATCACATCGTCTACACCGTCAAGGATCTGGACGAAGCGATCTCGTCACTCAACAACGTGTTGAACACCGAGCCGCGTCGCCGGTTCCATCCACGAGGACCCGAAGGCCCGGAGATGGCGTTCTACCGGGTGGGCGAGGCCTTTATCGAAGTGGTCGCAACCGGCGGCGCCCCGGCACTGATCGGCCTGGCGTTACGCAGCCCGGATCTGGACGCGACCGTGGCGCACATACGGTCATGCGGCGGCCCGATCTCCGATCCCAAACCGGCGGTCCAAGGCGGGCGTATCGCCTCAGTGTGGAAAGGCCACCTCGACTGGGGCCTGGCCATCATGGGACCGTAAGGCCTCAGCGCGGGAAACGTCGGCGACCGACTCCAACGCTGGAATCAGCTGTACGGCGTGTACCGGAACGAGTCGACAGACATGGTTGCCGGCCACTGCGTCGTGTCATCTGGTGGCCCCGGCCAGGGGCCGCCGACCGCGATCTGCAGGATCGCGAACATCGGCGCTTCGAAAACCCACTGAGCATCAGCCGGAAGGGATTCCGGTGTGAACTCGCCCAGCTTCTGGCCATCGACTCCGATCACGATCCGTCCGGGCTGCCATTTGAGCCAGTAGTCGTGGTAGTCGGCAGTCAGATCGTTGATCGGGCCCTGTGTCCCGACGACCTGACCGCTGGCAGGGCCGCCGTAGTAATCGGTGGTCCCTCCGTCAGGCGTGTTTTGTGGTCCATGCAATGTCACGTAGTAGGTTTCGCCGTTGTTGACCAACTCCATGATGTCGATCTCGCCCACATCGGGCCAGCCGTCGTTCCCCGAGATCGGTCGATAACCTGTTCCCAGCATCCAGAAGGCGGGCCAAATCCCTTGTCCCGCAGGCATCTTGATTCGGGCAACCAATGTCCCGTACTGCATGTCGAGCTTGCCCTGCGTAAGCAGCCGAGCCGAGGTGTAACCGGTACCGGTGTCCTGCGCCTGGATCAACAGGTGGCCGTCCCCGTCAAGACGGACGTTGTCCGGCGATGTGGTGTAGGTCTGTAGGCCGGCGTCCAGATAAGGCCCGACGTTGTAGCCCCAGATAGCAGAGTTGGGAAGCGAGCCCGCCGCGCCGTCGAAGTTGTCGATCACCGAGCCAACAGGTGCCGCCGCACCACTATCCACCATCACGGTGGTTCGAACACCGTTCCCGAACAGCTTGAAGAGATTGAACTGGCCCGGATCGTCGGCAACGACGGTGAACGAGTCAGTTCCCGCGAATCCCACTCCCGGCGTATAGGTGTACCCGCCGCCGCTGTCGATGCTGACCACTCCAAACTGTGGAGCTTCCGCCAGCTGGTAGGTGACGGCGTCCCCCTCGAGGTCGGTCGCACCGACCGTCCCGAAGATCTGACCATTGGTCAGGACGAAAGTCTGAACGGGATCAACGACCGGATCACGGTTGAACAGGGTGCGTCGGACCAGCGTCAGCGCACCTTCGACGAAGGATTTCACCGGACTGTCGGGCAGGTTGCCGACGAAATCGGCGATTACCGAAATCAGATCGACAGGAGCGGCAGTTGCACTACTGACCGCGGATGCGCTCGTCGCGGCCACTACCGGAGCGGACCGCGCCGCCGCGGTATCGGGCACCGCCTCCGCGGTATCGGGCACCGCCACCCCAACATCCGATACCCGAACTGCTGACCGCGTCCCAGAAGCCGGTTCATCGGTTCGTCGCTGGATTCCGGTCGGCCGAGCGCTCGGCCTCGCCGGACCGACCCGACTGTCCGGCCGTGGCGCGGCGCGTTCGGCTGATACCGGACCGCGATTCCCGACCGTGCGATTCGAGGAAGTGGCCGACCTTCCCGATTCAGCCCTGGTCGACATCGACGCACCGTCATGAGAGGCGGCGGAAGCGTCGTCATCGGGAGTATCAGCAAACGCAGCACCCGAAGGAGCCGCGGCGATCGACAATCCAAGTGTGAACGCCGCGAATCCCGCGCGAGCCGATGTAGAGAGCATTTGGCACAACTCTATCCCCCCCTGGCAAACATCGGTATCGCTACAGATTAGAAATATCGTCAGACTCGCCCGTGCATCGTGCAGATTCCACGGGGCAAGTTGACACAGGTCAGAGGACGCAATACGGGTAATCTCGCGGCGTGAATACCCTCCCGAACAGGCGTGAGTTCCTGGCGATCGCAGGTGCCGTTACCGGCGCCGGGTTGCTGTCCGCCGCGGCTTGTACGGCAAAAAATTCCACTGGCGGCGGGCCGCCGAAAGCCGTGACCATCAAGCACACGTTTGGCGAGACAACCGTCCCCGCACCGCCCAAGCGCGTCGTCAGCGCCGGGTACACCGAGCACGACGACCTGCTGGCGGTGGGCGTGGTACCCGTCGCGGTGACCAATTGGTTCGGTGATCAGGCGTCCGCCGTATGGCCGTGGGCGCGCGGAAAGCTCGGCTCGGCGGAACCGGTTGTGCTCAGCCTCGACAACGGCATTCAGGTTGAACAGATCGCAATGCTCAAACCCGATTTGATCCTCGCCATCAACGCCGGTCTTGATGCCGACACTTACCAGAAGCTGTCGACGATCGCCCCCACCATCGCGCAAGGCGGTGGCGACGCGTTCTTCGAGCCCTGGAAGGACCAAGCCGGTGCCGTGGCGCGCGCGGTGTTCGAATCCGAACAAATGAGCAAGATCGTCTCCACTATCGGAGACAAGTTCGCCGAGGTGGCCAATAACAACTCACAGTTCAAGGATAAGAAGGTATTCCTGTTGTCGGGCAACTTCTTTCACGACAGGCTGACGGCAGCACGCGGTTGGCGCACGGAATTCCTGACTCAAATGGGGTTCAGCGTGCCCGACCTTTCGGAATTCGGAACCGACGACCATCAGGCCGCGATCCCGCGCGACAAGCTGGCCGACGTCCTCAACGAGGCCGACGTCCTGATCTGGACCACCGAAGCCGATGCTGAGCAGGCCGCTTTGCTGGCCGACCCGGTGGTCGCCGGCTTGCCCGCGACCAAGAACAACCGCAACGTGTTCACCACCAAGGATCTCGCCGGGGCAATCGCATTCGGGTCCCCGCTCTCCTATCCCGTGGTGGCCGAACAGCTTCCGCCGCTGCTGTCCCGAGCGCTCGGCTGACAAGGACGTGTTTGGATGAGACTGTGACGAACAGCCCGCCGGACGCCACACCATCGGATGCCCCGACACCGGGGTTCGCGCAAGCCGGTTCGCCCTACTATCCGATCTTCATCGCCATCTTCACGGGGTTGGTGATCATCTCCAATGTGGCTGCGACGAAGGGCGTGGCATTTGGCCCGATCATCACCGACGGCGGGTTCATCGTCTTCCCGGTGACCTACGTAATCGGGGATGTGTTGTCGGAGGTATACGGATTCAAAGCCGCGAAAAGGGCCATTTACCTTGGCTTCGGCATGAATGTCGTTGCTGCCGTTACATTTTGGTTCACCGTCTATCTACCCCCGGCCGACTTCTATTCAAATCAGGCACACCTCGAAAATGTCGTGCATTCCTACACCCAGCTGATCCTCGCCGGGCTCGCCGGATTCATCGTCGGGCAGACGATCAACGCGTGGACCGTCGTCAAAATCAAGGAGCGGACCCGGGAAAAGCACCTGTGGGCGCGGTTGGTCGGGTCCACCTTCGCCGGGCAACTGGGCGACACCCTGGTGTTCTGCAGCATCGCGGCCGGCGCAATTGGCATCACGAGTTTTGGTGACTTCGTCACCTATACCGCGCTCGGCTGGGTCTACAAGACCGCCGTGGAAATCGTCATGCTGCCGATCACCTATCGGGTGATCGGCTACGTCAAACGTCATGAACCGACCTACCACGCCCTGGTCTAGGCGTATCAGTTCCTGCGCGATCCGCGACTACGGGGATCGGGCACTTCTCGTGGAATGCCGGTCGACCGACCACGCGCTGGCGGTGACAATGCAGGTACACCACGCCGCGATACCCGGCGTGGTCGATGTCGTGCCCGCCGCGCGCACAGTCCTCATCGAACTCGAACATCATCGAATCCAGGCAGCCACCCGCCGCCGGCTGAGTCGGCTGGATGTTGAATCCACAAGCAGCACAGCATTATCGGGCGCAGACGTCGTCATCGACGTGAGGTACGACGGAGATGACCTCGCCGAGGTGGCAACCCTTACTGGCCTCGACGCCCAGGCCGTCGTCGAGACCCATACCGCCACTGCGTGGCGAGTCGGGTTCTGCGGATTCGCGCCGGGTTTCGCGTATCTGATCGACGGTGACCCCCGGCTGCACGTGCCCCGTAAACCAGAACCCCGCACCCGTGTGCCTGTCGGCGCGGTTGGGCTGGCCGGCGAATTCAGCGGGATCTATCCCCGCGAATCACCGGGCGGCTGGCAACTCATCGGACACACCGACGCGTCGATGTGGGACGTGCACAGATCCGAGCCGGCACTCCTGACTCCCGGCATGTGGGTCCGGTTCCGTGCCATCTGATGCCATGGTCGAGGTACTGCACACCGGGCCCCTGGCACTGCTCGAAGATCTGGGTCGCCCCGGCCTGGCCCACATCGGAGTCACGCGCTCCGGAGCAGCCGACCGGCGGGCGCACCTGCTCGCCAATCGACTCGTCGGCAATCCGGCCGAAAGCGCCACCGTCGAGATCACCCTCGGAGGATTCGTCTGCCGCGTCCGCGGAGGCGACATCGAAATCGCTGTCACCGGGGCCGACGCGAATCCCGCGGTGAACAAAGTTCCGTTCGGCACCAACAGCATTCATCACGTCCGAGATGGGCAGACGATTTCACTGGAGCGACCCCGGACCGGCCTTCGGAGCTACCTGGCTGTACGCGGCGGATTCACGGGGCAGCCCGTTCTCGACTCACGCAGCTACGACACTCTGTCGCGCCTGGGCCCTCCCCCGTTGCAATCCGGAGACATCCTGCCCATCGGAGAGAGCTCGGGCACCTACCCGAAACTGGGCCTGGCGCCCGTCGCGCCCATCACCAATGAACCACTGGAACTACTAGCCGTCCCCGGCCCACGCGACGACTGGTTCACCGACCCTGACGCCCTCGTCCACGCCGACTGGGTGGTCACCGACCGCGCCAATCGCGTCGGCGTTCGCCTGGCCGGACCACCCCTGATCCATCGCAGACCCGATCGGCAGTTGCCGTCGGAGGGCACCACCCGCGGAGCAATTCAGGTTCCGCCCAACGGGCAGCCCGTGATTCTGGGACCCGACCATCCCGTTACCGGCGGCTACCCCGTCATCGGCGTGGTCACCAACGCCGACACCGACAGGATCGCCCAGGCGCGGCCGGGCCAGATCATCCGGCTGCGCTGGGCCCGGACCCGGCCGCTTCAGGCCGGCCTGGTACAGGTGTAGTGATGCATGAGCAGGTCCACACCGCCCGGCTGATCCATACCAGCGATCTCGATGCCGAAACGCTGCACAATGCCCGCACTCTGGTCGTCACGGCATTCGAAGACGAGCCTGACACCTACACCGAGTCCGATTGGGAGCACGCCCAGGGCGGCATGCACGCGATCATCGGCTATCACGGCGTCTTGATCGCGCACGCCGCAGTAGTCCAGCGGCGTCTCCTGCACAACGATGCAGCCCTGAGATGCGGGTATGTGGAAAGTGTTGCGGTGCATCCGGAGTGGCGCGGTCAGCGACTTGGCCACGCGGTCATGGACGCCATGGAACAAGTCATCAAGGGCGCTTACCAACTCGGCGCCCTCAGTGCGTCCAAGGCCGGCGAACCGCTCTATCTCTCCCGTGGGTGGCAACGCTGGCAGGGCCGCACCTCCGTCATCACCCCGTCCGGCCTGGCGCCCACGCCGGACGACGACGGGTCGGTCTTCGTGCTGCCGACTCTGGTCGATATCGATATCGCCACAGACCTTGCGACCGACTGGCGCGACGGCGACGTCTGGTAGAGCGGGCAGTTCACTCCCGGCGAAACCGGAACTAATCCGCCCCATGCTGCCGTTGCCACAGATAGCGAACTGTTGCGATCGGTGGGCCGCTTCCCCCTGGCGACCCACCGGATCCGCTGTTTGCCAGCCAACCTGGCTACCATCGATATCCAATAGAGTGATTCACAACACACTTGGTCCACCGGGAGGTCCGTTGTCCGCCACTACCGAACTCGCAGAACTGCATCACCTCATCGGCAGCCTGCGCCGGTGCGTGACGTCCCTGAAGGGGCGGTACAGCGATGCGCCCGCAATGCGCCGAATAGTCAATGACACCGACCGGATCCTCATTGACGTGGAACTTCTCGAGATCGACGCCTCTGAACTAGAACTCCAATCTCATGCGACGGTCTCGTCCGGCGAGAAAATCGCCATCCCCGATACCGAGTACGACCGCAGCTTCTGGGACGGAATCGATGACGAGGGAGTCGGTGGACTCGGCCGAAATCACTAGCCCTTTGTGAGGTTTACCTACCCTCACACTTTTGGCCCCTGTGTAAATTGGAGCCCGAATCTGGGTAATCTCCCTTGAGTTAACTCGAAGGGGGTCACCTGAATTGAGCGCGCCAACGGCTAATCGCACCGGTGTTTTCTCCCCCGGCCGCGCCCAGATATCGCAACGCACCCTTCGCAGCGACAACTGGCTGAAGTCGCCGATCCTGACGGACCTCGGATTCGCCGCATTCATCATCTACGCGACAGTGCGGGCATTCCAGCGGGACCACTTCTTCGTCGAGAAGTACCACTACCTGACGCCGTTCTACTCTCCGTGCGTCAGCGTCAAGTGCGGTGAGGCAAGCGACTTCTGGCCGCAGATCCTGCCTGCCACCGGTGTGCTGTCGCTGATCCCGTACGCGGCACTGACCCTGCCGTTCCTCCTGCTGTTCCGGCTAACCTGTTATTACTACCGTGGCGCTTACTACCGCTCGGTGTGGCAGGCCCCCACCGCCTGCGCCGTCGCCGAACCACATGCGACCTACACCGGTGAAACGCGGCTCCCGCTGATCATTCAGAACAGCCACCGGTACTTCTTCTACATCGCCGGCATCATCTCGGTGATCAACACCTACGACGCCATCGTCGCCTTCCATTCCCCTGACGGACCGGGCGGTTTCGGCTTCGGCCTGGGCAATGTGATCCTGCTCGGCAACGTCATCATGTTGTGGGTCTACACGCTGTCGTGCCACTCCTGCCGTCACGTGACCGGTGGCCGGCTCAAGCACTTCTCGAAGCACCCGGTGCGCTACTGGATCTGGACCCAGATCAGCAAGCTCAACACCAAGCACAAGCAGTACGCGTGGATCACGCTCGGCACGCTGATGTTCACCGACTTCTACATCGCACTGGTGGCCAGTGGCGTCATCTCTGACCTGCGATTCGTTGGCTAAGAAGTAATTTCCCGGAAGAGTTCTAGCGAGGAATACACATGTCTGTTGAAGTCGAGCGGCACTCCTACGACGTCGTAGTGATCGGTGCCGGCGGCTCTGGTCTGCGCGCCGTGATCGAAGCCCGGGAACGGGGCCTGCGCGTAGCGGTGGTGACCAAATCGCTGTTCGGCAAGGCACACACCGTGATGGCCGAGGGTGGCTGCGCGGCCGCGATGCGTAACGTCAACAGCAAGGACAGCTGGCAGGTCCACTTCGGTGACACCATGCGTGGCGGCAAGTTCCTCAACAACTGGCGCATGGCCGAACTACACGCGCAGGAAGCACCCGACCGGGTGTGGGAGCTCGAAACCTACGGCGCACTGTTCGACCGCACCAAAGACGGCAAGATCAGCCAGCGCAACTTCGGCGGCCACACCTATCCGCGGCTGGCCCACGTCGGCGACCGCACCGGCCTGGAGATCATCCGCACACTCCAGCAGAAGATCGTGTCGCTGCAGCAGGAAGACAAGGCGGAACTCGGCGACTACGAGGCCCGGATCAAGGTCTTCCACGAATGCTCGATCACCGACCTGATCAAGGACGGCGACCGCATCGCGGGCGCATTCGGCTACTGGCGTGAAACCGGCAAGTTCATCCTGTTCGAGGCACCGGCCGTGGTGCTGGCCACCGGCGGCATCGGCAAGTCGTTCAAGGTGTCCTCGAACTCCTGGGAGTACACCGGCGACGGGCACGCTCTGGCGCTGCGCGCGGGTTCGACACTGATCAACATGGAGTTCATCCAGTTCCACCCGACCGGCATGGTCTGGCCGCTGTCGGTGAAGGGCATCCTGGTCACCGAGGGCGTTCGCGGCGACGGCGGGGTTCTGAAGAACTCCGAGGGCAAGCGGTTCATGTTCGACTACATCCCCGCAGTCTTCAAGGGTCAGTACGCCGAGACCGAAGAAGAAGCCGACCAATGGCTGAAGGACAACGACTCCGCCCGCCGCACCCCCGACCTGCTGCCCCGCGATGAGGTGGCCCGCGCCATCAACGCGGAAGTCAAGGCCGGCCGCGGAACACCGCACGGCGGCGTCTACCTCGACATCGCGACGCGCATGACGCCCGAAGAGATCAAGAAGCGCCTGCCGTCGATGTACCACCAGTTCATGGAACTGGCCGAGGTGGACATCACCAAGGACGAGATGGAAGTCGGCCCGACCTGCCACTACATCATGGGCGGCATCGAAGTCGACCCGGACACCGGCGCCGCCGCCACCCCCGGCCTGTTCGCCGCGGGTGAATGCTCAGGCGGCATGCACGGCTCCAACCGCCTCGGCGGGAACTCGCTGTCCGACCTGCTGGTGTTCGGCCGTCGGGCCGGACTCGGCGCAGCCGACTACGTGACGGCCCTGGCCGGCCGACCGGTCGTCTCCGACGCATCGGTCGCCGCCGCCGCAGAACTCGCGCTGTCCCCGTTCAAGGGACCCGAGGGCGGCGAGAAGCCGGAGAACCCGTACACATTGCAGGCAGACCTACAGCAGACGATGAACGACCTGGTCGGCATCATCCGCACCGAAGGTGAGATTCAGCAGGCGCTCGACAAGATCGACGAATTCAAGGCCCGCTACCGCAACATCGAGTCACCGGGCGGCCGGGAATTCAACCCGGGCTGGCACTTGGCAATCGACATGCGCAACATGCTGCTGGTCAGCGAGTGCGTGGCCAAGGCCGCACTGGCCCGCACCGAGAGCCGCGGCGGACACACCCGCGACGACCGCCCTGCGATGGAAGCCGAATGGCGCCGCACGCTACTGGTCTGCCGGACGGCCGACGATGATGTCGTTCCAGACGTGTCTGTAACCAAAGAAGTTCAGGCTCCGTTGCGTCCGGACCTGCTCGAGATCTTCGAACTCGAGGAACTGCAGAAGTACTTCACCGAAGAAGAACTGGCGAATCATCCGGGACGGGGACGGCAGTGACCTACCAAGCGAAGCTGAAGGTTTGGCGCGGCGACGACGAGAGCGGCGGTCTGCACGACTTCCAAGTCCCCGTGAATGAGGGCGAGGTCGTTCTCGACATCATCCATCGTCTGCAAGCGGAACAGGCACCGGACCTCGCGGTCCGGTGGAACTGCAAGGCCGGCAAGTGCGGGTCGTGCTCGGCCGAGATCAACGGCCGTCCGCGACTGCTGTGCATGACGCGGATGTCGACCTTCGATCCGGCCGACACCATCACCATCACTCCACTGCGCACCTTCCCGGTGATCCGCGACCTGGTGACCGACGTGTCCTTCAACTATCAGAAGGCGCGCGAAATCCCGTCGTTCACACCGCCGAAGAACCTGCAGCCGGGCGAATACCGGATGGCTCAGGAAGACGTCGAGCGCTCGCAGGAATTCCGCAAGTGCATCGAATGCTTCCTCTGTCAGAACGTCTGCCACGTGGTCCGCGACCACGAGGAGAACAAGGAAAACTTCGCCGGCCCGCGGTTCCTGATGCGTGTCGCAGAACTGGACATGCACCCACTGGACACCGTGGACCGCAAGGACATGGCCCAGGAAGACTTCGGCTTGGGGTATTGCAACATCACGAAGTGCTGCACTGAGGTGTGCCCCGAGCACATCAAGATCACCGATAACGCTCTCATCCCGATGAAGGAGCGCGTGGTGGACCGCAAGTACGACCCGATCGTGTGGCTGGGCGACAAGCTCTTCCGGCGCAGGTAGCGGCACTACCGCCGAAGCCCGCGGAAGGTGCTTCGGTGAAAGACGATCGGCGGGACATCGCCGTGCATCGTGATCTCGTGGATGCGCAGGACAACGATCAGGTGGTCTCCCGCGGGCACCACTTGTTCGACGACACTCTCCAGCCACACGCTGGTGCCCTTGATGAACACCGCACCGCCCGGCGAGGACACCGTCTCCAAGCCCGTGAATTTGTCACTGGTCTTGGCGGCAAGCGCAATCGCGATCGCGTCGTGTGACTCACCCAGCACGCTGATCCCGAGCGCCGGCAGGTCCTTGAGGTGCAGCCATGTCCGCGAGTCGTTCCGGATACAGAACGACACGAGCGGCGGGTCGAGGGACACGGGCACGAAGGTGCTCGCCGCGATCCCGATACGACGGCCGTCCACCTCCGCGGCAACCGACACCACGCCCGAGGGAAAGTGGCCGAATGCCTCCCGCAAATACGCCGGCGACAAGCCGTTCGACCGGCTGTGATTCGCAAGACCGCTCATATTAGGTAGACCTTACCCCCATCCGGCCCACCAGTCGTCAGGCCTTCGCACAGCGGTACCCTGGCGCAATGCCCGAGGTGTCAACTTTCTCCACTCTTCGAGAGCGCGCCGGGCTACAGCCTGACGACATCGCCTACATCTACACCGACTATGACTCGGATTGGGACGGCGTCGCACACACGATGACCTGGGGCCAGGTATATCGAAGCGCGCTGAACGTCGCGCACGCGGTCAAGGCGTGCGGGTCAAGCGGTGACCGGGCAGTCATCCTCGCACCGCAGGGCCTCGAGTACATCACCGCGTTCCTGGGTTCGATGCTGGGCGGCTTCATCGCAGTACCCCTCTCGGTGCCGCACGCCGGCTCACACGACGAACGGGTCAGCGCGGTCCTCGCCGATACCGAACCGACCGTCGTCCTCACCACGACGTCGATCAGTGACAGCATCGCCGACTACGTCGGCCGCGGCACCGGGTCCCCCACGGTCATCGAGGTGGACGATCTCGATCTCGACGCCCGCCGGCCCAACATCCGCACCCACGACCTGCCGACAACTGCCTACCTGCAGTACACGTCCGGATCGACCCGCCTACCGGCCGGGGTGATGATCACTCACGAGAACCTGCACACAAACTTCCGGCAGCTGATGTCGGACTATTTTCCGGCTACCAGCGGAGTTGCCTCAGCCGATATGTCAGTGGTCTCCTGGCTGCCGTTCTACCACGACATGGGACTGGTCCTCGGAGTCGTCTCGCCGATCCTCGGCGGCTTCCGCGGCGAACTCACCAGTCCCGTGGCATTCCTGCAGCGCCCGGCTCGGTGGGTGCAGGCGCTGGCCGCAAACCATCCGACATGGTCCGCGTCCCCCAACTTCGCATTCGAGCTGGCCCTGGCGAAAACGACCGACGACGACATGGCCGGCTACGACCTCAGCAATGTGCTCGGCGTCATCAGCGGCAGCGAGCGGATCCACCCCGCGACCCTCGACCGATTCGTGAATCGGTTCGCCAAGTTCGGCTTCCGTCGCGAGATGATGCGGCCTTCTTACGGGCTCGCCGAAGCGACGGTCTACGTGGCGAGCCGAAGCCAACCCGGTCCACCGGAGGTCGTTCACTTCGACACCGAGAAGTTGTCCGCGGGAAGCGCGATCCGATGCGGCAACCAGGATGGCACCGAACTCTTGAGCTACGGGCAGGCTCAGCAACCGCCCGTGGTGATCGTCGATCCGGAAACCCGCGTCGAAACCCCGGCGGGCACCATCGGCGAAATCTGGACACTGGGCGACAATGTCGCGCAGGGCTACTGGCACAAGCCCGATGAGACCGAGCGAACCTTCGCCGGACTACTCGCCTCCCCCGCACCGGGAACCCCGGAAGGGCCCTGGCTGCGGACAGGTGACCTCGGCTTCTTCAGCGAGGGCGAACTTTTCATCGTCGGTCGCATGAAAGACATGCTGATCGTCTACGGGCGCAACCACTACCCCGAGGACATCGAGGCCACCGTGCAGGAGGTCTGCCCCGGGCGCGTTGCCGCCATTTCGGTCACCGTCGACCGGATCGAGAAACTGGCGGTCGTCGTCGAATTCAAGAAGCGTTCCGACGTCGCAACCAGCCCGGAACTGTTCGCCTCGGTCAAGAGCGACATCACCTCGGCGATCGCCAAAGTGCACCAACTCACCGCCGCTGACATCGTCCTGGTGGCCCCCGGATCCCTTCCGACCACCACCAGCGGCAAAATCCGGCGAGCCGCCAGCGGGGAGATGTACCGCGAGCGGAAGTTCACCCGGCTGGACGCCTGACGCGACGCCGGCAGTAGACCATGTGGTTCACGGTGCTGCTGATGGCGCTGGCCATCAGCACCGAACCTTTTCGGCTCGGCATGACAGTACTGATGTTGAACCGGCCCCGACCGGTTCAACATCTCCTCGCCTTCCTATGCGGTGGATTCGTCATGGCCATCGTGGTCGGGCTGGTGGTGTTGTTCGTCCTCCACACGGCCATCACACAATCCACCGGCCCCACGCTCCCGATCCTGCAACTCGTCATCGGTGGAGCGGCGCTGCTGATCGCCGCCGGCGTGATCGGCGGCGTCCGGTTGCGACGCGGGAAGCCGGCCACTGAAAAGACACCTTCCAAGTGGCGCACCCGGCTCACCGGCGAATCGCCGCTGCTGGCAGGTGTAGCCGGAATCGCCATCGCGCTGCCATCTGTCGACTACCTGGCAGTCCTCACAGTCATACTCGCATCCGGCGCGGCAGCCACAGCTCAGATAAGCGCACTCCTGATGTTCAACGTCATCGCCTTCGCCTTCGTTGAAATCCCGTTGGCCGGCTACCTGTTCGCCCCGGAGCGCACACGAGCACTGATGAACCGCCTGAACCAGTGGATGGCCGAACACCGGCGATGGACGTTATCGGCCATGCTCGTGGTCGTCGGCTGCATCCTGTTGGTGTCCGGTGCCATCGGCCTACAGCGTTAGGGACTCAAGGTCTTAGGCGAGCCGGTCGGGCTTTGCGGTACTTTTGCAGGCATGCGGCGGTTGTTGGCGGGGGCCATGGCACTCAGCATCGTGGGTGCCTCCGGAGGGTTGGGAACGGGTGTGGCGGTCGCCGACCCGGTGTTCCCCTGGGACAACACGGCACCTTCGCCGTCGCCCGTTGGCGACGAGTCAACAGCACAGGTCGTGTACGCGTTGGGAGGCGCCAGGGCTCCCGGCATTCCCTGGTACGACTACACCATGCGCGCAGGTAGCGAGTACTACCCCACCGCCAAGCGCGAGCTGATCGATTATCCAGCGGGCGCCCCGTTCAGTTGGATGCCGTCGTTCTTCCTGCCGCCGGGTCCCCGGGATAACGTGACCATCGGCGAGGCCGCCCGACAGGCGACGAACAGTCTCGATACGGTTGTCCTGGCCGGCGGGCCGGAGCCAGCCGTCGCGGTCGGTCTGTCACAGGGAACACTCGCGCTCGACCAGGTTCAGGTTCGACTCGCCAATGATCCCAAGGCGCCACCACCAGACCAGCTGACGTTCACCACGATCGGCGATCCCACCGGAACTCATGCTTTCGGGCAGAGCTTCCTGGCCGGAATCTTCGGACCGGGCAAGTACATCCCGTTCATCGACTACACGATGCCCCAAAAAGTCGACAGCCAGTACGACACCAACCACATCATCGCCACCTATGACGGTCTCGCCGACTTCCCCGACCGGCCCGACAATCTGCTCGCCGTAGCCAACGCCACAGCCGCATCGACGATCGTGCACACCTCCGCGGCGTTCACCGGCCCCGGCGACGTACCCCCGCAGAACGTCAGGAGCTTCGTCAACTCCCGGGGCGCCACCGAAACCACCTACCTGATCCCGGTCAACCACCTGCCGTTGACGCTCCCGCTGCGGTATCTCGGATTCACTGGTGTCGACGCCGTCGACGCAATCCTGCAGCCACAGATCGACTCGGGCTATTCGCGCTACGACAACCCGTTTGATCGCCCGGTGTCGGTGGATCCGGTAAACGGAATGGATCCGATCGCCGTCCTGGACCCGGGTACGCGCGCCGGCATCGAAGACACCTTCAACACGGCGCGCAACTTCATCGGGCCACTCGGCTGACCTGATCAGCCTTCAGCAGACAGCGGCACCCGCCAATCGACGATGGTGCCGCTGCCGCCTTCCCCATTGCGGATTTCGGCACGCCCCCCGAATTGCGTCGCCCGAGCACCGATGTTCCTGCGGCCGTTTCCGAGCGAATCATTAGGTGAGATGCCAATCCCGTTGTCTTCCACAATCACTCGTAGCTCGCCCTCCCCGATGACGACCTTCACGGTGGCAGCGGTCGCCTGAGAATGCCGGGCGATGTTGCTCAGCGATTCCCGGATGACGGACAGCACCGATGCCTGCAGGCGCGGAGCGATCACCACCGACTCGATCGGACCATCCAACTGCAATGTCGGCGTGAACGGAAGTGGCGACACGTTGCCGTCGATCATGTCGATGATCGCCGAACGCAACCGCGTCACCCGCAGGGGCGGGGCCGTCGCATGATCGAGGTTGAAGATCGATTCGCGTAAGTCGCGGATGATCCCGTCGGTCTCATCGATGAAGGGCGTCAGGTCACGCTTTCCATGCGCGGCCGCCGAGGTGAGTCCTAAACCCAGGCCGAACACTCGTTGAATCACCCTGTCGTGCAGATCGGCGGCAATGCGCGCCTGTTCATCACGCAGCTCAGCGTCGACCAATCGACTCGTAGCCGATCGCAGGCTGTCTCGCATCTCCTCGACCGCAGCCGACACTTCGGCGAGCTCCAGCGGACCGGCCTTCTCGATGGCCCGGTCGTAGTCACCGTCGGCGACGGCACGAACGTCCGAGACCAGCCGTCCGACCGGCTTGGTCAGTTGTTGCTGAACCACCACGATGGCACCAAAGATTGTGGCGGCCAACAGAATAGCTGCCGCGTACTGGATGATATTGGCCATCGTCTGAACGGAATTGATGTGGCTCAGCTGTTGCAGGATCAACGAATCGATCTGCGAGGTGACGGCGCGGTACTTGTCGCGCAATTGGTCGAAGAGCAACTTGCCCTGCAACACCATCTGACTCACCTCATCGGGAGCCAGCGGACTATTGCGTTGCGCAGCGATCTGGGGTTCAGCCGCTTGCGTTCGCCACGCCTTGTAGGCGGCTGAGACCTGGTCGAGATCCTCGAGGAGGATCGGAGCATGCGGCGCCCTGACGAATTGATCCCGCAATTCAGGGATGAGATGGTCAGCCGCCGCGACCCCGGCATCGTATGGTTCCAAAGTCACCGGATTATCGGTGAGGAGAAACCCGCGCTGACCCGCCTCCTGGTTGTTGAATGCCCGGCTCAGGTCCGCCATCTTCCCGCGCATCGGGATGAGCCGATCGCCCAGTTCGGAGACTGCGTTGCCGACCGCGATACGAGTCGTGATCGACGCCGCCATCGAACCCACGAACACCACGGTGATCACGCCCAGACAGACCCAGATGAGCTGGCGCAGGGACAGGCGTCGCGCAGCGGTAGCGGCCATACGAGTGAGATTAGGCGGCGGCCTAAACCTTGTCGAAAACGGAAGGCGTTTCGGCGGGACCGGTGCCGTCCGATCCCTCATGCGCCCCGCCGGCAAGCGAAGCCTTCGCGGGCCACCAGCTGAGGCGCCCGAACAGCGTGGCGATTGCGGGAACCGTGATGGTCCGCACCACGAAGGTATCCAGCAAGATGCCCACCCCGATGACAAACCCTGCCTGAACCACAGTGCCGATGCTGGAGAACAGCAGCCCCGCCATCGACGCCGTGAAGATCAGGCCCGCGGCGGTGATGACGCCGCCGGTGGAGCGGACCGTTCGGATCACGCCATAGCGGAATCCGCGGCCCGACTCGTCCTTGAGCCGGGAAGCCAGCAGCATGTTGTAGTCCGCACCGACCGCCACCAATACCACGAACGCGAAACCCGGCACACTCCAATGCAATTGCTGGCCGAGCATCAGCTGGAAGACCAGGACACCGATGCCGACCGCCGACAGGAACGACAGGATCACCGAACCGATCAGGTACAGCGGCGCCACGACGGCACGCAACAGCAACATGAGGATGAGCAGCACCACGATCACGGTGACGGCGGCGATCAGACGGATATCACGCTCGTAGTAATCGCGAGTGTCCCGCAACGTGACGGAATAGCCCGACACCGCTACGTTAGCGTCAGCCAGTGTCGTATTGGGTAGCGCCCCACGGGCGGTCTTCACGATCTCGTTGACCTGATCCATGGCCTGAGTGCTGAATGGATTGAAATCGGTCTGAATGAAATACCGCACGGAATGTCCGTCGGGTGAGATGAACGCCTGGGCAATTCGTTTGAAGTCCTCCGAGTTCAGCACCTGGGTCGGGATGTTGAAGCCGGCCATCGACGGCCCCGAGGCGTCGTGCCCCATGTCCATCAGGAAGTCCGACGCCTGACTCAGGCCGTAGCCCATCCGCTTCGTCTCGTTGACCATCAACTGCACGCCATCGGCCACTTGCCGACTGGCCGTGGCGAGGTCGTTCGCGCCCTTCTGCACGGAGACCAACCGTGACTTGGCGCCTTTCGGATTGTCAAAGCCCAAGCCGCGCAAGGATTTTACGACGGTATCGAACGACTGCCCGAGACGGTCGATCGTCGTCGACAGCTTGTCGTTGCTGTCGGTCGACTCCAGCTGCTTTCCCATGTTGATGAGACCATCGAGTGCGCCCTCGTCGCGTGCGACCTGCAGACGGTGGAACTCGATCCGCGCCGCGCCGCATGCCTGGCTGTTGTTGCACAGCGGGCTTGTGTCCAGCGCCGCCACCACGTCGTCGAGCCAACTGAAATTCTCGCCGAGCCCGCCGAAGTACATCCGCAACGTTGCCCCGTATGACTTCAAACTGGTAGCGAGCTTCGCGGCTTTATCGAGCTCACCGAAAGCATGATTACCGCCGAACTGGCTTTGAATGTAGGTGAGCGCCTCGACGAGACTGCCGACGTTCCCGACGGCCTTTTTGATCTGCCCCTTGACGTCAAAGAGGTTGTCGGCGATCTGATCCGCTCCCGATGCCAGCCGATTGAGATCGTTTGTGCGCCCGGCGATCTGATTCGAGGCACCGCTGAGCTGGTTGCCCACCTGTCCGGCTTGATACGTCGCCCTCGCCTGCTCCAGCGACTCTCCCGTCGGTCGCGTGACCCCACGGACCAGCTTGACGCCCGGTAACTGGCTCACACGTTGGGCCATCTGTTCGAGATCGGCCAGTGCACGCGGTGTTCGAAGATCATTCGGAGACTGGATGAACAGATACTCGGGGATGGTCTGGTTGACCGAGAAGTGCTTGTCCAGGTTCGCATAGCCGATCGAGCTGCTTTCCGAAGCCGACAGCAACTTGCGATCGTCGTAGTTGTACCGCAGCAGGGCCGCGCAGCCGGCCAGAGCGAGCAGGATCACCACACTCGCCACCAGATGCGTTCGCGGCCGGCGCACGATGCGGATACCCATAGTCCGCCAGAACACGTCGGTACGTTCGGCGCCCGGCTTGATCCAGCCGCGACGACCGACGAGCACAACGATGGCCGGCAGCAGCGTGAGAGCGGCTAACAGCGCGATGCCGATACCCACCGCCAACGCCGGACCCGCCTTGGAAAACAGTCCCAGTTTGGCGAAACCCATCCCCAAGAAGGTGACACCCACGGTCGCTGCAGACGCGGTGATCACCTTGCCGACGGATGCCATGGACCGCTTGATAGCTGCGTCGGAGTCCATTCCGCGGCGGAGGTAGTCGTGGTAGCGGCTGATGAGAAACACCGCGTAATCAGTTCCCGCGCCGGCGATCATGGCACTGAGCAACACGATCGAGAGATTCGAGATGGGCAGACCCGTGGCCAGCGAGATCGCGGCGATACCGCCCTGAGCGATCATCAACGAGGCTCCGATGGTGATCAGCGGCAGCATCATCGTCACGGGATTGCGATAGATGATCAACAAGATGATCAACAGCCCCACCGCGATAGCCAGCTCGATCGGCAGCCGATCCCTGGCGCCCGCATCCGTCAGATCCGCGACAGTCGCAGCCGGCCCGGTGAGATCGGCCGTGAGATTCGATCCGGGCACACCCTCCTTCACCGCAAATTTCACGATGTCGGCGACGCGCGTGTACGCCTCGTAGGACTTCGGCGTGCCCAGTTCACCGGCCAGACCGATCGGCAGGATCCAGGCTTTGCCATCCTTGCTCTGCAACACTTCCCGCAGCGGCGGCGAACTCAAAAAATCCTGCAGCATCAACACATCTCGGGTATCCCGATGCAGTCGATCCACCAGATTCCGGTACACCTGCTCGTCAGCCTTGCTGAGCCCTTTGTCGTCGGTGAGCAAGGCGATCAGGATGTTCTCTGACCCGGCTTCGTTGAATGCCGCCGTCATCTGCCTGGCGGCAACAGTCGACGGGGCGTCCGCCGGCAGCAGCGCAACGGGATTGCGCAACGACATCTCGGCCAAGGACGGCACCGTCAATGGCAATGCGAGCGCAACGACCGCCCAGAAACCGATGACGAGCCACGGCCACCGGGCGACAAATGCGCCTAGCCGACCGAAGATGCCGTCACCTCCAGTGGTTCCCGATGTCTCCCGCTGGCGGCGATGCGCTGGAATACGGACTTCAGCATCGCCAGGTATCGGTCAACGGATGCGCGGGCGATCGGGTTATCGGGGTACATGATGGTCACCGCGGTTTCGTTCTGAACGCGGATGACGTAGATCGACATCTGATACGAATACCGGCCGTCGCCGTAGACACCGACGTTCAGATCGCCGAGCTCGGCGGTGAGCAGCACCGACAGTGGAGCCGTTCCCGCATCGAGGAAATTGACCACCGGAAAGTTCGGCCGCGGCCGAGAAAGGTTGGGCGCCAATTCCAGAACTCGGTCATAGGGAACGGCCGCCAGATGACGTCCGGTGTCGAACGACACCTGCGCCGCGCGGGCAGCCTCCCCGAAGGAGCGGCCGGCAATCGGCACCGTGACAGGGATCAGTCCGGTGAACCAGCCCTGAGTCATCGCGTCAGCAGTGCTGCGGCGGGTGTCCTTCGGGGTCAGTCCGTAATAGGTTGCCGCGCCGGTCAGTTCCTGCTCGACCATCGCACTGCAGGCGAACACACCGCCGATGAAACGAGAGCCCGCCGACACGCATACCGACTCGAAGTCCGCGGTCTGTTCCTCGTCCATCATCGAGACCGTGACGATGTCACTGGTGGTCGGGATGGATGGATCCCCAAGCGACAGTGGAAATTCCGGAAAGTTGCCGCCGTTGTTCTGCGCATAATCGGTCCATGCGCGGATCTCCGGGGATTCGAGAGTCAACCCGGAGGTGTAACGGTGCTGTTCGACGCAGAACGCTTCATAGCTGCCCGGATCCGGAACTGCGACCGGACCACCGCCGCCCACCAGTGCGGAGTACATCATGAAGAAATCCATCAGCGTCACCCCGACGATCATGGCGTCGACATGCACATGGTCGATGCTCGCGTAGAAGGTGAAGTGGTCGGCACTCTGAATGATGCCGAACCGGAAGCAATCCCAGTTCAGCGGATCGGGTGTGCCGACAACCAGTTCACGCACCTCTTCCAGCGTCATTTCGCCGTGCCGGACAGGTGCGAACTCTATGTCCGCCGGACTTTCGATTGCCCGACGCACGATTTGACCGTCTCCGGTGTGCTGAAACCAGCTCCGGTACGTGTCCTGGCGACGCAGATGGGTGTTGACCACATACGTCATCGCCCGGATGTCACACTGACCCGGCGAATCGCAACTGACCACCATCAGGCGTGAATAGTCCAGCCCGACAGCCTTCTGCTGGAGATAGCCGCGGATGTGCTGCGCCTGCATGTAACCGATCGGCACGTCACTTCGCGGTGCTTGTGCCGCCTTCGCCAGACATTCTTTGGTCGGCTGCCACGAGACGGCGGTACCGGCAACCGGCTGCCATTGCCGGATCGTCCCAACTTCTAAAGGCCCTACGCGCACAATGACTCCTTACGATGCTCGGGACGCCGCCTGCCGCGTCGCGAGCTCTTCGCAGAGGTGCTCGGCCAGACCGCGGACCGTGGTGATGTGGGTAGGACTGATCCGCACTCCGGTCTCGGTCTCGATGCGAGTACGCAATTCCAGGTTGCCCAGGGAGTCGAGGCCGTAGTCGGACAATGGACGGTCCGGGTCGATCGTCCGGCGTAGCAACAAGCTGATCTGATCCGACACCAGTCGGCGGATCGTGCCGGCCCACTCCTCTTGCGGGAGGGCACCGAGCTCTGCCAGGAACTTGCCGTTGTCGCCACGGTTTTGGCCCGAGGCCTGGAACGACTCTGCGAACTTGCTGCGCTTGGCGAACGACGTGAGCCACGGCGTACCCATGATCGGTGCGTACCCGGAGTAGGCGCGGTCGTATCTCAGCAGGGTCTGGAAGGCGCGCGCCCCTTCACCCGGAGCGATCGCGGCACCCGCATCCTCCGCGAAGGCCGTAGCGCGACCGACCTCAGCCCACGCGCCCCAGGCGATCGCTGTTGCCGGCAGGCCTTGTGCACGACGCCATTGCGCGAAAGCGTCCAGCCAGCTGTTCGCCGCCGCGTAGGCGGCCTGCCCCGGCGAGCCGACCAGCGCCGCCGCCGACGAGAAAGCACAGAACCAATCCAGTGGCTGGCCGGCGGTGGCCTGGTGAAGGTTCCACGCGCCATACACCTTTGGCGCCCAGCAGTTGTCGATCAGCTCGTCAGTGACATTGGCCAGCGTGGCGTCTTGGACCACCGCCGCGCCGTGCAGCACACCGCGCAGCGGCAGTCCGTCCTCGGTCGCCACTGCCACCAGACGCTCGGCCGTGTGCGGGTCGGAGATGTCCCCGCATTCCACCCGGATGTCGGCCCCGGTGGCCCGAATCCGCTCGATGGCCTGCTGCGCATCGGCATTCGGCTCCGACCGGGAAGTCAGTACGATCCGTCCGCATCCCGCTGCCGCCATCTCGCCGGCCAGGAAGATTCCCAGGCCGCCCAGGCCGCCGGTGATGATGTAAGAGCCGTCCGGGCGATACACCCGTACCGCCTCGGGCGGCAGCACGGCACTGATCTGTCCCCGAGTCGCGATGTCCAGCACCACTTTTCCGGTATGCCCGGCACCGCCGACAACACGGACGGCCGCAGCCGCCTCGCTGATCGGATAGTGCGTCGTGTGCGGCATCCGCAACACACCCTGTGCCGTCAGTTCGTAAACCTTGCTCAGCAGATGGCGAACCTTCTGCGGGTGACTGTGGGTGAGCAAAGCCAGATCCACGGCGTAGAGCGACAGATTGCGCCGGAACGGGAAGAGCCCGAGACGGGTGTCGCCATAGATGTCGCGCTTGCCGATCTCGACGAACCTGCCACCGAAGGCAAGCAGTTCCAGACCCGCGCGCTGCGCGGCACCCGGTAGTGAATTAAGCACCACATCCACGCCGTAGCCGTCGGTGTCGCGCCGGATCTCCTCGGCGAAGTCGAGGCTACGGGAATCGTAGACGTGCTCAACTCCCATGTCGCGCAGCAACTGTCGCCTGCCTTCGCTACCCGCGGTGGCGTACACCTCACAACCCACGGCTTGCGCCATGGCGATCGCCGCCTGGCCCACGCCACCCGTTCCCGAATGGATCAGGACCTTGTCCTCCGCAGAGATCCGCGCCAGGTCGTGGAGGCTGTACCACGCTGTCGCCGACGCCGTCGGGATCGCCGCCGCATCGCCGAGCGGCACCTCATCGGGCAGCGTGACCGCCAGGCGCGCATCACTGATCACGAACGACGACCAGCATCCGTTGGCGGACATCCCACCCACCCGGTCGCCGACCTTATGGTCGGTGACTCCCGGGCCGACTGCGGTCACCACGCCGGCGAAGTCGATTCCCAACCGCTGGCGGTAACCCTCGAACGTCGGATACCGGCCGAACGCCACCAGTACGTCGGCGAAATTGATACTCGACGCGGTGACCGCGACTTCGATCTCGCCCGGCCCGGGCGCAACCCGTTCCAGCGCAATGAATTCCAGCGACTCCACGTCGCCCGGGTTACGAATATCGAGCCGTACGCCGTCGACCGACGGATCGATGACGGTCGACTTCCTTTCATCGGCCCGGAGCGGCCCGGGGCGAAGCCGTGCCACGTACCACGAGCCACTACGCCAGGCGGTTTCGTCTTCGTCGGATCCACCACGCAACTGCTCGGCCACCAACGCCGCATCGGTGTTGTCATCGAGATCGATCTGAGTGGCCTGCAGATGAGGATGCTCGGAATCGATCACGCGCATCAGACCACGCAGGCCTGCCTGCTCCAGATTCGCCAGATCGCCGTCCTGGACAGTGGCGGCGTTCCTGGTCACCAGAAACAGCCTCGGCGGTTCGCCCGGAAGTTCCGCCAGCTCACGGGCGATGCTGACGACCAGTTCGATGTAATCGCGCCCGCGCATCGTGGCGTTGGCGTCGTGGTTCGCCGGAGGCGACGCGACGAGCACCACACCGGCAGTCGTCTCGCCGAGTCCGTCGCCGATGAGCCGGCTGCGCAACTCCTCCATGTCGGGCCGCAGAACCCCGTCGGTGTTCAATGCCTCGCCGAGCTGAGTGGCCAACGGCATCGCGGCTTCCGACGCACTGAGCACCAACCAAGACCCGGTGACGGATTCCACACCTTGAGTGGCCTGCGCCAGGTCGCGACGGTCCCACTCGATCGTCAACAAGCGTTCGTTGAGAACCCTTGTCGCGGCCTCGCTTTCGGACGCAGCACCGGCGAGCCGCAACCCCTCCACAGTCATGACCACGGTTCCTGATGCGTCCATCAGCGCGAGGTCGGCCTCGCACTCACCGGGCCGAGAGCTGGTGACCGTGGTCAGGCAGTAGCGCGCGTTGCCTGTTGGCCGAAAACACCGCAATTTCCGAACGCCGACAGGCAGCAGCAGTCCGCCCGACGCCGCGTTCTGCACTTCCGGGTGCACGATCACCGACTGGAAGCAGGCGTCCAGCAGCGCCGGGTGACTCCGATAAGCCGTGTGTTGCGAACGAATCGCACTGGGCAGAGCGACTTCGGCGAGGACCGAGGTGATCTCACCCTCCGAGGTGTGGGCGGCCACCAATCCCGAGAAAGCCGACCCGTACTGAATGCCCATGCTGTCGAACACTTTTCGAAGCTGATCACCCTCAACTCGGCAGGGGTGCTCCGCAGTCAGCGTGGCGACGTCGAACTGTCCGGGTGCTTCCGCGACGACACCCCCGCGCAGCACCGCGCTGGCGCGACGCACGCGCTCGCCTTCTTCGTGGGTGTCGACGGTGAAGTTGAGCACGCCCGGAACCTCAACGGACGCCGCTGCCGAAACCGGTGTCTCCTCATCGAGAAGCAGAGTGCGCTCGAACCGGACGTCACGCACCTCGCAGTCGTCGCCGAGCGCGGTACGCGCCGCGGCAAGGGCCATCTCGCAGTAGGCCGCACCGGGAAGCGTTGCGACATTGTGGATCTGGTGGTCGCCTAGCCACGGGTGCGACCCGGTTCCCACTTCGCCCTGCCAGACGTGACGTTCGGGCTCTTCCAGCAGATGCACATGCGCACCCAGCAGCGGATGCACCGCCAGCACAGCCGCACCGTGCGGCTGATCCTGATCGTCGCGGCTCAGCATCAGATCGCGGTGAGTCCAGGTAGGCAGTGGTGAATCAACCAGTCGCCCTTGCGGATACACCGCGGCGAAGTCCACTGCGGCACCCGCCCCATGCACGTCGGCCACAAAACCGCTGAGCCCGATCGGGAGTTCCTGCTCGCGCCGCATTGCAGCCAGCGCCACGATGGTCATGTCGAGGCTCGCCGCGTTCTGTTCAACGGCATGAGTGAGCAGCGGATGCGGCGATAGCTCGCCAAAGACCCGGAAGCCGTCGTTGAGGGCCGCCTGCACAGCCGGTGCGAATCGCACCGTGTAGCGCAGGTTGTCGGCCCAGTAGTCCGCGTCGAAGGAGGCCCGATCACGCGGATCCCACAGCGTGGCCGAGTAATACGGCACCTGCGGCTCACGCGGCTCGATGTCGGCGAGTTGAGAAACGAGGTCCTCGAGAATCGGTTCCACATGCGGCGAATGCGAGGCAACGTCCACGGCGACCTCGCGGGCCATCACGCCGTTACTTTCCCAACTGGCCACCAACTCGCGGATGGTTTCGGTGGCACCACCGACCACCGTGGCGGTCGGTGACGCGACGACCGACAGCACCACATCCTTGATGCCGCGGATCGACAGTTCTGAAAGAACCTGCGGCCCAGGCAGTTCCACCGCCGCCATACCGCCGCCGCCGGAGATTCTGGTCATCAGCTTCGACCGCCGGCAGATCACCTTCAGACCGTCTTCCAGCGACAGCCCACCGGCCACCACGCAGGCCGCGGCTTCACCGAGGGAATGCCCGATCACCGCGCCCGGCCGCACACCGTGGGCCTTCATCGCCTCGGCGATGGCAACCTGCATCGCGAAAATGGTCGGCTGCACCCGGTCGATCCCGGTCACGACATCTGGGGACTTCAACACCTCGGTGACCGAGAAGCCGGACTCCGCCTGGATTATCGGCTCGATCTTCGCAATAGTCACCCCGAAGACGGGTTCGGTGGCAAGGAGCTCGGCGCCCATCCGCCCCCACTGCGAACCCTGCCCGGAGAACACCCAGACCGGGCCACGATCACCCTGCCCGACGGCGGGTTCAAAGGGAGTGCTGCCACTGGCGATCTCCCGCAGTGCCGTATTGAGTGCGGCACGATCGGGAGCACTGACCACCGCGCGAACCGGACGGTGCCCGCGGCGCCGCGCCAACGTGTATGCGAGGTCCGACAACGCCATGTCGGCCACATCCGGGCTGTCCACCCAATCCGCGAGTCGACCGGCGGTCACCCGCAACTGCTCGACCGACGTCGCCGAAAGCGGGAACAACAGTGGCGAATCGGCTTCCCGCGAAGCGGTCGAATCGGCGCTGCGGGCCGCGTCATCCGGAGCTTCTTCCACGACGATGTGGACGTTGGTACCGGACAGTCCGTAGGACGACACCGCCGCGCGCCGGGGCTCATCGCCTTCCCGCACCCAGGGCGTGTTGTCTTGCGGCACAAAAAGATTGGTCTCGATAGCCGCTATCTGATCGGGAAACCGGGTGAAGTGCAGATTCTGCGGAACCAGCCCGTGCTGGAGCGCCAGTATCGCCTTCATCATGCCGAGCGGACCAGACGTCGACTGGCAGTGGCCGAAATTGGTCTTTATCGACGCCAAAGCGCAGGGGCCTTCGGTGCCGTAGACGGCCGCCAGACTGGCGAATTCGATCGGGTCGCCCACCGGTGTGCCGGTGCCGTGCGCCTCTACCAATCCGACTGTGCGGGCATCGACACCGGCGGCGGCCAGCGCCGCCTGGTACACCTCGACCTGCGCCTCCTCAGACGGTGTGGCGATGTTCACCGTCCGGCCATCCTGATTGGCCGCCGTACCCCGGATGACCGCCAGGATCCGATCGCCGTCTCGTTGCGCATCCGGCAGTCGCTTCAGCAGCAGAACCACACAACCTTCGCCGGATACGAATCCATCCGCCGCAACGTCGAACGCGTGGCACCGGCCGGTCGGGGACAGCATGCCCTGCAGCGAGCCGGATACCGACTTGCGCGGCTCCAACGTCACTGCGACACCGCCGGCCAGCGCCATCTCGCTCTCACCGTCGTGCAGGCTGCGACAGGCCTGGTGGATCGCCATCAGACCCGACGAGCACGCGGTGTCGACCGTCGCCGCCGGGCCGCGCAGGCCGAGCGTGTAGGAGATGCGCCCGGAGGCGAAGCTGTTGGAAGTACCGGTGAAGCCGTACGGCCCCTCGGCCGCGCCGCAGTCGGCTGACAGCAGTTCGTAGTCCCCGTGGGTCAACCCGATGAACACGCCGGTGTGCGACTGCGCCAACGACGCGGGGTCGAGACCGGCATGCTCGATGGCGTCCCACGAAGCTTCCAGCAGCAGCCTGTGCTGCGGGTCGATCGCGGTGGCTTCACGTTCGGTCATCCCGAAGAAGTCGCAGTCGAAGCCGCCGACGTCATCGATGAACGCGCCCCACCGACTGACGGACCGCCCCGGAACACCCGGCTCGGGGTCGTAGTACGCCTCGACATCCCAACGGCTCTCGGGGATTTCGGTGACGAAATCGTCACCCCGCAGCAACGCCTCCCACAGCAGGTGCGGTGAATCAACACCCCCCGGAAGTCTGCAGGCCATGCCGATTACGGCGATAGGCGTCGCGTTGCCGATGCGCGCAGTATCTTCTAAGCGCATATTGGGCCTCTCCCTGAATATCCACTGACGGCCCGATCCTTCAGGATGCCACCGACGTAGAGCGCTGGGCGCCCGTCGGCCACATCGGCATTCCCCCCTGACGGAACCGTCAAAACACGTTGTTGAACAGTACCTGTTACCCCTGGCAGTCGAATAATTGTGAGGACCCGGCCCCCCTCCGGCTCAGCCCCGCGCCGGGCCCCTTCAGCGGGAACCGAATCGGACCCGGCAATCGGGCGCTCAACCCCCGATGAGCGGCAACCTGCAGGTCAGTGACGTGCGAATATGTGATCCACGACATGTGTCGATTCGATTTGCGTTGAAGATACCGAAAGGTATAGTCCAACTTACGTTACTGGTGGGTAACTTGACTGCAAGTACCCAACCGAAAATAAGTGGCATTCTCATCGAGGAGGAACAGTGAGCCACTACAAGAGCAATGTCCGTGACCAGGTTTTCAACCTGTTCGAGGTACTGGGTGTCGATCGGGTGCTGGGCGAAGGCCAATTCGCCGACCTGGACGCCGACACGGCCCGCGAGATGTTGGTCGAGATGGCCCGCCTCGCCGAGGGGCCGGTCGCCGCTTCGTTCGTCGATGGCGACCGCAATCCGCCGGTCTTCAATCCCGAAACCCACACCGTCACGATCCCTGAATCGTTCAAGAAGTCCGTGAAGGCCATCATTGACGGCGGCTGGGACAAAGTCGGCCTGATCGAAGAACTCGGCGGCATGCCGATGCCGCGCGCCCTGATGTGGGCGATCAACGAGCACATCCTCGGCTCCAACCCGGCCGTCTGGATGTACGCCGGCGGCGCGGGCTTCGCCAACATCTTCTATCACGTTGCCACCGAGGAGCAGAAGAAGTGGGCCATCCTGGCCGCTGAGCGCCAGTGGGGCTCCACGATGGTGCTGACCGAGCCCGATGCCGGCTCGGACGTCGGCGCCGGACGGACCAAAGCCGTCAAGCAGGAAGACGGCTCCTGGCACATCGAGGGTGTCAAGCGCTTCATCACGTCGGGCGATTCCGACGATATGTTCGAGAACATCTTCCACCTGGTGCTGGCTCGCCCCGAGGGTGCCGGACCGGGCACCAAGGGCCTGTCCCTGTTCTTCGTGCCGAAGTTCCTCTTCGATTTCGAGACGGGGGAGCTTGGCGAGCGCAACGGCGTGTACGTGACCAACGTCGAGCACAAGATGGGCCTCAAGATCTCGGCCACCTGTGAACTGTCACTCGGCGTGCACGGTGTACCCGCGAAGGGCTGGCTGGTCGGCGAGGTTCACGACGGCATCGCCCAGATGTTCGACGTCATCGAGCAAGCGCGCATGATGGTCGGCACCAAGGCCATCGCGACGCTCTCCACCGGATATCTGAACGCTCTGGAATACGCAAAGAGCCGGGTCCAGGGCGCTGACCTGACCCAGATGACCGACAAGACCGCACCGCGGGTGACCATCACGCACCACCCGGACGTTCGTCGCAGCCTCATGACGCAAAAGGCTTACGCGGAGGGTCTGCGGGCGCTGTACCTGTACACGGCGAGCTATCAGGATGCGGCTGTCGCCGAGGCGGTTCACGGTGTCGATGTCGAACTCGCCCTGAAGGTCAACGACCTTCTCCTGCCGATCGTCAAGGGCGTCGGCTCGGAGCAGGCCTACGCCAAGCTCACCGAGTCGCTGCAGACGTTCGGGGGTTCCGGCTTCCTCCAGGACTATCCGATCGAGCAGTACATCCGCGACGCGAAAATCGACTCGCTGTACGAGGGCACCACTGCCATCCAGGCTCAGGATTTCTACTTCCGCAAGATCGTCCGCGACAAGGGCGTAGCCCTGGCACACGTCGCCGGCCAGATTGAGGAACTCATCAAGAACGAGTCCGGCAATGGGCGGATGAAGACCGAGCGTGAGCTGCTGGCCAAGGCCCTGGAAGACGTTCAGGGCATGGCGGCCAGCCTGACCGGCTACCTGATGTCGGCCCAGGAAGACGCGAAGAACATCTACAAGGTGGGCCTAGGCTCGGTGCGCTTCCTGATGAGCGTCGGCGACCTGGTGATCGGGTGGCTGCTGCAGCGTCAGGCCGTTGTCGCGATCGAGGCGCTCGATGCCGGTGTCAGCGGTCCCGACCGCGCCTTCTACGAGGGCAAGATCGCCGTCGCATCGTTCTTCGCCAAGAACTTCCTGCCGCTGCTGACCAGCACACGCCAGGTGATCGAGGCGCTGGACAACGACATCATGGAGCTCGACGAAGCGGCCTTCTGACCGCCAGGACTCCATACATAAGGAATGCCCGGCTCATAGCGACAATCCGTCGCTTAGAGCCGGGCGCTTCTTTTTTGTGTCCTGTGTTTCCCGCGAGTGTGCGGATTCGTCCGCGACATGCCCGTCGAAGACGTATGAGTTCGCACAGTGCCGACCGCGCCGCTGCCCCGGACGGGTGAAACAAAGACCGATCCGAAAACAAGTGATGCCCCGTGCTGCCGTCGGGTCGGGGGTCTGACGGCAGCACGGAGCTATCCGGGTTATCGGCGGCCCCTGCTGGTGCGTTACACGGTTTCGCTACGAACTTTCCAGGATTGCAGTAACGCCCTGACCGCCGGCCGCACAGATGGAAATCAGCCCGCGGACCGGCTTGCCGGTGGACGCCTTCGCCTCCGACAGTTGCTTCGCCAGCTGAGCGACGATCCGGCCGCCGGTCGCCGCGAACGGATGCCCCGCAGCCAGCGACGAGCCGTTGACGTTGAGCTTGGAGCGGTCGATGCGGCCCAGCGCGGCATCGAGCCCGAGTCGTTCCTTGCAGTACTCCTCGGACTCCCATGCCTGCAGATGCGCGAGCACCACCGAGGCGAATGCCTCATGGATCTCGTAGAAGTCGAAGTCCTGCAGAGTCAGCCCGTTGCGGGCCAAGAGCCGCGGAACGGCATATGTGGGCGCCATCAGCAATCCGTCTTCGCCGTTCACGTAATCGACGGCCGCGGTCTCGGCGTCGACGAAGTACGCCAGCGGCGTCAGCGAGTGCGCCTCGGCCCATTCCTCACTGGCGAGCAGCGCCACCGAAGCGCCGTCGGTCAGCGGGGTCGAATTGCCGGCGGTCATTGTCGCGTCGCCATGCCGCACCCCGAAGACAGGCTTGAGCGTGGCGAGCTTCTCGGGACTCGACTCCGGCCGCAGGTTGTTATCGCGGTAGAGGCCGAGGAACGGGGAGACGAGATCGTCGAAGAACCCGCGGTCATAGGCAGCAGCCATGTTGCGGTGGCTGGCTGCGGCAAGGGCATCCTGGTCGATGCGCTTGATGCCCATTTTCTTCGCAGTGATGGCTGCGTGCTCACCCATCGACAGGCCGGTGCGTGGCTCGCCGTTCGACGGGATCTCGACGCCGAGCGCGGCGGGCAGCCCACCGACCAGCTTAAAGCGTGCCACCGTGCTCCTGGCCCGGCGGATTCCCAACAAGGTGTGCCGGAGATCGTCGCCGAGTGCGATGGGCGCGTCCGAGGTGGTGTCGACACCGCCGGCCGCCGCAGCCTCATATCGGCCAGCCGCAATGCCGTCAGCGGCCGCTATCGCCGCTTGCAAGCCGGTTCCGCAGGCTTGCTGAAGATCGAATGCCGGGGTGTAGGGGGACAGGTTGCTCCCCAGGACGCTTTCCCGCATGAGATTGAAATCTCGGCTGTGCTTGAGCACCGCGCCGCCGATCACGGCGTCGAGGCGTTCACCGGCAAGACCGAATCGGTCCACCAGTCCAGCCAGAGCCGCGGTGAACATGTCTTGGTTGGACGCCTCGGCGTAGGCGCCGTCCGATCGCGCGAACGGTATGCGGTTGCCGCCGAGGACGGCAACCCTTCGACTCTTCACATTCTTGGTAGCCACCAGGCCATCCTACGCACCGTTCTTACTCTGGAGTAAGTTCGTGTGCAGCACGTCCACAACGCGAAAGGCAGTTCTGTGGCTACCGACCTGTTGTCCCAAGTCGCCAATTCCGCGCCGGGGTCATTCCTGGCCAAGCAGCTCGGACTTCCGCAGCCCGAGACCCTGCGGCGGTACCAGCCGGGCACGCCCGCCCTCGCCGGATCACTGCTCATCGGCGGCGACGGCCGAGTGGCCGAACCGCTGCGGGCTGCGCTTGCCGCGGACTACGAAATCGTCGGAAACAACATCGGCGGACGATGGGCGGACTCCTTCGGCGGACTGGTCTTCGACGCCACCGGCATCGCGGATCCCGCAGGATTGCGCGCCCTCTACGAGTTCTTCACCCCTGTCCTGCGCAATCTCGGCCCCAGTGGTCGCGTCGTGGTTGTCGGCACGACCCCTGCCGAGACATCCTCGGTAGACGAACAGATCAGCCAGCGAGCCCTCGAGGGATTCACCCGCTCACTGGGCAAGGAACTGCGCCGGGGAGCCACCGCCTCTCTGGTGTACCTCTCCGCCAACGCGAAGCCAGCCGCCACCGGCCTGGAGTCGACGTTGCGCTTCGTCCTCTCCGGGAAGTCCGCCTACGTCGATGGACAGGTGTTCTCGGTGGGAGCGGCCGATTCCGCGCCTCCCGCTGACTGGGACAAGCCATTGGCCGGCAAGGTGGCGATCGTCACGGGCGCGGCCCGCGGGATCGGCGCCACCATCGCCGAGGTGTTCGCCCGTGACGGAGCAGCCGTTGTGGCCATCGACGTCGAGCAGGCCGCCGAAGCCCTTGCCGAGACAGCGGACCGAGTCGGCGGTACCGCCCTGGCGCTCGACGTCACCGCCGCCGACGCCGTCGACCGGATCACCGCCCACCTCCGCGAGCATCACGGCGGGCACGCAGACATCCTGGTCAACAACGCGGGCATCACCCGCGACAAGCTGCTGGCCAACATGGACGACGCCCGATGGGACGCAGTCATCGCCGTGAATCTGCTTGCACCCCAACGACTCACCCAGGGATTGGTCGGCAACGGCAGCATCGGCGACGGCGGCCGCATCATCGGCCTGTCCTCGATGGCAGGCATAGCCGGCAACCGTGGCCAGACCAACTATGCGACAACAAAGGCCGGCATGATCGGCATCACCCAGGCCCTGGCGCCGTCCCTGGCAGAACGGGGCATCACCATCAACGCCGTGGCGCCCGGGTTCATCGAAACCGCCATGACTGCCGCGATTCCGTTGGCCACCCGCGAAATCGGGCGTCGCCTGAATTCCCTCTACCAGGGCGGGAAGCCCGTCGACGTCGCCGAAACCATCGCCTACTTCGCCAGCCCCGCCTCGAATGCGGTCACCGGCAACGTGATTCGGGTGTGCGGCCAGGCATTACTGGGAGCCTGATGTCTGGCGACGATGCGGGCCGCAAGGCCAGAGGAGGATTCGGGCAAATGGGCACATCGAGCCTGATGAACATGCTTAAGGCGGCCACGGGTTCGCTGCCGTTCATCCCGCGCGGCGATTCATTACCCAACCGGTCACTAACCGTCGATGAATTGCCGATCGACCGGTCACACGTCGCCGCCTACGCGGCCGTCACAGGCTTGCAATACGGCGATACCGTCCCGCTGACCTACCCGTTCGTGCTGACGTTCCCGACGGTGATGGAGATCATCACCAGCTTCGACTTCCCTTTTGCGGCAATGGGTTCGGTCCACGTCGAGAACCAGATAGACCGCCGTCGACCGATTTCGGTATCCGACACCGTAAGCTTCACGGTGCACGCCGAAAATCTCCGTGAACACCGCAAGGGACTGCTGGTCGACGTCATCACCGACCTCCGCATCGGCAACGACCCCGCGTGGCATCAGGTCACCACGTTCCTCCATCAGCAACGCACGAGTTTGTCCGGCGAACCCAAGCCCGCACCGCCGAAGCAACCGAAACTGCCCCCGCCCAACGCGATCCTTCGCATCAGTCCCGGACAGATCCGTCACTATGCTTCCGTAGGCGGCGACCGGAATCCGATCCACACCAGCACTATCGGCGCAAAGCTGTTCGGTTTCCCGACGGCCATCGCGCACGGAATGTTCAGTGGTGCAGCAGTTTTGGCAAACATTGAGGGACAAATCCCCGATGCGGTCAGCTACTCGATCAAGTTCGGCAAACCGGTGATGCTTCCCGCCGCAGCCGGCCTGTACATCGATCGCGGGTCCGATGGATGGGACATCTCGATGCGCAACCTCACCAAGGGGTATCCCCATCTGACGGCAGCCGTCCGGGCGATCCTCTAGCCGCGATCGCCTGGCGCGCCCTTGAGTCCGCGCCAGAAGAGATTGATCATCAGCGCTGCAGCATCATCGACATCGGTGTCCCCGACGCTGACTCGTGCTGCGACAGCTTCGCCGGCACCCACGAGCGCCACTGCCATCATGTGGAAGTCGGTGTCCGGTTCCGGATGGCGGGTGCCGGCCTCCAGCAGCCGCGCCACGATGTCGATGATCCGCTCCCGGCCCTCGCGGACTGTGTGGGCAAATGCCTGCGAGCTGGTGGCCTGCGCGTAGAGCACGATCCACGAAGCACGGTTCGCGTCGATGTACCGCAGTACCGACAGGATCGTGCTGCGCAGCAGATCATGCGGACTCTGTTGAAGGTCGATGTCGGCCCGCACAGCTTCAATGAATCTACTCAGCTCGCGACTCAGGCACGCGCCGAAGAGTTCCTCTTTGGATCCGTAGTAGAGGTAGAGCATCGGTTTGGAGATCTTGGCCTCGGCCGCAATCGCATCCATCGAGGTCTCGTGATAGCCGTTCGCCGAAAACATCTGGACCGCCGCATCCAGCATCTGCTGTTCCCGAACGGCACGCGGCAATCGCTTGGTGCCGCCGGCCACATCAGCCTCCGCAGCGCGGGTTTGGCCCCTTCAGCGGGGCCATCCGCAGCACCGAAGCCTCAACTCCGGGCATCGACAGCTCCCCGGCATTAACCGCTTTCTCCAGCCGGTCAAGGACCGCAGGAACCTCGTCGGTAGTGACCCACAGCGCAACGTCGGTGCCGGCCTGCAAGGCCCGAAGCACAGCTTCGGCCACTCCGTAGCGATCGGCGATAGCGGCCATACTGGACAAGTCATCACTGAAGATCGGGCCGTTGAAGGCCGGGCCGCCGTACCCGCCGCTACGCAGCAAGCCGATGGCCGCGGGGCTGAGGCTCGCCGGGAGGTCACCGGTCAGACCCGGCACCTGGAGGTGCCCCATCATGACCGCAACGGGTGCCTCCGCCGTCAGAGTGCGGTACGGGATCAGATCGTTGGCTTGCAGATCCGCCAGCGGCGGCGTCACGACACCGCTGGTGTGTGAGTCGCCCGAACCATGGCCGTGGCCGGGGAAGTGTTTGAGCACCGGCAGCAGGCCGGCATCTCGCAACCCACGGGCGAAGGCACCCGCATATTCGGCGACGACCTCAGGCTTGGCCGAAAACGATCGGTCACCGATCACGGTGTCGTCGGCGGCCGCGGTCACGTCGACGTCGGGCGCGAAGTCGACGGTTATGCCGAGGCCTCTCATCTGCCGGCCGCGGTCAAGCGCGATCTGGTAGACCTCGTCGGGGGTGTGAGTCTGCGCGAGCACGCGGGCCGAGGGCAGCGGTCCCAGGATCGAGGAGAGTCGCGTCACGCGGCCGCCCTCCTCGTCGACGCTGACGGCCAGCGGCAGGGGCCCGCCGTCGACGATGTCCGGCAACGACCCATCGGTCAGCAACGACTTGTCGGTCCAGCTGCCGATGAAGATCCCGCCGACGTGGTAGTTATCGACGACGTTTCGGGCGTCGGCACCGTTTCGGACGCCGACCATGAGCAACTGGGCCAGCTTGTCGCGGGTGGACATCGAGGCCAGCAATGCGGCGCCGTCACCGCACGCCGGCTGTGCGGGCGCGGCCGGGATCGGGCCCGGACCCGCAAGTGGCACAGTCCCCGCCGCACTTCGCGAGGTGGCCGGCGCCGACGATGTCGCCGCGGTCTTCGGCGCCGGCGAGGAACATCCGATGACAAGCAGTGGCAGGGCGGTCAACACCGCAAGTCCACGTAATGGGAACGGGCGCGTGGGCATCCGCACATGGTGTCACGGCAGGTCTGAGGCTCCAACCTGGCCAGTCGCGAATTGGCGCGTGCTAGTTTGGCGGACGGGTGAGCTCGAGTTGCCCGGCCGCCCGATGTGCTGACCCGATGCCTCAACCCGAATAGCACCCAGTGACCGCAAGGAGAGCCGCGTATGACCCGGTTTTTAGTGCCAGGCGCGGCCAGCATCGTGGTGGGTCTGCTCCTGGGCGCGTCAGCCGTTTTCGGCGTGACATTGATGATCGAGCAGAACACCAAGCCTTCGTTGTCGCCCGGCGATCCGGCATCGTCGGTGTTGAACCGCGTTGAGTACGGCAACCGCGGCTAGCCGGAGCAACCTGAACGTCCCCTCCTCCGCAGGCACCCAAGAACAGATCGCCACGGCGGGGTTGTCGCGGCGTTGGCTGGGCGGCGTTTTCGCGATAGCGCTGGCTCTGTGTTTCGCTCAGTCGCCGGGTCTGATCTCACCGGACACCAAGCTCGATCTGACCACCAACCCGCTGCGCTTCCTCACCCGGGCTGCGAACCTGTGGAGCAGCGAACTGCCCTTCGGGCAGGCTCAGAACCAGGCCTACGGCTATCTGTTTCCGCACGGCGCCTTCTATCTCCTCGGCAACGAGCTCGGGATACCCGGCTGGATCAGCCAGCGGCTGTGGTGGGCACTACTGCTCACCGCGGGCTTCTGGGGATTACTGAGGGTTGCCGAGGCTCTGGGAATCGGGAACACCTCGTCACGGTTGATCGCGGCCACGGCATTCGCCCTCTCGCCCCGCGTCCTGACCACACTTGGCTCGATATCGTCGGAGACGCTCCCGATGATGCTGGCGCCGTGGGTGCTCTTGCCGGTGATCCTCGCTCTGCGCGCCCAATCGGCGCGACCGGTGCGCATCCTGGCCGCTCAGGCCGGTGTCGCGCTGGCACTGATGGGCGCCGTCAATGCGGTGGCGACCTTGACGGCGTGCCTGCCTGCGGTGATCTGGTGGGCCTGCCACCGCCCGAACCGGCTGTGGTGGCGTTTCACCGGGTGGTGGTTGCTGACCTCGGCCCTAGCGGTGACCTGGTGGGTCATCGCCCTAGTCCTTCTCGGGCGGATCAGTCCCCCCTTCCTCGACTTCATCGAATCGTCGGGCGTGACTACTCAGTGGGCGTCGTTGACAGAGATGTTGCGCGGCACCGACAGCTGGGCACCGTTCGTGTCGCCGGATGCCACCGCGGCATCCTCCCTGGTAACCCAGCCGGTCGCGGTGCTGGCAACGACGCTCGTCGCGGCCGCCGGTCTGGCCGGGTTGGCGATGCGCACCATGGCCGGCCGCGGCCGACTCGTGACGATCCTTCTGGTCGGCATCGTGCTGTTGGCCGCCGGCTACGCAGGGGGGTTGGGTTCGCCCGTCGCTCACGAAGTCCAGGCCTTCCTGGACGGTGCCGGCGCACCTCTGCGCAACGTCCACAAGCTTGAACCGGCACTCCGCATCCCCATCGTGCTCGGACTTGCGCACCTGCTGAGCCGCATACCCCTCCCCGGCAGTGCACCGCGCCGAACCTGGCTCCACGCATTCGCGCACCCCGAGGAAGACAAGCGGGTTGCCGTGGGCATCGTGGCTCTGACGGCACTCCTCGTTGCGACATCGCTGGCCTGGACCGGTCGCCTCGCACCGCCCGGAACGTTTCGCGCAATCCCGGACCACTGGCATCAGGCGGCCGACTGGCTCAGTGAGCACAACACCGGAAAACCAACCCCAGGAAGGGTTCTGGTAGTACCCGGGGCACCGTTCGCCACCCAGGTCTGGGGAACCACCCACGACGAGCCACTGCAGGTACTCGGCGACAGTCCCTGGGGGGTGCGCGATTCCATTCCGCTCACGCCACCTCAGACGATCCGCGCGCTCGATTCGGTCCAACGCCTCCTGGCAGCCGGACAACCGTCGGCGGGTATGGCCGACACCCTGGCACGCCAGGGAATTTCCTACGTAGTGGTCCGCAACGATTTGGATCCGGACACATCCCGATCCGCGCGCCCACTGCTTGTTCACCGCTCGATCGACGGATCACCGGGCCTGCGGAAAGTGGCCCAGTTCGGCGATCCCGTCGGCCCTGGAACCCTCGATGGATTCATCAGCGACAGCGGACTGCGGCCACGCTATCCCGCTGTCGAGATCTATCACGTTGCATCCCAGTTCAATCCGGGTGCACCGTATCTTGTCTCGGCTGACGGAATGGCTCGCATCGACGGGGGTCCAGAATCCTTGCTGCGCCTGGACGAACGCCGCCGCCTGCTGGGTGAAGCGCCCCTGGGCCCGGTGATGTTGACGTCCGATGCACGCCGAGCCGGGCTCCAGGCACCGCTGGTGACCGCCACCGATACCCCCGTCGACCGTGAAACCGACTACGGGCGTGTCGATTCCCACTCGTCCGCGATCCGGGCGGACGGCGATCGGCGCAACACGTTCAACAGGGTGCCCGACTATCCCGTGCCCGACGCCAAATGGGTACGCGGCGCGTGGAGTGGCGGACGCCTGAGCGCCTCCAGTTCGTCCTCCGACGCGACCGCGCTTCCCAATGTGGCACCTGCCAGTGGACCCGTCGCCGCAACCGACGGCGACTCGGCAACGGCATGGGTCTCCAATTCGTTGCAGTCAGCTATCGGCCAATGGCTACAGGTCGATTTCGATCACCCCGTCACCAACGCAACGCTTACGATCACCCCCAGCGCCACCGCCGTCGGCGCCCAGGTTCGGCGAATCCAGGTGTCCACCTCCAACGGCACCACCACGGTTCGCTACAACGAGCCGGGCAAACCGCTGACGGTGGCGCTTCCCTACGGCGAGACACCGTGGGTGCGCATCACCGCGGTCGGGACCGACGACGGATCTCCAGGCGTACAGTTCGCGATCACCGACCTGTCGATCACCCAGTACGACGCGTCCGGATACGCGCATCCGGTGAACCTGCATCACACCGTGGTGGTGCCCGCGCCGCCGAGCGGATCCATTGTCGCGGCTTGGGATCTGGGATCGGAGCTGCTGGGTCGAAGTGGCTGCGCCGACTCCCCCGATGGCGTGCATTGCGCCGCCTCCATGGCGCTGGCACCCGAAGAACCCGTGACGCTCAGCCGCACACTCACGGTCCCCGCGCCCATCTCCGTACGACCGATCGTCTGGGTCCGAGCACGACAGGGGCCGAACCTGGCGGACGTCATCTCTGCGCCGGACACCACCCGATCCCACGGCGATGCCGACCTGATCGACGTCGAAGGATCCGCATACGCGGCCACCGACGGCGACTCACGCACAGCCTGGACAGCACAGCAGAACGTGGTGCAGCACAGGACGGCACCTACGCTGACGGTCACCCTGCCACGCCCTGCCGACGTCACCGGGTTACGGCTTACCCCCAGTCCCACGGAGTTGCCCACGCATCCCACTACAGTCGCAATCGATCTCGGCGACGGCCCTCAGGTTCGCCGGCTGGATCCGAGCCAGGGCGCCGGGACCCAAACCGTGCAGCTCCACGCCCGAGTCACCGACACGATCCGCATAAGCCTGCTGGACTGGGACGACGTGATCGACCGCACCGCACTGGGTTTCGATCAGCTGAAGCCGCCGGGGCTAGCGGAGGTGGTGGTGCTCGGAAACGACGGTAAGCCGATCTCCCCGGCAGACGCCGCCATCAATCGCGCACGCCACATCGAGATCCCCTGCGGTAAGGGGCCGGTCGTGGCGCTGTCCGGCAGGTTCCTGCAGACATCGGTCAGCACCACCGTAGGTGCGCTACTCGACAGCCAACCAATTCCGGCGCGGACGTGCGACACGTCGCCGATCACAGTGCCAACCGGGAAGCAGGAACTGCTGATCAGCCCGGGATCGGGATTCATCGTCGACGGTGCGCAACTGAACGGCCCGCTGGCCGATGAAATCCACCCGGCAACAACGGCTCCCGCCGATATCACGACCTGGGGACCGGACACCCGTCAGATCTCCCTGGCCAGGAACCCGCAGGCACGAGTCCTCGTTGTCCCCGAAAGCGTCAACCGGGGCTGGGTGGCCCGGACTCCCGAGGGAGCCGCTCTCACCCCGATCGTCGTCAACGGCTGGCAACAAGGTTGGGTCATTCCCGCGGGCGAGGAAGGCCCGGTCACCCTGAGCTTTCCCTCCAACAAGCCTTATCGACTCGGACTGCTGGCTGGATTGTCTTTGCTGCCGATACTTCTGATGCTGTTGTTGATTCCAGCCCGCCGCGACACTCCCGACGAAGAACCAGCCCGACCATGGGCCCCGCGGGCGGCGGCCGTGGCCGGACTGTTGCTGGCCGGCACGGTGATCGCGGGCTGGGGCGGCGCCTTGGTGTTCGGAGGTTCCATGCTCGCCGGGTACTTACTGCGCCGCAGACAACCGCTCCGGGACCGATTGACTATCACGACGACATCTTTCGGCCTCATCCTGGCCGGCGCGTTCCTGTCTCGATACCCATGGCGCTCGGTCGACGGATACATCGGCCATTCCGCGTGGGTTCAACTGCCGGCACTGATTGCCATCGGGGTACTCGGCGCATCGGTGCTGGCCACATCCCAACCGAACCGGACGATCAGTGAGGATGCAGATGCCCCGCAGTGAGGTGGCGCCGATCGGAACGCGCCTGTCCCAGCTGGCCGCCAAGGCGCCGGAAGCACCCGCAGTGACATGTGGCGGTCAGACGATCACCCGGGCCGAACTCCATTCGACCTCGAATCGACTCGCGCGGGCCTATGCCGAACTCGGTGTGGGCATCGGCGATTACGTGACTGTCGCACTGCCGAACTCGATCGACTGGGTTCGCGCTGTCGCGGCGGTATGGAAGCTCGGCGCAATACCTCAGCCACTGTCACCACGGATGCCTGATGCCGAGTTCGGCGCCTTACTCGACCTCAAACCTCGGGCACTCATCGTGGGCCGGCCTGATCCGCGGGGCATCACGCCGTGGGTGGCGGGCGACTTTTCCGGTTCGGCCGACTTGTCGGACTCGCCACTCTCGGAGGTGGTTTCGCCCACCTGGAAGTCACTCGCATCCGGCGGCAGCACGGGCCGGCCGAAGCTCATCGAAGCCGGCGGCGACGGCCGAGTCGACGCCGATTTCCTCGCCGGCCTGATGGGAAACCTACCTACCGACACGCAGCTGGTTCCGGTTCCGCTGAGCCATAACACCGGATTCACCTCGGCGGCGATTGCACTTCTGACCGGCCAGCATCTGATCCTGATGCCCCGGTTCGACCCGGAAGAATATCTGCGGCTCATTTCGGACCATCGCGTCAACTACCTGGCGACCGTCCCCACGATCATGCAGCGGGCGCTGCCCGTCTACCGCGCGACGCCGGATCGCTACGACCTCTCGTCGCTTCGCCGAATGTGGCACCTTGCTGCTCCCTGCCCGCCGAACATCAAGGAAGCCTGGATCGACCTGGTGGGCCCTGAGACGGTGTGGGAGCTATACGGCGGCACCGAACTTCAAGCCCTGACATTCATCAGCGGCACCGAGTGGATCGGTCACCGGGGTTCTGTGGGCCGCGTTGTCGCCGGGGAGATGACGGTGCTCGACGACGACGGAAACCCCTGTCCACCTGGCGTGGTCGGCGAAATCTATATGCGGCCCAAGCCCGGCAAC
>Ga0075163_10000495_pt1 | contig 50411 bp, 33 predicted proteins | sample JI1023141ADNA_FD_71478 | JGI IMG/M metagenome (GOLD analysis project Ga0075163, IMG submission 71478) | Wastewater effluent complex algal communities from Wisconsin, to seasonally profile nutrient transformation and Carbon sequestration -... | ecosystem: Engineered > WWTP > Effluent > Algae...
GCGCGCAAGGTGCTGCCCGAGGCCAAGCAGCAGCGGTGCACGGTGCACCTGACGCGGAACGTGATGGCCAACGTCCCGAAGCGGCACCAGAAGCGGCTCGGCCGCGAGGTCGTCAAGGTGCTGCACGCCGACACGCTCGACGACGCCAAGCGGAGCCTGAAGGCGTTCCGGTTGCAGTACTTCAAGCAGTTCCCCGAGGCCGTCGCGTGCCTCGAGCGCGGCTTCGACGACGCGACCACGTACTTCGCGTTCCCCGAGGCGCATCACGTGCGCATCCGCACGACCAACGGCCTCGAGCGCCTCCACGGCGAGATCAAACGCCGCACGCGCGCCATCGGCGCCTTCCCTGACCGCGCGAGCGCGCTGCGCCTCATCACCGCGGTCGCCCTCCAGGTCACCAGCATCTGGAGCGACCGCGTCTACCTCGACGTATCCCTGCTCGACGACCATCACGCCGCCGCGGCATGAACCACCTGAGCCCGATGTTCTCTCGTCAGGCATTTACACAAAAAACGAGACTTGACCCGCTCGCCGCATCGTAGCGTTCTCGCCTTCCCGCGGAAGCGCGTTCCCGCGGAAACGCGGACCGCCCTCCCCACGCAGCCACCGCGCCACAACCGCGCCATCGGCGCTCGTGCGCGCAGGCGGCCCGGCGCGCGACGTCAACCATCGGCCACAGCCCTTCTGGCGCTCGGTGACGCAGCGGGGCTCGCCCTCTGTGCTCACCGCGGGCGGCGCGCGCGGTCGCACTCAACCAGGTCGGCGGCGGCGGTTGCCGCCGACGGCTGCCGAGATCACGTCCAGGTCGACGCCAGCCGCGGCAGCGATCGTCAGCAAGGCGGCCATGTCCTTGGGCAGGCAGGCCCCGCCGAAGCCGGGCCGGCCATCGGGGCCGGGTACGGCAAGGTGACTGTCGCCGACGCGCGGGTCGAGGACGAGCGCCTGGCGGATCGGCTCCCAGTCGGAGCCGAGGCGCCGGGAGAGTTCGGCCATCTCGTTGGCGAATGACACCTTCACGCCGAGGAGGGCGTTGGACGCATACTTGATCAACTCCGCCTGCGTGGCGGTCACCTCGACGACTGGCGTCGCGGGGAAACGGCGCGCGTACAGGTCGAGCACGCGGGACCGACCGTCGTCGTCTATCCCGTCGGTCCAGCCGAGAACGATCCTCGCGGGTGATTCGGCGTCCTCCCGGTGGTGCCGTTCTCGCAAGAACTCGGGGTTGACCACGAGCGGCAGGCGCGGCCACCTGCGCGTGAGCGCGGCGCCGGTCCCGGGTGGCACCGTGCTCTTGAGGACGACCGGGACCGCCACAGTGGCCGCGAGCTGCGCCATCACGTCGTAGACGATGCGGAGATCGGCCGCACCGCTCGGATCCATCGGGGTGGGCACGCAAACGAAGATGGCGTCGGACCAGGACAGCAGCTCCGCGACGCTTCGCGCCCCGGACACCGCGGGGTCGGCGTACGCGACCTCTGCGACGTCGCCGAGCGCGTGAGCCGTCCCGCGCCCGACGTAGCCGTAGCCGATGAAGCCGACCCGCTCGATGCGCGTCGCCGGGAGACGGCGATTCTGGGCAAGCGTCATGGCGTTCCTCCCTTCGCGGCATGCCGCAGCGCAGCCGCCCACTCCAGGTGTTTGACGTGAGCGAACCACGAGTTCGGCGTGACCCGTTGGATCTCCTCGTGGCGCTCGACGTGGACGACCCGGTCACCCCACCAGAATTCCTGCTGGTGGACAACGTCGCGAGGCAACACTGAGGCCCACAACAGCTCGTCGTTCGGCTCCGACACCTCGGCCTCGAAGCTGGCGTCCATGGCCGCAGCCCAGGCCGCCGACGCGAAGTAGACCCCGCAGTTCACGGTGGCCCAGTAGTTGGGAATGCGGATGAACCGCGGCGTTCCGGTTCGGCGAGTCCACTCGGCGAACTGCTCGTCGGGTGGCCGGATGCAGATCGTGTCCCAGTCCACCCAGAGGAACTCGCCGAACTCCGCGAGCGCCCAGCGGCACATCCAGTGCTTCATCTTGTGCGCGGCGTCGCGGCGGATGCTTGCCGGGGCGTCGGCAAACACGCGCCGCACCTCCAGCCCGAAGTGCCGGAGGTGACTCGCCGAGGGCTCGTCGCCGGCGAGGACGATCAGTCGGTCGCGATAGAGCGGGTTCACTTCCAGGCTGGCAGGGATCTCCCGCAGCGTGACTACCGGCGGCTGGGTCACGTCGGCGCGGGTGTACGGATAGAGGCCCGCGATCATCGGAATCGACATGCGACCTCCTCCTGCACGCCCTGATCATGTCGAGCGGTACGCGCGAACCGCTCGACCATCGACGCCTGCACGTCGCGGGGTTGACTGTCGAAGATGGCCCAGATCCGCGCCTCCTGCGACGCCGGCACCGTGAAGCCGAGCTCGCGCGCGTACCGCCGCATTCGCTCCAGCGACGTCAGACTGTGCTTCCAGTTCGGCAGCTCTTCGAGGAGCAGCACCTCCCGTCGTTCGACCGACGCGTGGGCGAGCGGATGAACCACGGCTCGCCAGTCGTCGCCCGGACGATGCTCGACGCCGATCGCGGACAGCCCCAGGTCGAAGCGCCGTAGCAGGTCCTCGAGCGAGTCGGCCTGGGTCGAGAGGGGCAACTCGATGATGCGGTCGCCAAGTCGGTAGCCCTGGGTGTAGGGCTGTTCGGGAAGCGGCTGTGCCCCCCGCGCGCGGAGTCTGGCGGCGAGAACTGTGCGGTCGGCCTCGCTCGGCGCCCACAGGTCGAGATCGCGTGGGGGGCGACCGTTCAGCAGCGTCTTGAACGCACCACCGGCCACGAAGAACCGGGCCGGACAGTCCAGGCCGACCGTCGCCGCGACCTCCCGGCGAGCGAAACCTGTCACGTCCTCCGCCGACAGGCCGACGACGGGCGACGCGCGCGTCCCATGCCAGTCGCGATACGCGCAGTGGACCTTCCCGTCCTCCTCCCAGAAGAACGCCGCTTCGAGGTACCAGGGCCAGGAGCTCATCGCCAGCGGCTCGCCGAGCAAGCGAGCGGCCGTCGCCGTGACGAGCGAATCGTGGGTGGCGAAGGCATGGACGCCGGGCACCCCGCCCATCGCCGCGAGCATGTGGTGCACCAGGAAGCGCGCGGCCGGCTCGGCGCTCGCGCAGCCCGGGAGCGGCTCGCGCTCTTCGACCAGGTTGCGCATGACTTCCTCGTGTCCAAGCCGTCGCCAGGTATCCCCGGCCCGGCCATCGACCACGAACACCCCCGGGTCGCCGAGCAAGGTGTCCAGGCGCGGCGGCCCCGGAAGGCCCGCGCCCTTCGCGAGGCAACTGGCGGTCTGCATCGTCCGTAGCAGCGGGCTGGCATGGACGGCGCGTAGCCGACCTCGCAGCCGCTCTCCAAGTGCCAGCGCGAGCCGGTGCCCTGTGTCCGTGAGTGGCAGGCCATACCCCGCGTCGCCCGCCGGCAGGTGGTCCCGGACCGAATGGCGGATGAGCATCGCGACCGGACGGTCCGCAGGAACGGCGTCCAGCCACTGCGACGTCGAAGGCGGGATCACCCACTCGATGGCGCTCCGTGGTCCTGGCCCCGATGGCACCGGTTCACCGCGTGCCGGTCGGAGCTCCACGATGGCCTCACCACGCTCGTCGATCACCTCGAGTCCACCGTCGAAGCGCTCGACCCGGGCCTGCCCGTTGTAGAACGGCTCGACGCCGGCGAAGCGACGCTCGTAGCGCGGCAGGCCGTCCGGACCGACGTGGGTCCATCCCGCCTCATCGCGGGCGCGAGCGAAGCCCTTGTGGAACACGTCCAGGTCGACGAACCAGCGGCCATGCAGGATGGATCCGGCGTCGTCGATGTGGGTATGGCGACCGTCCTCCCCTTGGACCACCGCCGCGCCATCACGGTAGTCGCCCGCATAGCGCCAGCGGTGGTGATAGGCCGGTGTCCCGTCGCTGCCCAGGTGGAAGTAACGCCCGTCGCGAGTCCGCACCACGCAGCGGCCGCCCTGGTAGTTGCCGCACCACGCGAAGCGCAATGCTGACTGCGGCCTGCCGTCAGGCCGGACGTGAAACCAGTCATCCCGCACCTGCACCGCGGCCCAGCCCTCGTAGAACCCGAAGGTGCGGTCGAAGCGCACGGCGTACGCGGGGAGGCCCCTCACGTCGATGTGCATCGCGCCGTCGTCAGCGACGGCGGCCGCGAGCCCGGGCTCGTGGAACGACAGCACCTCGCGGAAGCGCGATACATAGGCTGGCGCGCCGGCGCGCACGTGGTGCGTCCGCTCGGCCGACACCCGCAGGCCCCGCCAGGCCATCACACACCTCCCGGCTTGCGCATGTTGCAGCCGACGCACAGCGCGCGGGTGCGATACGTGCGCGTCAGCGACCGATACGCGGCGCCGTTCCAGATGTCGCTGAACGTCTGTTCGGTCAGGCTACCGAAGTCGCCGAGCGTGCGGCGCTGGGCGTCGGGCGCACAGCACGGATCGAACCGTCCCGTGGCGCTGACCCAGCCTTCCTTGCCGAGGAATGGACAGGCCCCGGTGGGCGCCAGGTCGCCGATGGCGCCCGGGTCCAGCTCGAAGATGTTCTCGAGCATCACCCGCCCTCCGCCGGGGAGCCGATGGGCCTCGACGGCCTCACGGGCAGCGGCCACGGCCGCGTTCCACCGGGCGATCGCCGCGGGGCTGCGTCGCATCGAGAGGCCCGTGATCGCGTCGAAGTGCGCCCACAGGTGATGGCCCTTCACGCGATCGACCCCGAGCTCCGCCGCGAGCCGCACTACGTCCGCCAACTCGCCGACGTTGCTCTCCAGGAACGTGAGCTGGAACGTCACCCGGCATCGGTTGCCCCCAGCGGCGGCATGCGCGTCGCGGACTGCGATGAACGTGCGGGCGTTCGCCAGGGCCTCGTCCCAGCGCGAGTTGACCATGATCGCTTCATGGGTCGCCGCCGTCGCGCCGTTCCAGGAGATCTTGGTATCGGACGTGACCGGCACGATGCGCTCCGCCCACGCCCGCGCGCCTCGCCCTGGGAACGTCCCGTTGGTCGTGAGGTTCAGCTTGACCCCGAACTCGTGGCACAGGTCGATGATCTCGTCGAAGCCCTTGTAGAGCAGCGGCTCGCCCATCGTCGACGGAATGATCTCCCGCAGGCCCCTTCCTGCCGTCTCGGCCACGACCTCGCGGATGAGCGCGACGTCCATGCGACGCTTCGGCCTGCCCTCGTTCCGCCGCGTGAGTTGCAGCAGGCTGTGCGGGCTGTGCTCCTCGCACATGACGCACTTCAGGTTGCAGTCGTCTGGGTTGGTGTCGAACGTGATCCGCCACGGCGCCGAAGACACTTCCACGCGCGTCGCATCGCGTCGTGCGATCGCGCCCCGGTAGAGGTGCTCGACCTGCGCGACGTGGTCCTCGATCGCCGGGATGTCACCGCCGTCGTCGAAGCGATATCCCCGGCCCCCTAACCGCCTCGCCAGCTCAGGGTCGTCCACGAGCCGCTGCATCGCGCGACCGAGGTCGTCCGGCTGGCGGTGCTCGAACAGCAAGCCGTTGACCTCGTGCTGCACGTACTCACCCATGCCGCCATACGCCGCAGTGACGACCGGAACGCGGGCCTGCTGCGCCTCGTGGATCACGAGCGGCGAGTTCTCCGCCCAGACCGAGGGCACGACGATGGCGTCGACCCGGTCGAACACGTCGGCGACGATCTCCTGGTTGCGGTACTCGGGGAGCCACTCCACCCGCGCGCCCGCGTCGCCGGGGAGCCGGCTGGCGAGCGCCCGCAGCGCGATGGTGTCCTGGCCGTTGGGGCGCCCCCAGATGCGGAGCCTGGGCGCCCCGCTCAAGCCACCGAACGCCTTGAGCAGGTGGTGGATGCCCTTGGCCGGGATGTGGGTCCCGATGTACCCGAACGTGAATGGCTCACCGGGGATTCGTTGGCGCCCGCGGAAGCGCGCGCGATCGAAGCCGTAGTCCAGGTAGACGACCTTCGCGGCCGGCAGTCCGAAGTCGCGGATGAACCGGTCACGCAAGTAGCGCGCAGGGGCGATGAACTCGTCGACCAACTCGGTCATCGCGCGGACGTGGGCCATCCGCTGCTTCACCCAGTCGGTCCAGACGCCCACGTCGTGATCGTGGGCACCTGGGTCGCCCGAGAAGTAGCGCGCGTAGCATCGCTCGGCGCACGTCCGATCGTCCTGGCCATCGCACGCCGCCCAGAGATCGTTGGGGTCGGCCGGGAACATCTGCATGAACTGCCCGCGCGGGCACATCAGCCAGTAGTCGTGCAGCGTGAACACGATCGGGATCTCGGCCACCGCCGCCCGCGCCACGAGCGAGGTCGACAGGTGATTCAGGTGCCCGACATGCACCACGTCGGGCCGCACCTGGCCGAGCACCTGCTCGAACACCGCGTCGAGGCCATCGTGCCGATACCGGTCCTTGAAGCTGGCCATGTTGACGACGTGGAGTCGGACCCTTGGATCGTCAGGGTCGACGTCCTCCGAAAGCGCGTAGGGGGGCGCGAACGGGTTCTCTTCGCGGGTGAACACGTGGACCTCGTGCCGGGCCGCGAGGGCCTGGCAGAGCGTCTGGCTGTAGACCTCGGAACCTGCGTTGTAGCGGCGCGGGTAACCGTGGATGACCTTCAGGATGCGCATCACGCCACCGCCTGCGGACCACGCCTGCCGCGGAAGTCGGCGATCAGCCGGGCGAGTCCATCGCGCAGTGCTACCTGCGGCCTCCAGCCGAGAACGGCCGCAGCCCGCGAGGGATCGCCGTGAAACCGGGAGACGTCGAACGATCGCGGCGCCCCTTCGACGACGGGCGACCCCGCCCCCGCGAGCTCGACCGCCAAGGACGCCAGGTGCCCGAGCGTCGTGGGCGTGCCCGTGACGAAGTGCAGCGGTGGCAAGGTGGCGCCGGCCTCGAGCTGCGCGACCACCGCGAGCACGCCGCGCACGGTGTCGTCGAGATGGGTGAAGTCAAAGGTGTGGCCACTACCGTCGACACGCAGGGGGAGACCTGCGGCGGCCTGGCGGGCAAACGCGGGCACTACCCGGTCGGCATGGTCGCCCACCCACCCGTAGACATTCGAGAACCGGACAATGGCGGTGACCAAATCCGCCTTCGCGGTGAGGTCCTCGGCCGCGACCTTGGACCGCCCGTAGATGTTGACGGGCGCGAGCGCGGCGTCCTCCGACGCCGGCAGCGCGCCTGGCTGGCCGTAGACCTCCCGGCTACTCGCGTAGATGACCCATGGTCGTCGAAGCTCCGCCAGCGCAGCCTCGATGACGTTGCGTGTCCCGTCTACGTTGGTCCGCCAGCACACCTCAGGCGCTCGCTCGCCGTCGATAACGCGCGACACGGCCGCGAGGTGGACCACGCCGATGCATCCGTCGATCGCGCGCTCGACGGCGGCTCGATCGAGGATGTCGCCTCGACTCCTATCCTCGCCACGAAGGTCGAGTCGCTCGACCTCGTAACCGGCTCTCTCGAGCTCGACGCCCAGCGCCGTACCGATCAGGCCATGGGATCCAGTGATGAGCACATGACGTGCCCGAAGACTCTGCTGTCGCATCTGATGCTCCGTATGTGGAGCCACCCGGAACTCGAACACCTCCGCGGGACGGAGGGGTCTGGAGCAAGGACCGATGCAGGGCACCGATCGAGTTTGCAGGCGGCTTGGGTCGTGCGGGGCCGACGGTACGTTCGCAACCGGAGTTCCTCTCGACCCGACGAGAGGACAAAGCGAGGTAACGTCGCGCGTCCAGGCTAGTGCGAGATCGAATGAGCGTCAAACCAATTCGATCGACACTAGGCCTGAGTGCTTCTGGGGTGAGCGATACGCGTGCCCACGACGCGTATCGCAGACCGCCAACATCGGAACCTCGGCTCGGGCCCGCAGCGTCGGCGCCCTGATGTGTAACGGGCCGGTGTGCGCCCGTCCGTCGCGCGCGACAGCAGCAACGGGGCGTGGGGATGTGCTGCCACCAGCTGCCACCGGACCAAGTCCCAGCCGCGCGTCATCGTGATGTCCGTGCGGGGTAGACCTCGCGCAGATGTGCAAGCAGGGGACCGATCATGTGCGTCTCGAGGGCAGCAGCATTGCTGATCTCAGCGAGGGCTATGCCGAAAGTCGCCACCCGCTCGAACGGATACCAGTGCGGGGGATCTTCGCGCCAAGAAACCTTGGGCTCAAGGCGGTGCAGCGAGCCGTCGTCGCGCCGATCAATCATGTATCCATGGAAGCGAGACCACCAGTGGATGCCCGTCAATTTCGGCACCTCGTCGGCGAACTCGAACCATCCGCCGGTTAGCAATGGCTGCGTGACCGCGACCGGGTACTCGCCCAGACGATCGTCGTCTAGCAGAATACTAACGAACGCCAGAACCTGCGGGTACGCCTCGTTCCCATAGAACCGAAATAGCTCGTTCGGGAACCACTGGTATGGCTTGTCGAGCGTCTGCGACGTACCGGCAAACGCGACGTTCTGCGGCGTCGCGACCTCCCACCCTTTCGCGCCGACCAGCCTGTCCGTTGTCCCAAGCAGATCGGCGAGCTGCTTGCAGAGTCGCCGAATCTCGCGGACGAACGCGTGCATTTCGGATCCTGTCGTCACGGGATGAACCTCCAGGCCAACGTGCGGGCAGCAGACCAGTCGAACTCGATACCCCCGGCATTGCTGGCCGGGCTGACGACGCACCGGACGTCCGGACGCTCTGCCGACGCAAACGAGGCATCCCAGGGCAAGCGAACCGTCGTCACGTGCACACCCTCGAAAAATGTGAGGCCGTAGCGATCGCGCATGAGCCTGCGCAGGTCGACGAGGATGGGCGCGGTGCCGATTGCAGCGTTCGCGAGCGCACGCCACGACAACCAGAGCATCGTGCCTGCTTGCGCGCGGAGCTTCACGAGCTCCGCCTGGCTGGCTTCAAGATCCGACCGCGGATACGTATAGCCGGCGGTCACGTACACGAGGAACGGACGAGCACCTTCGTCCTGCGCGAGTCGTGCAAGGTTGTCCCACTGACGCGCGAGTTGGTCAAACGGCCGTTCCCCGCCGGTAGCGCCGGGATCCGCCTGCGACGACTTGCCGGATCGGTACTTGGCCTCAATCACCAGGATCGCCTTTGCGCCATCGGCGCGTTCCAGCCGTACCACCACGTCCGGCTCGCAGCCGTGGCAATCCGCTAGCGCAATCCGCGGCCAGAACTCGTAGGCCGCACGCAGCCCTGGACCCGCGGCAAGCCAGTCACGCAGCTCTGTAGCGAGGGGCCCCTCCGCCCGCCGTAGGAATGGCAGAAGGCCGTCGCTCGGCTCCAGGTACGAGAACACACCGAAGACGTTTGAGGTCAGCAGGTCCTCGAGGCTCTCCTCGTCGCGTCCTAACTTGCCTTTGAGTTGAGCCTGAAGCATCGCCCGAGCATACGCCGCATGGTTGCGCAGTCGGGCACGGTTCGCCTCCCGCGTACCGCGCGTGACGGCGAACGACCTGCGGCGGACGTTCGCGTCGTGGCTGGTGCAGCAGGGCGCGTCGCTGCGATCTCGAGGCTGCCGGGCGGCGGTCCGGACTGTAACGCCGGTGTCACGCGCGACGTGGGCGCCGGAGCCAACGCGATCGCGCACGCGGCGATTCGAGCATTTCGTCTCGAGTCCGGCGGACTCTGCGGAATTCTTCGTGCCCAGGGACGGAGTTGAACCGCCGACACGCGGATTTTCAGCCCTCGGGCGGCGGGACGACGGCGCTGCAACCAAGCGTCTTCACAGGGCTTTGCCGCGCACACCGCCGCGTTGACGGTTGGTGTGTCGCTGGTGTGCCAGCGCGAGACAAGGCAACCCGCAGGGCGCCGCCGGTCATCGGGCCCGCGGTGGCAGCTGGTGCTTGAGCCGCACGGGCCTCGACCGGTAGCTCCGGTCAACCAGCAGAGATGCGCTGGCCCACCCAGCGACGCAGGAGTGCACGTCCGAGTTCCTCGACGAAGCCGTCGTCGGCGCGGCGTCGCACGAACTCCGCGACGGCAGCGAGCGCCTCGCCACCGCGCTTCTTCGACCGCGACGCTACGAGCGCGCCGATCGTCTCCGGTGCCGCTCCGATGGCAATGCCCACGAGCCTCGACGCTCGAGCCTCATCGATCCCCTCATCGCCGATCCGGCGCGCCCAGTACTGCGCCCGCTCCGAGCGATCGCGCGAGTGACGCCGCAAGAATGGGTCGTCGTCGTGGTCGTCGGCGAGCTTGGTCCCGAACAGGATCTCCTTAGCACACGCCTCGTGTGCCGACGGTACGCCGAGCGCCACCAGCGCCCATCGATCGAGGACGTCAGCGGCCACTCCGAGCTGCTGCGCGCGCGCCACGATCGCGGCCTCGCCGGGCGTGCCGGGCGGATGCTCGCGGAGCCACGCTGCGAGGGACGCGCGGAGCACTTCGTCGTGCTGTGCGCGGACGCGCAGCGCGTCGACGATCTGCTCGAGGTCCCAGGCCGACCACGGTGCCCGCAAGGCTTCGACAAGCCAGCGGGTGGCGGCGTCGATCTCACGCCCCCACGCCAGGAGTAGCAGCGCTGCCGGCCGTCGGATCGTGCTGGCGCGCGCCTGCCACGCGGCTCGCTCAGCGAGCTCACCGTCGATGACGCGCGTCGGCGCGTCGCCAACTGTAGCGTCGAGGATGCGTCGCGCCGCCAGCGCCGCGCTGTCGTCCACGAGGTCGAGGTGCTCCAGCCCCTGCAAGGCATCCAGCCGTACGCGGAGGTCCTCGTCGGCGAGGCCAGCGCGGAACGCCTCGGCCATCGCGTCTCGCAGCGCGAACGGCGCTCCGTCGCCGCCTTGCCACAGGAGGGTGGCCACCGCGACGCGCGCAGCCACCGTCCCGGGCGCGAGGCGCTGCCGCCAAGCCGCGGCGAGCACTGCGTGCGCGTCGATGGCCGCGACGAACTCGGCGAGCAGTCGACGCGGCAAGGCACCATTGGCCTCGCAGGTGATCGCCACGGTGCGTACGCCGAGCGACTCGGTGACGCGGCCGACGCGCGCGAGTACCACCGCCAGCTCCACCGCCAGGGGAGCGGGCCGCGACTCCGCAAGGGTGGCCACGCGATCGGCCCAGTCATCGCGCTCCGTGCAGCACTGCGTCAGCCAGTCGCGCAAGGTCTCGCGCCGCCACTCCGGTTCACCGAAGAGGTCGACCAGCACGTCGACGTGCTCGAGCACCTCGGGCGCGTTTGACCACAACCAATGCGAGTTCCCGGCGCGACGAATCCAGCCGTCGTCACGAAGCTGTCGGAGCCGCCACGCCACGACGCGAGGCGCAGCCCCGCGCCCGAACTGCTCCAGCATGGCGAGCGCCTGATAGCGCCTGCCGTCGTCCTCGCCCTCGACCCAGTTCAGCAGCAACGGGACGACCTCGTCTCGTCGAAGCGCGACGAGCAACCAGGCCGCCAGCTCGCTCACCGTCGGGGCGACCGCGATCCTCGTCGCTAGGCCCTCCGCTTTGTCGCCCAATGCGTCGAGGCCCTCCGGTCCATGGTCGAAGGCGTCGAGGCGCTCCTGGGCGAACAGACGCTCGGGAATGGGCCAGGCCGTGCTCACGTCGCTCGACAGGCAGGTCGAGAGCGGGGCGACGAGGCGGTCATCGTCCGTCCCAAGGCCGTACAGCGCCAGCGCGGCCCGGACGATCACCAGGGGCGGGCCGCCCAGCGCGCGATGCAGCGCCTCCCGCACGTCGCGCTCGCCGAGGAACATGAGCTCGGACGCGGCCTGCAGCGCGACGTGCGGGGCATCGTGCTCGAGCAACTGACGAAGAGCGAGCACGACCCGGGCACGACGCCGGGCTCGGACCTCGTCGCCGGCCACGCCCGCCGGGTGGCGCTCGCCTTCGGTGCCCACCTCCGCTGCGCCATCTGTGGCGACAAGCAAATGGCCCAGGCGCGACGCGGCGTCAAGCGCGTCCTCGGGGTCGCTGTCCACGTCGGCGAGCGCACGGTCCAGGGCCGCGTACCACGACGGCCTGCCGTACGCGAAGAGCTCAATCTCTTGGAACATCAGGGGGCTGCCCGCGAAACGCGCTTCGAACCTGAGCAGGAGCCGCTCGTCGGCCGGGTCCGCGTGCCTCCATTCCGATAGCAGACACCACACGAGCGCGAGCGCGAGCTTCTTTCCCGCCGGCTCCGCCGCCGCCGCGAGCGCGTCCAGCGCGATTTCGAACAGCACGTCGTCGTTCCGGAGCAGCGCCCGCAGCGCCTCACCGCTCTCGAAGGGCGCATCGTCGCGGCGCGCCATGAATCCGTCGATGAGCAGGCGGAACGATTCTTCGTCGCGGAGGTTCCCTGTCCGCACCACTTCGCCGATCGCGCCGCTGAAGCGGAAGCCCTCGCGCGGGTCGACCCGGGCCGCCAGGGCGCGCGCCAGCGTGCGAGCGATGCCGACGTCGTGGACGCCGTACCTCACCAGCAGCAGGGCCGCCTCCGCCCTCAGCGACAGCGGCGCCTCCTCGTCCACCAAGCGCAGCGCCGCCACGACCTCGGCCTGTGCGAGCCGCTCGTACGCGAGGAACCGCGCACAGACGAGGACCGTGCGTTGATCCCGGGACGCTGCGCTCTCCGTCATGCGATCGACGACGATCTGGCGCTCGGCGAGATCGCGGGGATTCACGTTCCGGAGCACGGACGGTAGCGTTGCCACGTCTGCGGTGCGAACGATGCGCGCGAGCAGCGCGCGCATCGGTTCCGCGAGGCGAGCGACGCCGAGTGCCCCCAGCAACTCGCACGCGGCCGCTCCGTCGACGCGCGTGACGAGCGCGGGCGCCGCGGCGGCGAGGCGTTCGATGACATCCCCGCTAGTCGCCAATGGCATCCTCGTGGTGAGGAGCGCGGCAGCGCGTGCGGCGGTCGCAGGCGGACCCTCAAGGGCGGCTCGAAGCGCCTCGTGCAGCGCCGTTCGTGCCTCGACCTCGGCCTCGACCCGTCCGTCGGCGATGGCGTCCATCCACGCGGTGGCGCATTCCAGGCGCGCAGCGAGCAGCCACGGCACGACGTGCTTCGACACCATCCTCGGCGCGAGCCCTCGTCCCACCGTGAGGGCGACCAGCCGGGCACGCTCCTTCGACTCGGCCGCGCGCTCCAGCACGCGCGCCAGGATCCGCTCCTGCCGGCTCGCGAGGTAGGCAATCGCCCGGCCTGCCCCCATGTCGTACTTCTCGAGGTGACGGATCAACGCCGCCTCGATCGCCTCCTCGTCGCGTCGCGCGAGCAGCGCGAGGGTCACGCAGACCGCCGCGTCCTGGTCCGTCGCCGATGCGGCGAGGCGGCGAATGCTCGCTCCATGCCGCACGACGTCGCGCGACAGCGCCTCGGCGACCGCCTCCAGCCATCCCTGCTCCAGCGAACGCGCCAGCGGTCGCAGCATGGACTCGTCCAGCTTCGCTCCGCGCACGAGCATGGCCGCGGCGACTCCCTCCGGGAGGTCCTGCCGCTCGAGCCGCTCCCAGGCGCGCCTGCACGCAGCCGCAGCCCGCTCATCGCGCTGTGCGGCGAGCGCGACCACCTGAAGGGCGTAGCGACGGGCCATCCACGGCACCGGGTGCCCGGCCTCGACGAGCAAAATGAGTTCGTCGAGGACCTCGTCGCGAGCCGCCGCGGTCTCCTCGAATTGCAGGAGCGCCAGCGCTAGCGCCTCCGACGCGCGGGAGTCCGGGATCTCGCGGACGCGCGCCGCGAGTCGCGCGAGGATCGCCCCCACCGCGACCTCGTCGTCCGTCACACCGTCGCGGATGGCTTGCCACGCGGTGAGCACACCGGTGCCCGCGATGGTCTCGGTCGGATCATCGCCCGCCGCAAGCGCGACCAGCGCGCGATGGGCCTGCGCGGGGTCGTCGAGGACGTGCGCGAGGCGACCGAGCGCCAGCAGAAGCACTTCGGTGGCGTCGGGATCGGCGCGCAGCGCTCGGAGGCGCTCGGGAATCTCCGCGATCGGGCAGCGGGTGGCGTGAACGGCGGCGAGGTACTCCTGAAACGACGGATGGAAAAACGCGAGGGCCCCGTTCGGTTCCTGCACGAGCAACCCGGCGTCCTTCAGTGCCTGTCGCTGCACCTCCGCCGTGGTTTCGGTCGCCGCGGCCAGCGCCTTTCGCGCCTCGTCGATCCGGCTGGCCAGCCGTGGAGCCTGGTCCGCCGCCTTTCGCTCCGCGCGCTGCGACGCGGCGACGTGCGCGAAAATCGCGCGCCGCCATGCGATGCCGTCCTCGTCGACGCGCGGCCAGAAGCGATCGAACGCCTTCTCGTAGAGCTGCACCCGGTGGTGGACGTTGCTCAGGTGCGCCTGCGCGAGCAGCGACCCCAGGACGAGGAAGAACGGGTTCCTCCCGAGGTCGGAGAGGCGGCTGTTCTCCTCGAACAAGCGCCTCACGGTGGGCAGCTCGGGCCGTCCAGTCATGTTTCGCGACAGGAATTCGCCCCGCTGTCGGTCATCGAGCGGGGCCAGGTGCCAGACCTCGATGCCTCCACGCAGGGGGACGTCGTAGGCCTGCTGCCGGGTCGCCAGGACGATCGCGGCTGTCGGATGACTCTCCAGGTAGAGGTCCAGCGCGTTCACCACGGCGCTCTTCGCCGCCTGGGCTTCGTTGAGACCATCGACCAGGAGGAGGATGCGACCGCGTTCTAGGTGATCGACGACCGCAGCCGACAGCGACGCTTGCGTCGACTCCGGCCGGTCACGCCACCGGGCGCAGAGCTGTTCGAGCGCGTACGCCCCGAGGCTCACACCGCCGTCCGCCGGAAACTCCGCGACGGAGACCCGCACCGGGATGGGCGCGTCCGCCGCGCCCTGCGCCACCGCGATCGCCTCTCGCTCGCGGTGCTGCAAGAGCGTCGTCTTCCCCATGCCCGTATCCCCGCAGATCACCAGCCGCTGACGATGTGCGACTTCGCGCAGCGGTCGACGGTCGATCGCCGGTGCATCGGACTGCTGCTGCGAACCGGCCAGACGCGCGCGCTCGGGGCGCTCATGTGCGGCGGCCGCGCGGCGTCTCGACTGGTCGCTCTCGAGATCTGGCTCGACGTACACGTGCTCGAGCGCGAGCGACGCGAGCTGGGCGTGCGAGACGCCCGCGCCGGCAAAGCGGCGGCGCTCGGCGAACCGCGATGCCACCTCCGCCCATGCGAGGTAGTCCCGGCGGGCGGCCGCGAGGTCCGGGCCGAAGACCTGCGCGACGGCGTCCTCAAGGCTCGCGACGCCCGTCCAGCCCTCCTCCGAGAGCAAGCCCTCCGCCGGGCCCAGCATGTGGCTCGCCGGCCGCTCGCGGGCGCGGAGCTCTCGTTTCCGATCCACGTGGCCGACCGCAGCGATCTGCCCACCTGCGCCGACGCGGCCGGTCACGGCATAGCGTTCGTCGATGGGCCAGCCGGTCAGCGCCGAGACCGCCGCGAGCGCCACCGCGAGCCCGAGCGACGCGCCCGCGATGTCGAGATCGGGAAGCGCGACCACGAACGTCTTGCCGGTCGGGAAGCGGGCTCGCACCGCCGTGAGAGCGTCGCGCACAGCCGCCGCGGCCGCAGGGTCCAGGCGCTCGTGCCGCAGGACCTCGTCCCTGCCCGCACCACCGAGGGACACGGTGACGTCCACGAACGCATCACGCCCCTCGTCGTCCGGCATCACGATCGGAAACGCGATGCAGTGCGGTCGACGCGCGAAGTCGGGCGGAGCCACGTCGCCGTCGAGCACGGCGGCGAAGGAGGTCAAGCGCGCGCGCCGCTCCACGCCGAAGCACGCCGGGTGCATCGCACGAACGAGGCTGCCGGCAAGGAGTCGGATCTCCCGGACCTCGAAAGGGGCGAGGTCATCCACCGCCCCCGAGAAGAAGTGATCGAACGCCGTCCCCGGGCGCCCCATGTCGAACAGCGCCCGCGCACGGCTCCATCGCGACTCGCTCACCACGACTGCACCACGGCGGCCCGCTCAACCAACTTCGACGACGTGGGGGTGACCATCGATGTGGAAGACGTACAGACCTGGCTCGGCCGGACAGCTCCAGGACGTCGGCCGCAACCTGGCCAGCGCGACCGGCCGGCCGTCGCACTGCGCGGTCACCCGTTCGGTGGCCTGCCGAACCTCGAGGAACAGCTCGCCTCGGCCTTCCGCGCGCGCGTACGTGAGGTCGGCCGCTTCACCGAGACTGATCGTCATCTCCGCGTGTTCGGACGGGAGCCGCGACGCAGCCTGGGCCACAGCGCGTGGCGCCTCCATGGCGAGCCGCTGCACGCTCAGCGGCGAGCCGACCGTGAATCCCGGGACGACTGGCAACTTGCCACCGGGCGCGAGCGAGTCCTGGATCCACGGCGTCGACTCGATCGTCCGCCACAGCCCGCCGGCGGGATCGTCGTCGAGAGGCGGCGCGCTCTCCAGGATCCGCGACGCGAGCGGCGACAGCGCACACCACGGCGCCGGGGTCGCCCGGATCGCGCGCCCGAGCAGCTCGATGAACGGCGCGATCCTCGCCTGGTTGCCGCAGAACGTGAGGCCGGCGGAGAGCTCGTCGATCGTGAAGGTGCCGTCGACGCGCTCCTCGTGCGCGTCGTCAGGAAGCCCGACGAGCTCGTCGATGCGCCGATCGAGCTCGAGGTGCGCGAGCTCCTCGGCGAGGAGCACCGTACCATCCGCGTCGAGCCAGTCATCGACGGCCGCAAGTGCTGCCGGCTCCCCCGCGAAGCGCTCGCGCAGGCCGGCGAGCGCCACCACCTCGAAGGCGTGACCCTCGGCGCGCCGCGTCTCGGCAAGCGCCTCGACGAGCTGCGCCTCCAGCAACTCCGCTTCTTCGATCCTGGTCGTCCGCACGAGGTTCAGGCCTCCATATCAACGAGACGCACCGCGAACGACGCGGCGGACAGCGGCGCGCACGAACGCACCGGGGCTGGTCTTGCGCAGGTAGGCGCGGGTCGAGCTGTCTCCGACCCGATTGCCCGGGATCGGCGGTGTCGGCCGGAACGCGGTAACGAGGCGTGGGTCGTCATCGGGCGCCGCGACCACGGCGAGCACCCCGCCGGTCCCCACGTAGAACCGCTTCACCGTCTCCTCGTGGCGGTAGGCTTCCCCGGTGTGGAAGGCCTGCTCGGCGGCGGTGAACCAGGACCGGTGTCCGCGCTCGAGCGCCATCTCGACCGGTGGCAGGTGCTGCACCGCCAGCCACCCGCCGGGGCGAAGCACACCGGCGGCCTCGAGGACGCCGTGATCCGAGGACCACTCCTCCCGCGTCTGGTCGCTTACCTCCCACCAGGCCTCCACGGTCCGGAAGTAGTGACGCGCGACCTTCTCGTGACGCGCGTCGAGCTTGGCCAGGGGGCGGAGCCGCTTCACGACGCGTCACCTCGGATGAGCTCGACCAACTGCTGTAGCCCGCGCGCGTGGCGCTTGCGGTAGCTCTCCCGCGCCTTCACCAGATCAGGATGGCGGTCCTCGGGGTAGAGCACCCGCACCCGCGCATCGTCGTCGCCGGGGCGCAGGGCCGCTACCCGTTCACGGAGCCGATCAATCGGTTCGCGACTCTCCGCCGCAAGCTCGTCGACAAGGGGCTCCACGTCGAACCCCTCCTCGAGCGCGACGGCCACGCGGTACTCGATCTTCAGGCGCGGGAGGTACCGGACGATAAGCTGGCGCGCGAGCGCGACGTCGGTGGCGTCGGCCACCCCCATGGGCTCGACGCCTGCCGCCCCGGGACGCGCGGTCACATCTGCAGCGGGCTGCTGCTGCTTCTGCTTTCGTCGCCGGCGCGCGGCGCGAATCTCCTCCGGCGACCCGCCTTCGGCGCAAGCCCGCTCGTACTCGCGGCGCGTCTGCCGCTTGCGCCATTCGTCGAGAAGAAACGAGCGCACGACGATCCTCCGGTGGGCGCGCGCACCGCCGCTCCGCACCAACTCCGCGTCGGTCGCGAGCAGCTTCGACCGCCGCCCTTGCGGTGGCACCTCCGGGAACATCAGCCTGCCGACGACGTCGTGCACCCGCGCCACGGTCTCCCCCGCCGACTTGCGCTCGAAGCGGGCGACGATCGGCGCGACCTCGGCGAGGAGCGCCGCGAGAGCGCGCCGGAGCGCTTGCCTGTCCTGCCCATCCAGGCCGAGCAGCAAGTCTTGCTGGATCTCGTCGTCGTCCATCTCAATCCCACGCCAGATATTCGGCGCAGAGCTGAGCGCTGTAAAGCGGTGTCCGTCGTAGCTCGTGCCGCGCGTCCATAGACTGAAGACGTTCGGCACCGCGAGTTGCGGACCGAGTGCATAGGCGATCCGGGTTCGCGCATCACGCGGACCAGCAGCCCCTACGGCACGAGGGCCTGACGCCTCACGAAGGAGTGAGCATGTCCGAGGTCATGTCGCGACGCGTGTACTACCTCACGCCGGCTGGCCGGGTTCGCCTGCGCCACCGGATCCACGAGGCTCGCCAGGCCTACGACGCGGTCTGCGCCTCCAACGGCGAGGCCGCCGAGGCCGGCGACTCGTCGGTGTGGCACGACAACTTCGCCTACGAGGAGAACCAGCGGCAGATGCACCAACTCGCCCATCGGGTGCGCGTGCTCGAGGAGGTCTTCACCAGCGCCGCGGAGGTGCTGCCGTGCCGGCGCGCGCCGACGCAGGTCGCGATCGGCGGCGCGGTCCGCATCCGCCGGCTGCGCGATGGCCAGGAGCGCACCTGGTACATCGCCGGCTGGGAGGATGGAGATCCCGACGCGGGCCGACTCTCCTACACCGCGCCGCTCGCCAGCGCGCTCATCGGCGCCGAGGTCGGCGACGTCCGGATCGTGCGCGAGGCCGGCAAGCCGGTTGAGTTCGAGGTCATCGCGGTGCTCGCGGCGCCGCCGTCGGAACTCGCATGACCCGGCTGCCGACGTACCTGCGCGTGGTCGCGACCACGGCGTGCCCGCTGGCGTGCGCCTACTGCCACGCCGAGGGCGACTGGCAGCGCGTGGGCGCGGCCCGTGGGCTGCCGGCCGACCTCCTCGAGCGTTGCCTCGCGGTCGCCGCCGACTCCGGCATCCGCAAGTTCAAGTTCATCGGCGGTGAGCCGCTGGTCCGCCGCGAGCTGCCGGCCATCGTGCGGTCGCTGCGGGCCCGTCGCCCCGACAGCGACCTCTCCGTCATCACCAGCGGCACGCCCGGCCTGGCGCGGGCGCGCGACCTCTTCGACGCCGGCCTCGACCGGATGAACCTGTCGATCCACGGCTGGACCCCGACCGCGCTCGCGCGTCGTGGCGGCAACGACGCAGCCCACGTCCATCGGCATGAGCTGCTGACCTGGCTGATCGAGCTCGGCCGCCCGCTCAAGCTCAACTACGTGGTCGGGGGCGACGACGAGGACGACGTGCGCGCGTTCCTCGACTGGGCAGCCTGCAAGCCGGTGGTGGTCAACCTGCTCGACGATCTCCACGACCCGCGCGTGTCGGCAGCGACCCTGCTGGCCCAGGTCCACCACTGGCGCGGCCCCAGCGCTGCGTCGTGGCAGGAGGCCGATCCCGACAGCCTGCCAACCACGCGCCTGCGCTGGCGCGACGGCCTCGTGGTCGAACTCAAGACCTCGCGTCTCGGCGAGGCCGCGCCGTGGACGTCCTGCGCGACCTGCGCGGTGCGGGCCGGTTGCCGCGAGGGCATCTTCGCCTTGCGCCTCACCCACGACGGCCGCCTGCAGCCGTGCATGGACCGCCCCGACCTGTCGCTGCCGCTGGCGGAGTTGGTCGCAGAGGATCCGGCACAGGCGCTCGCCCGCTGGAGAGTCTTCGTCGCCGATCCCGGGACCGCGACCACCGTGCGGCGACCGCGGTTGTTGCCGGTCGTGCGCGAGGCCTGTCGATGAGCGGCGACGCAGGGTGGCCGGTGCGCACGCTGGTCCTGGTCGGTCCGCACGGTGCCGGCAAGACCACGATCGCGCGCCGGATCGGCCACCGACTCGGCTGGTCTTGCGACGACGAGATCGGCGAGCGGCTGCGCCGCGCCGCGCTTGCCCGCTTCCCGGGCGCCCACGCGCAGGTGGCCGACGTCCACTTCGACGTCGAGGTCAGCCGCCAGGAGCTCGCCCGCGACGCGGCGCCGTCGGGGCCGCGCGTGATCGAGACCTGGCACCCGGGCAACCTCGCCTACGTGATGGAGCGCGACCCGCGCCTGGCCCGGTGGCTCACCCACCGGCTCGGGTGCGCGGCCCGCGCCGAGGCCCGCCGCGGCGGCCTGCTCGTTCAGCCGCTCCTCATCGATCGGGCCACGGCCATCGCCCGTCGGACCGAGCCCGGCGCCGCCGACATCGACTTCTTCCTCCGCGTCGGCGCGCACGCTGTCGAGGTCGCGCGTGGCTGGGGGCTCGCGACCGCCCCGCCGATCTGGACCGATCGCGCCACCATCGACGAGGTCGTAGCCCAGGTGGAGGCCCGGCTCGACCTTGGCGCGCCGATGCTTGCGGGGGTGCGCGCGTGACCGCTCCATCGCGGCCCCTCGGCCCCACGCCCGCCGTCATCGTGCTCGAGGGTCTCGACGGCGTCGGCAAATCGACGACCGCCCGGCACCTCGCCGACCTGCTCGACGCCGAGCTCCTGGCCACGCCGGGCGCCGACCTCGAGCCCGCGCGCTCGTTCCTCGAACCGCACCTCGACGCCCACCCCGAGGCGCGCATGCTCTGGTACGCGGCGACCGTGGTTCGTGCGTCCGATCGGCTCCGCGCCCTGCGCCAGGCCGGCCGCGCCGCCGTCGTCGACCGCTACTTCCTCTCGACCCTCGCCTACGCCGAACTGCGCGGGGCGACCCTCGGCCTCGCCGAGGTCGAGCGCGCCCTGCTCGTCCCCGATCTCACCTTCTATCTCCACGCCCCGCACCACGTGCGCGAAGCCCGACTGCACGGCCGCCCCCGCAACACCCCCGAGGACCGTCGCACGCTCGCCCACACCGCCGACGCCCGCCTCCACGCCACGTTCCACCGGCTGGGCGCGCGGCCCATCGCTGGTTGCTTCCACCCCGTCCTCGCCGTCGCCGACCCTGACCAGGTCGCCCAAACCATTCGCGTCCTCGCAGCCCTCACCACATCACCCGTCACGAGCCCGTCCCCGCGCCAAGCTGCCCCCCGGTCCGCACGCCCTCGTCACCGCTCGAGTCGTTGACTGGGTGCGATCTCCTTGCTGCGCCCCGCCACCATACACATACGGCCGAGGGCGCGACTACGACATGCAGGTAGCCTTCTCGCGCTGGCGAACGTCGCCGCGCCGACGACCGGGCTCGCCGAAGACAACGAGGTCTGCGAGGACATCGCGTTCAGGGGCTGGCCCGATGACGGCAGTGTCGTCCTCGACTTCGCGCCACCGCGCGCACAATCGCGCACGGCCAGGGCGCCAACGCGCTCGCGGATCTCACCTCCCGCGGCGACAACCGCAGTACTCCATGTGCCTCCGGCCCCTCCCATCAACATCTGGAGCGGCCGCATGGCGCCTCACCAGTCACATCCGCTGGCGCGTCGCCCATCCCGGCTCGCTCCACGAAGCTCGTGCCGCTGCCTTCACCTGACGCGCGCCCCACGTGTCGCCCCTCAGCGCAATCTCTCGCGATCAGATCGACGCATGCGCCGGTCACCTGCTGGTCACGCACTGCCCCACCGGCATGGAACACCAAGGAGACAGCCGCACGCCCATCGCGCAAGCGCGGACGATCCCGGCGCTAGGGCTTGTCCGAGGAATTCCCAGAGAGCTACGCTGCGCGACACCATCGGGGCACCGCCGTCCATCAAACTCGTTCGCCTGCTGAGGCTGCGGATGGCGGTAGCACTGGAGCGCGTCGGAGAGCGCGAGGGCAACCGGCCAGGCTGGTGGAACACGACGGGCCATGCATAACCCTCTAGCGGATCAAGACCGCCGCCATGAACGCTGCAGGCCGCGCGAGCCGCCGCACACACGACCGGAGATACCGTGAAGGCAACAGCGAAGGGCGTGAAGACCACGAAGGCGTCGCGGGCCACGTCGTCGACGAGATCGGCGGCGCCGCTGCCGGCGCACGAGCTGTTCTCGACCCGCAGCTTCTCGTCGGACGCCGGCAAGCTCTCGGTCGAGGCCCTGGCAGGCAGCCTGGCGGATGCTCGGAAGGTCTTCTTGGCGTCCGCTTACTACGACGGCCCCTTCTGTAGCGCCCTGCTGGCGAAGGTCCCCAAGGCCGCCACGTCCGTGCGGCTGGTCTTCAATGGCCTGGGTGGCACGCGCCTCCTGGCGCAGCGCGACCAACTCGCCGACCTCGAGCGCACCCTGAAGAAGCGCGCTCCGGCCTCCGAGATTCGCCTTGCGTTCGCGCCGGGAATCTTCCACACGAAGCTGCTCATGGCGGAGGGGCCGAGCGGCGCCGTGGCGTATGTCGGCTCAGCGAACGCGACGATGGCGGCGATGAGGGTCAACGAGGAGATCCTGCTGCGGGTGTCGGGCAGCGCCGCGCTCAACGACTATGCGGATCGGATCTGGAGCGGGGCCACGGCGCTGTCCAAGGTGAACGAACTGGCGAAGCCGAAGAATCTCATCGCCTTCTTCCGTACGGGCGCCCTGTACTTCAAGCCAACTACGAGCCTTCAGATCACGCTGAACCCGTTCACGCCGCTTCTCGCGGCCCTACCGGATAGCGAGAAGAAGAAGCTCGGGACCGCCGTCCTTCCCTACGCCGACCAGGAAACCGGGATCGGTCCATTCAATCTGCGTCGCGCGCTGGAGCTCGGCGACGGAACATCTGACAGCAAGGTCAGTGTGAAACCGTACTCGATCGAGACTTGCCTCGGGTACTGGGTTCCCCAGGCCCTCGAGGGGCAGTGGCAGAAGAGCTTTGGAGGCGCGGCGGCGGCGAAGCGTGCGCGGTGGACCGGAATGCTCGCTGCTCTCGAGAGCGCTCCCGGCAAGGCACTCGCCAGGCGCTACACCCAGTACACGGGGGCGGTGAAGGACCTGCTCGCCAGCTCCAACGTGGACATCGCGGGGCACCTGCCCAACGGTACGCGCAGCCCATTCGACATCGAGCTGTTCCAGTCGTTCCTCGCGCGTGTGCTGGCTCGTCTCAAGAACGACGAGTATCTTGATCGGCTCTGCTCACCCTTCGTTCGTTGCGCCATGCCCGAGATCTGGGACGACCCTCTCGCCTACCACGACTTCGAGGTCTCCTTCTTCGAGTACCTCGAGTTCATCGCTCAGAATCCCGGCAACCGCCCCCGTGCTCCCGGCCGGATCCTCAAGGTGATCGACGCGGCCACCGATGTCCCCGCTGCCGACGCCAAGAAGCTGCTCAAGGCCCACCTCGAGTCGAACGGGTGGGACCCGGCGAAGTGGTAGCGAGGAATCGCGAGCGCGAGCGCGGCCCCTCCTTTCGCAAAGTTGGCGGCCGATCTCACAATGTGAGACCGGTCGACAGAGTGATCTGCCATTTCCGTCAGACGAGACCCGCACTCGTGTGCCAGCCATGGAGAACACCGGCGAGTGCTGCAGCGATTTCGTTCGCACTCCGAATCTCGGCGGTGATCAACGGTGAGTCATCGTTCTTCCAGATACCAACGCTGCATTCATTCCTCACCCGTCCGATCCAGAGCCAGTAGCCTTTCGACAGGGAAGCCTGGGCGCCGATCCAGTCCGGATCCTCGCGCCCCGGATCGTCATGGATCTTCGCAGAAGCGTAACCCCAAGCACTCCGGATCGGCCCGATCGCCTCGCGCGCGCGTGCAACGACGGCAGCGGGCTTCGCAACAAGCACTCGCGCTACACGATCGACCATCTCGGCCGTGACCTCCGGGAGTTTCCACCCCTCCTTGTTCACCCGCGGGAACGAGCCATGACGGTGCGCGTACGCCATGAGGAGCGCCTTCTCCACTACCTCCGGCCAGATGCACCATGCCTGCGAGCTCCAGCCCGACGTCCGGATCTCCATCGACGGCGTGGGCCTGATCCAGAACCGATGCGAGAGACCGAGCTCCGCCCACGTGTTTCCGCCGGAATGGGACGCCAGTCCTCCACGGGCAGCCGTCGCGAATGCCGTGATCCGAGTCGCGAGGCAGCTCGTCTCCCCCTTGGTCATGCCGACGTAGTGGACGCTGCCCGTGAGCGGGTCATCCGGTGGCCGACGCTTCGAGATCGCCACGACGTAGGCACCACTTCGTCCCAAGGCCGCGCGCACTTCGGCCGGGAGCCGCCCGTCGTCGAACTCCGACACCTCGAACCAGGGCAGGAAATTCGTCGCAGCAAGCACGTCATGAACGGGCGCGGGGACACCTTCCAACCACGAGGGCGTGGGCACACCGTCACCTCCACGTTATCAGCCTGATCAGAGAAGCGAGTCTGATTATCCCATGCGTTCGTCGACACCGACAAGTGGACCTGCTGCGGTTCATTGCGCAGCACCCTCGTCACTCGAAATGCGGCGCCGCCACTCCGCGAGCGTGGCGTTCGCGTCGTCGACGTTCATCGTTTCGCGGGCGATCAGGCCGTGCTCGATGTCGGGTGGTAGGCACGGCTGAAACTTCGACACGCGCGAGCGCTGGCTGGGATCGACGAGTCGCGTGGCGTGCGACCAGTCCAGCGGAGCACGTGCGGCGAGGGCGGCGATTGCCTGGCGGATCGCGACCCCGCTCTCGGCGGCGCCCTGGGCGAACGTGATGAAGGTGTTGCCGGGCGAGACCCGAGCGCCGAGCTCCAGCTCGAGGAGGCCGGCGAGGACGCGGTTACCAGCGCCCCCGCCGAAGGTCCACCACCGGTAGCGGCCGTCGGGACCTGCCTCCAGGGGCAACGGCCCATCGTCAAGGAAGGCGTGCGCCTCGCGCTGGGCCTCGAGCGCGGTGACCGCGCGCTTCGACCACGACGGATCACTGGCCGTGCCAACGAGGACGCCGCGCATGGCCTGGCAGAGCACGCGCTCGAGGCGGACGGGCTGACCGGACCAGCGCGGGTAGCCCCCCGCCTCGGCCGGCTCGACGGAGCAGGCGCCGCCCTTCCAGTCGACGCCGACGACGCGCCAAGGCCTTCCGGCGAGCACGAAGTTCGGGCTCGGCCGCTCCTTGTCCTGGAGGAACGAAGCATCGATGACGCCGACCTCCATCCGACCATGCAGCACGCGCAACACGCGGGGCGTCGAGAAGACCGCGTACAGCTCCAGGAAGTTCCGGGCCCCATACAGCTTCTCGCCGTGCGCGCCAAGCGCGAGCCGAGCGTCGGCTTCGACGAGAATGCCGCGATTGACCATATGCCGAACGATGCACTCGCGCTCCTCCGCCGTGACATCACGGAACGCCGCGCATCCCTCGAGCCAGCGCCACCAACCGTGCGCGGGCGAGCCCTGCTCTTGCATCGCGAGCGCGATGGCCTGGTGCGCGAGCACATGGGGCGACCAGGTCGATGGTCCTGCAGGGTCGACGTACCCCGTCCTGAACAGGTGGATGATGGCCGCCGCACGCAGGAGGGCGTCGTCGTCGGTCGCAAGGAACGTGCAGTTCGCGGTCGCGCCCGCACGCCTGCCCGTGCGCCCCATGCGCTGCAGGAAGGACGCGACGCTGTTCGGCGCATCGATCTGAATGACGTGATCCAGATCGCCGACATCGATGCCGAGCTCGAGCGCGCTGGTCGCGACGATCACGCAGTTGCTACCCTCCTCGAACGCCTTTTCGGCGGCGGTTCGCTCGGAGAGCGCGAGGGAAGAGTGCGAGAGGTAGACGTCGCCCCCTCGCTGCGACAGGCGATGCCCCAGCTCCTCCACGCGCCGCCGGCTGTCAACGAACACGAGCCGGCGCGTACCGGGGAACAGGCGCTCGATGAGCAGCGCCGCGTTGTCGAGCGTTCCGACGAAGTCGAGCTGTAGCTCGACCGCCTTGCGCGCGCCACCCGGGTCGACCACACGCTGCGGACGCAGACTGCTCCCGCTAAGCCACGCGACGATGACCTCGGGATCTCCGACGGTCGCCGACAGGCCGATGCGCTGGACGTCGGTCTCCGCGATCCGTGAGACGCGCTCCAGAAGGGCCACGAGGTGCGCTCCGCGATCATCGCCGGCGAAGGAATGCACCTCGTCGATGACGACGGCCCGGACGTGTGCGAGGAGGCGCCGTACGGGCGTGTGGGTGCCGATCAGCATCGCCTCGAGAGACTCGGGCGTGATCGCCAGGACGTCGGGCGGGTCGTCGATAATGCGACGGCGCGCGGGTCCCTTCACGTCCCCGTGCCACTTGCCGGCCCGCCGCCCGACGAGCCCAGTGAGCGTGGCGAGCCTGGACTCCTGGTTGTTGAGCAGTGCGCGGATCGGAGCGACGTACAGCACGGAGACGCCGCGCCAATCCTCGAGGTCCATCTTCGACAGCAACGGAAGAAACGCCGCCTCGGTCTTGCCGCCGGCGGTAGGCGCGAGCACGACGCAGTTGGCGCCGTCGACGATGGCGTCGGTCGCGAGAGACTGGACCGGACGTAGGCCGCTCCACCCCAGCCCGTTGGCGATCTGGTACCGAATGGCGGGGCTCAGGCGGTCGATGGCGTCCGGGCGTTCGGTCACAGCTCGAGCTCGATGTCGTCCGCCTTCAGGCCCGCGGCCGCAGCCTGTTCCTCCAGCGTGAGCTCGTCGATGTCGATTCGCATGTCGAGATCGGTGGCAGGGTCGAACTCGGCGAAGAGGTCGACCCGATCGAGGATGGTGGCGACGAGTTTCCGCAAGAAGATGCGCGGGGCCACGCCGACCTTGCCGCCGAGCTTGCCCGCGACTTGGTTCGCGAGTCCGGTGAGAACGGCGTCGGTCACCCGGGCCTTCAACCTGTCCGGGTGATTGGTCGGGTAGAGGTCACGAACGCGGCGACCGACCTCGATCAGCCGTTCGCGGTCGAACGGGGTAAGCCGCACCTGCACGTCGCGCGGGTTGTCCCACTTTCCGTCCCCCGAGAAGTCCACGTGCAGGCGCTGGGCGAGCGGCGGCAGGCGCTTGACCCCGTTGGGCCCGTCGAAGAAGGCAGGCGTGCCAGTGATGAGCACGTACAGTCCGGCGAAGCGGCCGCCGTAGAGGTCGTCGATGAGCTTGCGGATCGCCTCCAGGCTCTTGTCTCGGCTGTCGGACCTGACCCGCTGGATGGTCTCCACCTCATCGAGGACGAGCAGGAAGCCGGGCCGCCCGCATTGCTGCAGTACCGCGAGCAGGCCGCGCAAGAAGCTCAGCGCGCCGGTGTGGTCGATCTCGCCCTTGATGCCGGCCCGCCGTTTGATGTCCGCGCTCACGTTCGGCAGGCCCATCAGCCACGCGATGAGCCCCTCAGCGAGCGCGTGGTCGTCCGCGAGCTGGGCGGCGTGGTAGGCGCGCAGCACGGCCGCGTACTGGGGCTGGACCGCGCTAACGTCCTTGAGCCGCGCCTCGAGCAGGTCACCCACCCCGCTGGCGAGCGCCTGCAGGTCATCTGGATCACGGAGCGTGCGAGAGACCTCTTCTTCGAGGCCCATCAGCCACTGCGAGATGATCGCGCGGAACGCGCCGGTGTCCCACTCGACCGTGCGCAGGCCTTCCATCGCGCGGCGGTAGACGGTCTCCAGCCGATGCAGCGGCGTGTCATTCTCCGACACCTGCACCTCGGCGACCGCGAAGCCACGCGCGAGCGCCTGCTGCTGGTACCAGCGTGCGGTGAAGCTCTTGCCGCAGCCGAAGTCACCCCGCAGTGCCTTGAACACGGCACCGCCAGTCGCGCATCGATCCAACTCCTCGCCGAGGGCCCCCGAGAAGCGGTCGGTGCCCACTGCGAAAAGATCGAGGCCGCGACGCGGGACTGTTCCGCGGCGCAGCGCGTCGATGATGTCCTTGCGCAACAGGAGGCTCGGCGCGCTCACTCCGCCACTCCGAACTGCGACTGGAGCCTGGCCCGGTGGAGCAGGACCCGACGGCCGGCGACGTCGTGCTCGACGATGGCGAAGCCGTCGGCGTTCAAGATGCCCATCCGCGCGACGACGCCACCGATCTGGTGGGGGCGCACGCCGCACAACCGGGCGAAGTCAGCCGAGGGCAGCGGGCCGCCGGCCTCCGCCAGCACCGCCAGCCAGGTGAGCACGCGCTCGACCTCGGGTCGGGGGTGGCCCGCGACCTGCTGGGTGAATATCTTCGACGTGCGCAGGCGACCGATCAGCGCGGGCTCACCCTGCGGGGCCGCAGAGGCGGTCGGCGTCGCGGCGGGCCCCGCCGGGATGAGCGAGAGCTGTGCGGGCCGGGCGGCGGTCGGCTGCACGACCATCACAGGCGCCATGGGCCGGGCGATCTTGCTCGCCCACCAGTCGGGCTCTGGCAGCATGCGGCACGACAGGTCCACGTCTTCCCCGGCGACGCGATCCAGCCACTCGGGGCCGATGAGAAAGGCCGGCGCCACCGCCTCGGCGAGCGAAAGCCCGCCGTGCTCTCCGTACCGGGGTGCGCGATTGGCGACCGACGTATCCCAGAGCACTGCGAGGCCAGCCGCCCCGCGCGGCTTCCACGACGTGCTCGGAAGCCGTACCTCCTCGGCGTGCGGCTCCTCGCCCTCGGCCAGCGCGCGCCAGCGGGCGCCGCCCTCGCGCCCCGGCGGGATGCGTCCGCCCAGGACCCGCATCGCGTCGCCGGCGACATGGCCGTGGTCCGCGACCAGGAGGACCGCGCGCTCGGCGCCGTCGGCAGCGCTCAGAAGCGCGTCGAGCGGGAGGATCGAGGCCTTGGTGTAGTCCATCGCGACCTGCAAGCTGCCCTTGAGCTGTTCGTCGATCGCGTTGACGACCACCGCGACCACCCGCTGCGGGCCGGCGACCGCGTCCTTCACGTCGCCGGTGAGCTCGTGTCCGGCGTGGATGTCACGGCGGAAGAACAAGGTGAGGGGGTCGTCGCCGGCCAGCGCACGCACGTGCGGGTTCGACGCCCAGCGGGCGTCGTCGCGGTCGGTGCCTTGATCGCCGAAGCGCGGATCGGCCACGCCGGCAAACAGCGCAGCGCGGCTGACCTCTGTGAGCGTAGGCGCCGCGGCCAGCACGGGTGGAATGGGGAGCTGACCGTTCCAGCCCGGGGCACGCCACGCGATGGGACTCCACCGGCGCTGGTCACGCAGGCGCAGCAGCACCTGAACCGCCGCCGCGTAGCTCATGCCGTCCATGAGGACGAGCAGGAGCCGACGATGGGCGCCACCGTGCAGGAATGGCGCGACGACACGCTTGGTGACGTGCTCGATGGGCACCACGTCGCCCGACGGCTTGCCCGCGGCCACCCAGGCCACGTAGGCCTCCGCGAAGCGGCGGTCATCGGCACGAGCCACGACGTCCACCGCCTCCGCCAGCTGCCGTACGGCCGCCATCAGCTCGTCGCCCGCGCCGCGCATGCCGCGCAGGCTCTGGCGGGCCCAGTCGAGGAAACCGCCCTCCTCCGCGTAGCGGCGTGCGAGTTCGATGGCGGGCTGCCAGGCGGTGCCGTGGGCTGCGAGTTGTGGCCTCACGCGGCGGCCGAGGAGCCACGCGCACAGGCGCTCCGCCATCTTCCGCGCCTCGACGTGCTCCGAGCGCCGGAGCACGCGGTCGAGGCGGTGGGCGCTCAAGCACGCAAACGCCGCCAGCAGGGCTTTCAGCCGCTCCGCCCCGGGGCCGTCGACGAACGCCGCCAGCGCGCCAGCGACGGCGTGTTCGCGGGCTGCGTGGCCCGCCGGGAGCCAGTCGCTGGTAGTGGCGAGGACGGCGGCCCCGCCGAGCGCCGCGTGCTGCTGCGCCTCGTCGAGGAGCCGCCGGTCATCGGCGTCCTCGACGGACAGGACCCCTTCCAGCAAGGCCCCGGTCGCGCCGCCCGCATGCACGCCGCGGAGCTCGCTGGCCAGCCCGGGAGCGATGCTGGCCAGCAGCCCGTTGATCAGACCGCGCAGGTAGGGGTCGGCGCTGTCGTCGACCGCCGCCAGCAGGACCATCGCCTGGAGTGCACGGTCGACCAGGCCAAGCTCCCAGCCGCGGAACCCGAGGACCCCGACGGCGCCCAGACGCGCTTCGAGCCACTCCAGAAGCTCGCGGCGGACGGCGCGCAGGAGGTCGTCGCCCTCACAGGCCCGGACGAACGCCGGCCCCGCGTCCGAGCGGCGCAACCAGCGAACCCACGCCGTCCCACTGTCGAGCGCGCTCTCCGGCACATCGAGTCGCGCGTGGAGCACGCGCACCCAGAGGTCGTCGCGCGTCAGCACGAGCCCGCTGACCTTGCGCAGCCCGCCCAGCGCGCCGGTGAGCACGAACTGGGCGAGCTTCGTCGACGCCAGGCCCGGTTCGGTCTCCCGGGCGCCGAACAGCGCCTTGAGGCGGGCATCACGGGCGACGTGATAGATGCGACCGTTGGCGAGCCGACAAGCCACGTCGAGCGGCAGGAAGTCCTCGGCCCAGTCGATCAGATACACGCTGCCGCTCGGCGCGCGGTCGCCCGGCGCCGGGAGCTTCGAGCGCAGATCGAGCTCGCAGGTCGTCGGGACCACGTCCCAGCGCACGCCGTCCAGCTCGAAGCGCCCTGGCTGCCCGTGGCCATACAGCGCGACCAGCAACGACCGATGGGCCTCGGGGCCCCGCCGGTAGAGGCGCTCTACCTCCTGCCGCACCTCGGCCTCGGAGAGGGGTGGCGCCTCGGTCACGCAGGCCTCGGCTTCCAGGCCGTGACCCGGATCGTGACGCGCGAGGCGTCCTGGCCCTCGGCCTCAAGGCGCGCGGCGAGCGCCCTCAGCGCGCCCACGGCTGACGTGGCATCGGGGAGCTCGCAGGTCGATTCCAGTACGAGTTGCTCCGCCGGTTCCTCCTCGGGCGGCTCCGGCGGGTCAGGAGGCCTGCGCTCGGTCGGCAGCCGGAGCAGCGTGTCCGCCCGGCGCGTGAGGTCCGCCAGGCCGTCGGCCAGCATCTTGTTGACCTCGTCGGCTGTGAGCAGGGCCGCGAGGTCCTGCAGCAGCAACCTGGCCCGCTCGCCTCGCTCGGTGCCGAGCAGCGACTGCACCTGGCGCAGCACGATCCACCGCGCGTCATCGTCGAGCAGGACCTTGGCCGCTGCGGCCGAGCCGAAGTTGCGCTCCATCGCGGCCAGCGACGTGGTCGGGGTGAAGCTCGCCAGGACGCGCACGAGCGCCGTGCCATCGCTGCGGCCGAGTTGGGCGAGCAGCGCGGCCGAGGCGCGCGCGGTCGCCAGTCGCGGCGCGTCGTCGGGATTCGCCCAGTCACGGAGCTTGGGCTCGAGGGCGGCGGGCAACTCGGCCGCGTCGCCCACCTTGGCGAGCCGGACCTTGACGTCGTCCGCCAGCGCGGCCACGTTGCGCGCGCCGAGCGAGCGTCCCCCGGCGGTCGCACCGAACAGCTCACCGGCCCGGTTCAGGGCCGCAGTCCACTCGGCCTCCGTCGGCAGCTCCGGCCGCAGTAGCTCGACGTCGTCTGCCAGCTGGCCTGCCCGTGGCATCGGGTAGGGCCTCCCTCCGCGACGGAAGGTGCGCCCGCTCCACGTCGTGTACAGCGAGATCAGCACGTCCTGCACCTCGGCCGGCAGCCCGCGCGTGCCCTGCGGGTCCAGCCACGTCCGCAGCTGGCCCACCGTCGGCGTCTCGAGGCCGGCCTGTTTGCGCTGTTGCTCGAGGTCGCCAAAGGCCCGCTCGCGGAGCTGCACGGCGACGTCGCCGGTCTCGGTGATGCCGAGCGGGTCGGCGTAGGCGCGCAGGTCGTTGCGCTCGCCCTTCTCGAGGTTCATCCGCCGGTCCCGCTCGTCGAGCAGCTTCTCGACCAGGACGCAGACCTTCTCCATCCGCGTGGCCGTCACCGGGCCGTCGAAGCGAGGGTGATGCGGGTACTTCTTCGACAGCACGGTGTCGATGACCTGGCGGAAGCCGTCCTTCATCGTGCCCGCGAGCACCGCGCGGATGTCGAGGTCGCCCAGCAGCGGGATGAAGTGCTCCTCGGTCCGGCGCGAGCTGTCGAGGTACGGGTTGTCGTTCGCCATGGCCAGGCCGTAGGCCTGCGCCAGCGTGCGCTTGACCAGCGCCTCCTTCTGGGCCCGCAGGCTGGTCAGGTCGGCGCGCGTGGTCGCCTGGTCCTCGACCCGCAGATGGGCCAGGTACTTGCGGGCGTCACCGTCGAGGACGTGCTCGAGGACCACGAGTTCGCCCAGCTCGTTCTCGAGGCCGTGCGAGAAGAAGGTGGGCAGCCAGACCACGGTCGGGTTCGGCGGTTCGTCGGGCCGCCGCGAGTCGCGGAAGCGCTCGATCCGGCGCAGGTCCTCGTCGGGGCCGTGGCCGCGCTCGTCGAACGGGTAGTCGACGACGAGCTGCCACTCAAGATCTCGCGGGCAGGTGAGCGTCGCGTCGTCCATCTCGCGCACGTTGCCGTAGCGGATGCGGCCCTTGCGGCGCGTCCCGAGGAACGTCAGGTCGGTCTCCACCACGGCGCCCCGGCTGTCGAGCTCGAGCGCTTCGAAAAGCAGGCGGCGCATCGCGTCCCTGCGGCTGCCGGGCGTGTCGGCGTCTGCGGCCTGGGCGAGGATCGGCTGCAGGTCGACGCCGGACAGGTGGATGGTCACCTCGGGGTCAGCCTGCTCGCCCAGCCGGAGCGCACCCACCTGGCTCACCCAGTCTCGCAGGCGCTGCGTGACCACGCGGACCTCGGCGCCGGCGATCGGCGAGCTGATGGTGCCGTGGTTCAGGTGGGTCAGCCGCTTCACCGTCAAGCCCTTGAAGGGTTTGGCCTCCGGCACCAGCGCCGCCAGCAGCAGCGTCTTGGCCAGCCGGTTGTCGTCGCGGCATGACTTCTGCGCGCAGCCGCTACAGCCGAGCCGGCGATCGTGGTCTTCGCGAAGCCGCTGGCAGGCCGCCGGACCGTCGGTGTCGTGCTGCCGGCGAATGATGGGCAGGAAGCGCTCGCGGTACAGGTCGCGGGCGCGGTCGAAGCGCGCCTTCATGACCGGATCGTCGATAGGGTCTTCGCTTTCGGCGAGCGCGTCGAAGGCGTCCCCGACCGGGACCACCCGGCCGGTCTCGAGGTCGGGGAGATGGTTGACCAGGAGCTCCATCAGGATGCGGATGGCCGTGCGCTCACGCTGCAGGCAATCCGAAAGCGCGACCAGCGCCTCCACCAGCGCGGGCGAGAACGGGTAGACCTTCTTGAAGTCGGCCTCGTCACCCTCGCTGCCGATGAGGACGCTCTGCGCCTGACCGGCGGCGTGCCAGGTCTTGGCGAAGTCGTCGGCGAGCCGCTGGGCCGCCGTTTCGTTCTTCGGCCGTACCACCCGGTGGGCCACGATCGCGGGCAGGTTGCTGTCGGCGAGCTCGACGACCTCGAAGCGACCCTGGTGATGCGAGGCCGCGCGCGATAGCTCGGCGCGGACCGAGCCCTGGGCTTGCTCGCCGAGGAAGTCTTGCAGGTCACGCTGGCGCGCGATGAAGCTGACGACGGGGACGGCCCGGTCGGCGTCCTGGGCCTCCTTCAGCTTGACGAGCTTCTGGTACTCGCGACCCACGAACGGCAGGTCGCTCGAGTTGCCGGCCAGCCACAGGATCAGCTCGTCGAGGTAGAGGATGACGGCGCCGTACCCGAGCGTGCAGGCATGGCGGCTGACGACGCCCAGCCCGGTGTCGAGGTCGACGAAGCGTCCATGCTGTGACGTCCACGACGTGAAGAACGTCCGCACCAGGTCGCTGAACAGCTTGGCCCGCGGGCTCTGGGCGTCGCGGTCACGTTCGCCGATGTAGGTCGCCGAGGCTGCGGCGTCGAACGTGGCGGCGTCCCAGGCGCGCTTCTGACCCAGCTTGCCCCAGCCACTCGCGGCCTGCTGGACGCCGCCGTTCAGCTTGGCGAAGAAGACATCGTCGCCGAGAGTCGCGCGCATGCGGCCGGCGTCGTCGAACAGCCCCTGGTCTGCGTACACCGCGGGCGTCGGCGCGTCGGGGTGGTGCTTCGCCATCCAGGTCACGTAGGACCCGAGGATCTTCGATTCCACGTCCGAGGCGCCCAGCATATGGATGGGGAGCTGGAGCAGCTTCTTCTGGCCGATCCACGGGTGCTTGGCACGGAGCTGGTGCAACTCCGGCCGCCGCCACGGCGCCGGGTGATCGGCGAGCATGAGGTCCAGCACCGCCATGAAGTGGCTCTTGCCGGCGCCGAACGAGCCATGGAGGTACGCCGCCTGGCTGCGTCCGTCGCGCAGCGCGCTGCCGATGATGGACAGCGCGTGCTCGAAGGTCTGCACGATCTTGGGTGTGATCGCGTAGTCCTTCACCGTGCGCTCGGGCTGAGCGATGCCGCCGGTGAGGTCCTGGACGAAGTCGCCCTTACGGACCGCCTCCGGGAGATCGAGGAGGTCGTGGATGAGCTCGGCCGGCATCAGCGGTCTCCTCGCTCGAGCTGGCCCTGACGGCGGAGCTCGGAGGCGATAAACGGGGCGCGGTCCTCGAGATGGGCGAGGTCGAATCCGCCTGCGCCCGGGCCGAGCCGGTAGCAACGGACGTACTCCTCTCGCTCGGACACGCACAGACGATGGTTGAGTACGGGGAGCGTCGCCTCGACGCGCGCCCACTCGGACGGCGGCGCGCCGCCTCCACGCTCGACGTGCAGCGTGCGCAGGTTGAGCGCGAACCAAGCCGGGCCGATCGTGAACGGGTCGACCATCGTGAGCAGCGCGCCCTTCTTCGAGTTGATGATCGCCGCACACAGCCGATAGTTCGCCCACTCGTAGACCTGATCCCACCGGTATGACTTCGGCAGCACGTGGTCGACGGTCGGGCTGCCCGTCGCGTGGTGGATGTACATCGCGAGGTAGGCGCAACGGCGGTGGTATCGGCGCAGCATCTCGGGGAGCGCATCGCGCCAGTACGGGGGGAAGTCGTCGGCGGGGATGTCCTGCTCGCGCTTGGCGACCTGCTTGCGCGGCGGGCCCGGTCGCTTGACCCGCGGCGGCCGGCCGACCAGCTCGTCGATCGCGGCGAGCCCCCGCTGACGGACCATGATGTCGAACTCACCCGGCTCGTCCGCCTGCACGACGGGAATCATGGGCCGCGCCCCGGCGCCGCCTTGCGGGCTTCTTCGACGAAGTGGTCCCACCGCACCCAGAACGGGTCGATGTCCGGCAGGCCGGCGCCGCGCAGCAAGCCGTCCGCCGCTTCGACCTGCTCCAGGGACGGCTGCGCCTCGGCCAGCACCGCGCGCGCTGCCCGTACCGCCTGCTCGCCCGCGAGCGATCGGGGCTCCGCCAGATCGAACGCCTCGCTGGTCAGCCAGTTACCAACCTCCCCCAGGCGCACGTACGGACGTCGGCGCAGCACGACCCTGGCCTGCTCGAGATCGAGGTCGAACCAGGCGTCGGTGTCGACGTCGAACAGCGGCTCGACGGAGGCCAGCACCAGCGGCGAGTGCGTGGCCGCGATGAGCTGCACGGCCGCGCTGTCGCTCTGCGTCAGCGTCCGCACGACGTCGAGCAGCGCCGGCACAACCGCCCGTTGCCAGCGCGGATGCAGGTGCGCCTCCAGCTCGTCGAACAGCATCACGACGCGCGATGACGGCGGCTGGGCGATCTGCTGCGACGCGATGAGGTGCTCGCGCCAGGCCCACGACAGCATGTACGACAGCGCGGCGATCCGGCGGATGCCGAGGGACGCGTAAAGGATCGGCACGTCCTGGCCGTAGCCCATGTGGACGGTGGGGATGTCGCGGGCGTCGTTCACCGAGATGCGCGCGAAGCGATCCCCAGGGCGCAGGCTGTCCGCGCCGGCGCCGGGGGCGAGCAACGCCAGCACGTCGGCCATGCGCTGAGCGTCAGCGCGCCCCTCCCGGATCCACGACGCCCAGTCCGCGACGAGGCCGTTGCTGGCCTGGGTCGGACGGTCGTCGATGGTGACCCGCAGGCCGTCCCACACCTCCTTGGAGCTGAACACGTACGCCGGCAGGCGGTCCTGGATGTCGACGTTGCCCTTCTTCTTCCAGTAATTCCGTGCGGAGTCCCAGACCGCGAAGCCGCCGTCGGCGAGCGCATAGATGACGAGGCCGGGGTTCCACGGGCGCCCGGGCCGTCCGCGCCAGGACTGCTCGTCGGGGACGTAGGCGCTCTCGTACTCGAAGCGGCTCGTCTTGCTGGTCAGGCCAAACCCGATGCTGGCCTTCTGGCCGAGGTCGGTGGGGCGAGCGGCGTATCCCGAGGTGAGGTTGGCGTTGAGATCCTGCGGCCACTTGCGGGTGAGGGCCCACCAGGCCACGTCGAGCAAGAAGCTCTTGCCGAGGCCGTTGTCGCCGGTGATGAGGTTCAGCCTCGGGGCGAGGTCCATGCGCATCGCGGGCGCGGGCCCGACGTTCTTCAGGTCGAGAAACTCAAGCATGGGAGCGGCCTTGCATCGGCATCAGAGCGATCGCGTGGTCATCATGCCAGGTCACCGGTGGCGACGTAGCGGGCGGGACGGCCGGCGAGCTTCTCGACCAGGCCGTCGGCCTCGAGCTGCTTGAGGGCCTTCTTGATCAGGGCGCGGGTGACGCCGACCTCGGTGGCGAGGTCGGCCTCGGTGGGGCCGGCGGGCGGCTCGTCGTCAGCCTCGGCCTCGTCGTCGTCGGCCTCGGGTTTCCAGGCGGCGAGCGCGGCGAGGACCTCGTCGGGATTCACGGCCGCGCGTCGGGCGGCGGCGGGCGGCGTCCAGGTCCGGAGGTCACTGGCGGCGACGCCGAGCGCGAGGGCCTCCTCGGAGACGTAGTCGCGGAAGAAGTCGCCGAGCTTGCCGGCGAACGCGGCCGTGGGCTCGTTGTGCCACTGGAGCAGCCAGGGCACGCGCTCGGCCAGGCCGGCGAGCAGCGGGACGAGCCGGTCCTTGCTCGCCGGCGAGGTCAACGGCCACTCGTCTTTGCGCTGCTGGTAGAGCGCACCGAGGGCGCGCGCGACCTGGGCATGGTCCCATCCGGCCCAGCCGACGAGCGGCGTGCTGTCGTCGTCGGTGTTGCCGCCGGGCACGGTGATGAAGCGCTCCTTGGGCACGTCGAGCTTGCCGCGCAGGCTCCAGTAGTGGCGGAGGAAGTCCTTGGGGCCGTACTTGTCGGGCTCCGGGATAGCCTTCAGGCCTAGCCGCTTCAGCTCGGGCTCGAGCCGGCCTTCGTCCTCGAGCCGCTGGAGCCGCCAGGCTTCCTCCCAGCTCGGGCGCTTGTCGGTCATGGCCGTCTCGGAATAGCGGTAGCCGGCGAGGAACGGCACGCCCTCGGCATCGACCAGCGACGAGAGCAGCCCGACCAGGTCGAGGCCGCTGTCCTCGGTGAGCAGCTCGTGGGCGGCGGCCACCGCCGGATCGCGGCCGAGCTCGAGCGCGAGCTGGCGGGCCGTGCGCAGCTCCGGCGTGGCCTGGGCCCGGAACGCCGCCTCGATGCGTTCGAGGAGCCAGGTTCGCACCGCGTCGGAGAACGCCCTCGCATCGTCGGGCGGCGACCAGCGCCGCTTGGCCTCCGGCGTCTCCAGCAGGCGGAGCTGCTTGCCGTGCAAGGGATGGTCGAGCAGGCGCAAACGCTGCTGGTACAGGTCCGCGAGCGGCCCGCCGACATCCTGGGGCGCCTCGCGCTCGTGGACCCGGAACCACTCTCGCGCGGAGATGTCGGTCGTGACGTCGCGCGCGAGCCGGACCTCGAACGGCCGGTGGTTGGGCTCGACGGGCACGCGCACGGCCTCGACCGAGGGCGCCTCGATCGTCGGCAGGCCGAAGAGGCCGTACACCCGCCAGTCCATCTCCTCCTGCAGCGATACCAGGATGCCGCGCAGCCGCGCCCGCTCGGCGAAGCTCCTCGACCGCGCGTCGCGAAGCGCCGCGCGCGTGGGCGTCGCCGCCAGCGTTGCGCCAGCGACCGCCTCGGCCGCGTGGCTGCCGATCTCCTTCACGACGTCCTCCGCGGCGATGACCAAGTCGAGCAGCTTGTCTCGCAACCCGTCAAGCGCGGGCACAGGAAGCTGTTGCAGCAGATTGCCCGCGTACTCCAGGTAGGAGATCCATGGGGCCTTCCTGATCGTCATAGTCTCGCCCGCCTGAACGACGCCCTTCGGGAACATCACCAACCGGCACCAGAACCCAACGATCGATGAGTTCAGGTAGCCCACAATGGCTTGATGGTCTGAATCGCCGCAATCCGGACGCAGTTTTATCAGTGGGGCCGGCTGGTTGAACGTGTTCCTTCCGCGCCCGAGCCAGAACTGATTATGCGTCGACACGTAAGAGAACGAAATCGTTGTCCCACCAACGCGGTCTATGGCGACCTGGTGCCACTTCCACCACGGAATTCCCTCGCTGAAGTATGTCCCCCCATCGAACGTTGCTCTGGTTCCCAAGACCGTCCGGAACGCCCAAAGGAACCTGTGAAGTCCAGCGTGCGCGTGAATGTCAAGCAGGCCGCTATCGCCGTACGGAAAGATCGCCTCCTGTTCAGACTCGGCGAGCCAGTCGCGGAATGTCTGACCAGAGTAGAACGGGGCGGTCAGTGAAGGTTCGATGCGTCTGCGAACAGCGACGCCGACTGGGAGCAAATAACAGTCATTGGCATTGGTCATTCCAAAAACGCCAATAGTGCCGAGCTGACCAAGCGACATCGCGCACGCCTGCATCGTCGCCATGGTCTGGCGTGCGCCGCCACCGACGAGTATCCACGGAGACCGCGAGAGGACCGCACGGCTGAGGCTCTCTACGGTCACATGGGCCCCCTCGAACCCGACGGTCGCGTGGTGCTTTGCGAGCTCAGTCCAGACAGGCGCGTGAGCCGGATCGACAGGCACGGACTGTTCGCCGCGCTTCCCAAAAACTGCGGTGACGTCGCCAGCCGCCGGCTTGCGATTGCGCCCGAACAGCAACAGCGTGGGTGTTCCATGACCAGGCAAGTAGCAGCCTGACGTGTCAATGACTTTTTGGACGTCGAGGCGCGGCAGCACCGCCTCAATGAGTCGCTTGCCGTAGTCTCGCTTGGTCCAAGCGTTGCTGTTGATCAGGCCAACGAAGCCATCCACCACCGCGAGCTCGAAGAAGCGCTCGGTGAACGGAGCGGAGAGCGCGTACTTGCCTGCCGCGCTCTCGTACATGTCGCGATACTTCTTGCGCTTGAGCCTGTCTTTCTCGGTGATGTAGGGCGGATTCCCGACGACGGCGTGGAAGCGCTTGCTGAGCACGCGCTCGACCTCGGCGCGGTTGTCGAGCCGGAACAGGCGCTCGCCCCATTGCAGATCGTCGCCGAGTGACATCTGACCCTTCGCGTCGGCGCGCTGGTCGAAGCGGTGCAGCAGGCTGTCGGCGACGACGACGTTGGGCCGGATGTCGGGCGCGCGCTCGAGGCGCTTGATGCCGACCGAGTCGAGCACGGCGAGGACGATCCGGAAGCGGGCGATGGCGACGGCGTAGGGGTTGATGTCGACGCCGTAGACCTGCCCGAGCACCTGGCGGGCGAGGTCGGCGACGTGCTCGCCGGGTGACGCTTCTTGCCGGCGGCCGAGCAGCCGCTTGAACGCGCCGAGCAGGAAGTGGCCCGAGCCGCAGGTCGGGTCGATGAGGGTCACCTCCTTCAGCCCGAACTCGGCGATCGCGGGGTCGAGCGTCTGGTCGAGAATGAACTCCTCGACGAAGTCCGGCGTCTGCAAGAGCGCGTAGCGCTTGCGCACCGCCTCGGACAGATCCTGGTACAGATCGCCGAGGAAGCGGGTGTCGGCGCCGGTGAACACCAGCGCCGGCGCGCCTTGGTCATCCTGTTTGCGGAAGAACTCCAGCAGCGCCTGCGCGCCCGCGCTCGACGGCGACAGCGCCCAGATCGGATTGTGCCGGGTGTCGAACACGTCGCGGGCGCCCGGCAGCCGGGCCAGCTCGCGGAACACCGCCAGCAGGTACTCGCGCGGGCCGGCGAAGGTGGCGATCTCGAGCCGGAAGTCCTGCTCGCGGGCCTCGGCCGCTCGCAGCGCCGCGGCGGTGGCGCCTGCCAGGCGCGGATCGATGTAGCCCCGATCCTCGAGCGTGCGGATGAAGACGATCGACAGGATCCACGCCACCGCGAGCTGGGTCACCCGCTCGCGCCGCCACGGCTCGAAGCCCTGCCCGGTCTGCCCGGCCTTCTGCTCGTCCTCCCACGCCTGCTTGAGCCCGGCCTCGACTCGCTCGGTCTTGGCGCGGACGAGGAGGTCCTTCTCCAGCGCCCGCAGCGCCGGCGCCAGGCGCTTCGGCAAGCAGGCGCCATGGCCCTTCTTGCCGGCCTCGACCGGGCCCCCACACCAGCGGCAGATGACGGGCGGTGCGGTCACGAGGCTCCCTCGGCGCGGTGGGCATTGGCCAGCCAGGCGTCCGGCATGACCAAGCGCTGGCTCGGCAGCGGAGCGGGGACCGGCAACCGGCCATTGATGGAGGGCGCGGTGCCATCGGCGTGCGACGGCACCACCAGCAACACCGCCGGCGCGTCGCCGCGTTCCGCACCCTCGACGATGCGCGCGAGCGCGGGGCCGAGGCCGTAGCGAGCGAGGGCGCCGGGCCAGGCCAGCAGCAGGGCAGGTGCCCGACGCCGCAGGAGGTCGTCGACAAGCCGGTCGGTCGCCCGGGTCACCAGGTCGACCAGGAGCGACCAGTCCGGACCGCCCGGCCCCAGCCGGTCGGCGGCCTCGACGTTGGCCCAGTCGACACCGAGTTCCTCGGCCGCCTGACGGATGGCGGCGGTCAGCGCGTGATCGAGCGATACCGCCTCTGTCCCCAACGCCGTGGCCAGCGCGTCGGTGGCCCGGGCCGCGAAGTCGGCGCGGACCTGGACCACGCGGAAGCGGCCCGACGCGACGCCACGGTCGAGCTGATCCTGGAAGGCGGCGGCGCGCTGGGCCTCGGGGCTGCGCCGCTGGGGCAGCTCCGGTGTGGTCGGACGGCGCGTGGGCGCGGCCACGGTCATCGACGTCTCGGCGTGCTGGCCGGGCCGCAGGTACACGCCGTCATCGATCTCCGGCCTGAACACCAGGCCATGCGGCGCGAGCAACCCATCGAGGGCCGGCCGGTCGGGCAGCGGCGCGGCCTCGGGGTAGCGTGCGGCGACCCGCTTCCTCACCGTGTCGGGCGTGAGCCCGAACCCCGACAGCGCCGCCAGGCTCAACACCAGCGCGCGGGTCGCGTCCATGCCCCGCGGATAGAGCTCGAGGCGGGCCGAGGGAGCGGCGTGGCCACTGGCGCGCGCGGCTAGGGTGACCCGCTGATCCGCGGGCAGGTCGGCGAGCGGCGTGCCCGCGCTCACCTCGGCGAGCGCGGCGCGCACGACCTCTGAGGACGGCAGCGGCTCGGTCAGGGCGAGCCGATCCGCGGTGTCGGCAAGCGCCGCCAGGGCGTCGAGCACCCCGGCATCGCGGGCGATCCACGGCGTCGCGCCGATGCGCCGCCAGGTGGCGGGCGGGCCGGGGCGGAGCTCGAGGGCCACCCGCACGAGGGCCGCCGCGGTGCGGACATCGTCGTCGGTCGGCGGGACGTCGGTGCGCGCCCCGGCGAGGGCGCGGGCGAGGTCGAGCCAGGGTGCGGCCGGGGACGCGGCGTCGAGCGCGGCGGACAGCGATTGCGCCAGCTCGGCCGCGGTGGCCTGGTCGGCCCAGCGCTTGCGGAGGAACTGCAGGCTCGCGTGAAGCTGCGCCGCGTCGATGCCGAACCCCTCGGCGACCTCGGTGACGCTGCGGGCGGCCGGCAATCCGCGGTCGGGCCGCTCGTCGGGCAGCGGGTCCAGCCCCACCAGCACGCGGAGGCGGCGGTTCGCCTCGCTGGCGCTGGCGCGGCCGATCAGCTCGCGCGCCCAGTCGGCCAGCGAGCCCGGTCGGGGCTCGGCCGCGGCCATGCTGGCCAGGCGGTCACGCAAGGCGTCCGCGCGCGGCCGGCCCAGCAGCTTCTCGACGCGGGTGGCCGGGGCGAGGGCCACGTCCAGCGTGGTTGTCAGGCCGGCGGCGACCAGCCGGTCGGCGGTGGCCGCGTCGAGGCCGGCCTCGGCGTCGTCGAGCGCCAGCCGGGGCCGCGCGAAGCCAGGCACCAGAGCGGGCCGGTTCTCGACCTCGAAGCGCGCCCGGAGCTGATCGGCCAGCACGATGATCTCGCGTGCGAGGTGGCTGCCCACGCCGCGCACGACCGAGAGCTGGTTGCGCGGCAAGGTCACCAACTCGGCCACCGTCGAGACCCCGGCGCGGTCGAGCGCGTTGCGGGCGCGGGCGGACAGGGCCAGCGCCTCGACCGGCGTCTCCGGCCGCACCTGCTCGAGCGCCAGGGCCGACGCGCCGTGGTCGCTCTCGGCGTCGGCAGCGAGCGCCTGGCCCCACGCCAGGCGCATCGCCTCGCCGCTCGCGAAGCGGCGCGCCGGATCGCGCGCGAACGCCTTGTCGAAGAAGCTGGCCAGCCGATCGCGCACCGCGGCGTCGAAGCGCTCGGCATCGACGCCGATCTCGGCGGTCACGTCCCCATGTGGGAGCACGGGTCGGGCGCCGGTGAGCGCGTGATAGAGCACCGCCGCGGCGGCGTAGCGGTCGGCCACGGCGTCCCAGGCGCCGCGCAGGTACAGCCACGGATCGCGCCACTCGGCGGTTCCGGCGCTAATGGCCCGCGGGTCAGCCGACGCGAGCGAAAAGTCGAGCAGCAGGAGCTGGCTCTGCTTCTTGGCAAGGCTGGTGAAGCCGACGTTGCTCGGCTTGATGTCACGGTGGGTGACGCCGACCTTCTCCAGGTACTGCACCGCCGACAGCAGCTCGTCGCCGTAGCGGCGGGCGAGCTCGAGCGACAGGCTGCCCTGGGTGCGGAGCAGCTCGGCGAGGCTCCGATCGCCGGCCAGCTCCAACAGCAGGCAAGGCAGCCCGGCGAGGGTGAGTTCGTCGCGCAGCGCGACGATGTTCTCGTGCCGCAGCGCGCGCAACGTCGTCGCCTCGGCACGCAGCCGCTCAGCGCAGCCTGCGTCGTGGGGCACCTTGAGGGCGAAGTCCCGGCCGTCGCGGCGGACCTGGAGGACGACGGCGGTGCCGCCGACGCCGAGCCGGCGCTGGACGAGGAAGCCGCCCTTGAGCGTGTCGCCCTTCTCGGCGTGCTGGGGGTTGGTGCCGGCGTCGTGGTCGACCGTCGGCCGGGTCAAGGCGTCGAGCACCCAGCCGTTGAACCAGTCGGTGAGGTCGTCGGGGCGATCGTGGAGGTTCGGGCGGGTGGCGAAGGCGATGGCCTCGTCGAGGACCGCCAGATCGGCGCGCACCAGCGAGGGGCGCAGTCCACCTTCGTCGCCGCTCGCCGGCTGGAGGCGCTGCTCGCGCTCGGCAAGATTGGTGGCCGGGTGCTGCCCGATCAGGATCAGCCAGGCCAGGCAGCCGACTGAGAAGGCGTCGCTCTCGTAGGTGGCCTTGGACGGATCGGCGAGGACCTCGGGCGCCTGGTACAGGCGATCCACCGTCTGCGCCAGCTCCTGGAGGTGACGCGTGCCGGCGCTGGAGTGGTCGAGCCGGGACGCGGTCTGGAAGCGATGGACGCGCACCTGGATGGCGCCCTCAACCTTGCGCACCAGCACCGACGCCGGCGACAGGTTGCGGTGGATGACGCCGCCGCGGTGACAGTGCGCGACCGCCTCCACCACCCGCTGCAACAGGCCCAGTCGCTCGTCGAACGTGAGGTCGGTGTGCTGGCGGACGAAGGCGTCGAGCGGGACCGCGTGCTCGAAGGCCTCGAACAGGACCGCCGGGCCGAGCGGTGCGTCGTCGACGAACGAGCGATACGCCAGGATGCCCGGGTGCTGGCCGAGCTCGGCGAGAGTGTCGGCTTCGCGCCGCGCCGCGCGGTGGAGCATGGCCCGGCGATCGGCCGAGGCGGCCGCAGGCACCAGGTAGCTGCGGATGCGGGCCAAGTCGCGCTCGACGGCCGCATTGCGCGCCAGGTGCTCCTGGTAGCCCTCGCCGTCATCGACGAGCGTGCCGAGCTGGTAGCTGCCGACCATGCGCGCGGTCACGCTCGGGCGGAGGCCGATGCGGTGCGCGGCCTGCAGCAGCGTCTTCATCACCGGCCGGTTGACGATGTTTCTTGCGTCGCGCCCGTCGATCCCGTTGACGATCTTCGTGCCGATGTCGTCTGGCAGCAGCAACCAGGGCGGCCGGCCGCCTTCGAGTCGGAGGTTGGTGACCTTCGAGAGGAAGATGGCAGCGTTGACGTACGGACGCTGCTGGCCGGCGGGCCACGAAAATCGGTCAAGAAGGCTGGCGAGGACCCTGGCCTTGCTGTTCGCGCTGGCGTACGGGCACTCGATGGTCCGCCGTCGTCCGCCATCGTCGAAGGTCCAGTCAACGACGTCGCCGGTCAGCGCACCGGGATGGCTCTTGATCTCGACCAGAAACAGGCCCTGCCGCGAGAGCAGCAGCAGATCGATCTCGTAGAGACGGCCCGAGGTCGGGTCGTGAAGCTCGTGGAGTTCCCACGCCTGGAGCGGGTCGGTGTCCGAGAACGAGCGGTCCTGGTACACCATGTCGAGCGCCTCCCGTTCCCACGGGAAGGGCGTCGGTCGCCCGCGATGGATGCGCGATTCGGGCAGCGCCACGCTACTTGTCCCCCACTGTGCGAGCGAGCGCGGCGGCGTTGGGTTCGGCGTCGGGCGAGACGACGGCCAGGTCAATGTGCGGCGCGCTCAGGGCACGCAGCGCGTTGTTGGCCCCTTCGCTGGAGCGAACCATGACGGTGCGCCCGTCCGCCCCGAGCAGCACGGCCGCGAGCGAGGCGAGTTGGCGGAACGTGCTGCGGTCGGCGATTGCGAGCACCTGATGGGTCCACTTCAGCGCCCGGTTCGACGCGAACGCCCTGGCGACCGCGACCATCGCCGCGCCACCGGCGACGACGAGCTTGGTGGACGTCGTGAGGCTCGGGACCGCGACGGACGTCACCTCCACACCAAGGGCGGCCGCGATAGCGTCGAGCGTGGCCGACGAGGTCGATCCGGCGAGCAACTTCTTCGCGGCGTGGTCGTCGATACCGCCCCAGTCAGGTCCGAAAGGCTCGTCGTCGGCGAGGCCGGGGAAGCCGAAGCACTCCGAAGGCGAGAACGCAGCTCCCCAGGTTCCCGCCGCATCGCGCAGCAAGATGTCGATCCGGTCACCCGCCCCGAGGGAGCCGGCGAACTGCGCCCAGCGCGCGTCGGCGTCGCTGCCGAAGCGACGGGCCGGGGTATCGAGCGCGCGAAGTCCGAGCACCGCCGCGGCGTAGAAGGACGAGCGGTCCTGCGCGGTCAGTTGGGTCGTCACCGCGGCGCCTCCACTGCGGCGGCGTGGCGCGTCTTCGCGTCGATCCACTCGTGCAAGTCCGTGCGGCGGAATCGCCACTGCCCGCCGACCTTGAACGCCGGCAAGCCCCCCTTCTGCGCCATCGTGTAGACGGTCTTCTCCGCAACCTTCAGCAGTTGCGCGACCTCAGGCAGCGTGAGGATCTCGTCCGTCATGAGGCGACGCTCCGGCAGCGGTTGGCAGCACTTGCCAGCGGGCGCCAGAGTACACGCCGCTGGCCTCGCCCTACAACCGGCGGCTCAGCGGAATCCGTAGGAGATCGCCCGCGTGGGCTGCCCGCACCAAACCGACGGCAGAGATCGAAACGCCGGCACGCCCGCATGGGACGGATAGTCACCAGTTTCGCCGGCGTGCCGGCGTCCTCCTCCAGCCATCGCGGGATCATGGAGTGCTCGATCCGGACCTCGTTCCTCCTAAGGGGTCCATCGTCGGGCCACCCGTTGTCTCGAACGCCCAGCCGAACTCGCGGATCGGGCCGATGTCTCGCGAACTGCTCGAGCCTGCGCTGCTCGCCGGATCGATCGATGATCTCACCTTCGACGCGAACGGCGCGGCGTAGTCGCCACGCGTGTCAGCGGCGGGCGCTGAGCAGGCGCCAGAAGGTTGTGTCCAGCGCGGCGGCGATGCGGACCAGGCTTCGGATCGTGCAGTTGACTTCACCGGTCTCGATCCGCTGCCAGCGCTTGTAGTCGATCCCCGCCTCGCCAGCAGCGGCCTCCTGCGTCATGCCGGCACGAAGCCGGGCCGCGCGAACGCGCCGCCCGATCTCGCGCTGGACGCGGTCGACCTCGGGTGCCTGGGGCACGCGAAGAGGCGTAGCCGGGAGGCGCGAGTATCCACCACCGGACTATAGTACGGTGCAAGCTCCGGCCGCCGTGGCCGCCTCCGACGACGCGAGGGACACCAATGCAGAAGTGCCGCGAGATCATCAGACCCGTCCGCGCCGTGCTGGCCGGCACGGCATGGATGATGCTGACCCTCTTTGCCTGCGGACGCGGAGAGGGCAAGCCGGCGGGCGGTGAGCGAGCGGCCACTGTCGACGGCGGGGCGGCGGCGCCGCCGACCGCGAAACATGTGGTCGACGCAGCCATCGACGCGCTCGCCGCGCCGCCATGGCACTGCTTCAAGGATCAGGGACAGCAGTTCGGGGTGTGCTTCCCGGGCCTCGAGCTGTGCGATGTCGCGAGAGACAGCTACCGCTGGCAGCTCGGCCGAAAGGCGTCGCCGGGACCGTGCGCGCCCCAGCCCGAGGTGTTCTGCGCGGTGATCAACGGTGGTCGAGCCAGCTGCGCGCCCGCGCGCGAGGGCTGCACCATGGTGCGCGACACGTACGTCGCCTCGGGCGCGAGCGTCAGTAGCTGCACCCTGACGAAGGCGTGGGATCCAGCGTGGCAAGATCTCGCGCAGATCGAACGGGAGCTGCGCAAGCGACCGCCGCGCGACTCGCGCCGTCCTCGAGGCTCCGGCTGGTACTGTGCAGAGTTCCGCGGCGCATGGGCATCGGCTACGGCTCCCCGCCGATCGAGCTGCTTCCGGAAGGCCTCCGAGTGCAAGTCGCTGCGGCGCGATCTGAATGGCTCAGGATGCGACAAGAAGGTCGAGACCGCCGAGTGTTTCACTTCCTCCGAGGGCTATCTCTGCGCGCGAGACACCTCGGGCTGCGACCACCTGCGAAGCATGGCGCTCGACGATGTCGACGAGATGCTCTCGGACTGCGGCGAGTGGCGGTAGCAGATCCGCGGACGACCACCTCCGCAGGCTAAGAAAGCAAGCTGGGCCTTCCAGCTTGCTGCGGATCGCCGGCGCGTCAGCCGCTCGACCGGCGACTGCACGCATCGCGATGCGAACACGATCGGCACTGCCAGCCACGCACCGGGTAGAAGGCGCCGGCCTCGATCGCGCGCAGCACGCCGACCACGGTGACCAGGAGCTCGCGCTCCTGCTCCGTGGTCCGCTCCACCTCCGCGTGCTGGATCGCCGGTGTCGCCGCCTTCGTGATGATCTGGTACGTGAGCGCGTCCGCGCCGAGGTCGAGCCTCCTGGCTGCCAGCAGGTAGGCGGTGGGCTGCAGGTCGTGCTCCAGCTGATCCCTGCTGTACCGACGCGCCGAGGTCTTGTGCTCGACGATGAGGCGACGCCCGTCCACATCGGCGACGAGGTCGATCACCCCGACAAGGCGCTCGTCGAGCACCTCGTGCGACTCGGGGTGGTGCAGCTCGATCGCGAACGGAGCCTCGACCATGACGGGTCGCACGCCGGTGAGCCGCGTCGCCTGCGCGTGGAAGACCTGGAGCATCCGCCGGCCAAGCTGTTCGAGGGCCGCGAGCGGCTCGTCGTCGTCGGTGAGGACCGGGACCTCCGGCGGTTGCGCCGCGACCCAGGCGCCTCCGAAGACGTCGAGCACTGCCTCCAGCGGAGGTGCGCCTCCGTCGCGCAGAGCGGTGTAGTACGACGCGAGAGCCGCGTGCACCGCCGTGCCGAGCACGAGCGCGGCGGCGACCCGCTCCTGCGGCTCACCGAGCACGTAGCGAAGCTCGTACTGCCTCGGGCACCGCAGGTACGTCTTGAGCTGGCTGACGGAGACGAACAGCCCCTCCTCCCTGGACGGCATCATCGCGCGACCTCGACCTGCCGGCCGTTGGTGTTCGACGGAGGTCCGCTCTCGGCCATCGCGGCGATGACCTCGCTCGCCTCGGCTCGCGTGAGGAACTCGAGCTGGCGCCCGTACCGCTCGCGTACCCGCTGACGGAACAGCGCCTGCTCGTACCCCGCACGCCGCACCATCGACCAGATAGCCTGGATCTGCTTCGAGGTCACGCGCTCGCGCTCGCGAGGTGGCTGCGCTCCGCGGGAGGTGGCGCTCGCGCCGGCCTGGGCAGGATCGTCGTCGCGCACTACGGCGTCGCGCGGGGCCGGCGTGCTGTCGTCATCGAGCACGCCGCGGTAGGCGTCTCGCCCGGCGCCGAACATCGCGGCGCACTTCTTGAGCGCGTTGCTGAACGCCCCCTTGCGGGCGTCGGCCTCCGTCATCGCCGAGTGCCCACCATCGCCGAGTGCTTCCGCGAACACAGCGAAGGTGCCGTCTCGCCACTCGCCCAACTCGAGGCGGACCTCGCAGAGCGCGTCGAAGACCGGCCGGCCCTTCGCGCTGGTCGAGGTGCTCACCGTGATCGTCCGGTGGGCGCGGAATCCACCGACGCCGAGGACCTCGTTCAGCCGGTCGACGATGTACTGGGCCTTGATGCCGGTCGTGTCGTAACCGCGTCCCGTGACGCGGCCGTCGGTCCGCTCGATCGCCTCCTCGGGGAACGGCGCGGCGAGCGCCGCGAAGAGCTTCTTGCGGTCAATCTCGTTCATCATCTTGAACCTCCTGGAACAGCGAGGGCTCCCAGGGTTCGTCCCTGGGAGCCCGGTATGGGTTGGGATGTCGACGTCCTCGCGGGCGATGCCAGTCGGCCAGCTCGCGGGCGAGGGCGACGAGCACGGCCACGATGAGGCGCCGCGCCAGCGGCGACTCGAATGCCTTCAGGAACCACATACGGCGCTCCTACGCGGCGAACAGCGTCGCCGCGGTGGTGTGATCCAGGGTCGACAGCTCGGTCGTGGACGTCACCGGCGAGCACCACGGCGCGAGCGCGCTCGCCTCGACGCCGATCCCGACCCCGATGATCGAGACCCCACGTGCCGACGCGCGCTGCCGTAGCTCGACGGCGCGCTCGGGCTCGCTCACCCCGTCGGTGATCAGCACGAGGTCCGCCTTCCCCAGCCCCGGCTCACGTTCGACCAGCTCGAGCCCGCGCTCGACCACGCGGTCGATACTGGTGCCGCCCGCGCAGCCGGCGAAGAGTGCTTCCATCGGGAGCCGCTCACCGGGGGCGACGCTGACCTCCGACTTCACCTGCGCGTCGAACCCGAGGAGGACGAACCGGCGGCGCTCGACTTGCGCCTGGTCGAGCAAGGCCAGCGCGACAGCGGTCGCCCAGGTGTCAGCCGGCCCCTCCATCGAGCCCGACTTGTCGACGCACACGATCAGCGGTCCGCAGCCGCGCTGGTCCTGCCCCTTGACGCCGTACTGGAGGGCCTCGTGCTCGAGCAGCGACCGCAGCGCGGCTCGACGCATCCGCGGATGGATGAGCCGGACCAGCTCGGACGGCAGCAGCCTGCCGAGCTCCGAGCCCTGCTCCACCTCGCCGATCTCCTCGGGTATGCGCCTGACACGACCGCGGCGCCGGGCCGTGGCGATCTGCTTGACCCGTCCCGCCAGCCGCGCGAGCTCGCGCAGACGGGGCAGCTCGCGGAGCGCGCGCGCGAGGGCCACGGCCGCCTCGGGCGTGCGTGTGCCCCCGGTCGAGGTTCCGGTGCCGCTGCCGGCGCCAACGTTGACGTGCTCGAGCGCCGCGAGGGCCTCGCGGACCTCGGCCACCGCCTGGCCGGCCTTGACGCATGCGGCCCGCAGCTGCCGACGGACCAGGTGATCCTCCTCCTGCGCCTGCGGATCGCCGAGCGCAGACAGCAGCGTCTCCACCGCTGCGGCCGCCGCGACCGGGTCGCCGTGACACTCGGCGACGAGCCGCTCGAACTGCGGCAGGCGCGCGCACAGCGCGTGCACCTGATCGGCCCAGCCAGCGTGATCCCGGTGTCGCTGCCGCGCCGGCAGCTCGGTCACCTCGCCGCTGTGCAGGACACCGAACAGCTCGTCCTCGAGCTGACGCCGTGGGCCGTCGAGGTCGCTCGCCGCCGGAAGCCCTCGCGCCTCCCGGTGGAGGTACACGTCCCACCGCGCAACATCCCGGGTCAGGCGCTTCACCGGGCACCTCGAAGCCCGAGGCCTGCGCTGACCGCCTGCGCGAGCTCGCGGTGGATGGCATCGATCTCCGCCGAGGCGCCGGCGACGACCGCGCGCGCTCGCCGGCCGCCCTTGAGCGCCAGCTCGGTCAGGCGCTGCTGCTGCTGCGCGTAGGCCTCGATGGCGCCGGCCGCCGCCGAGATGTACGCCTTCCGATCGCCGCTCTTTTGGCCCGTCACGCGCTCGGCGGTCTCGCGCGCCGCGTCGAGGATCTCCTGGGCCTGGGTCCCGGCGGGATCAGCGAGCTGCCCGACGATCCGGGCCACCTTCGAGCGCTCCTTCGGCTCGCGCCACAGCGAGTCGGCCAGGAACGAGAGGTCCTCGGGAGAGGTGTGCTTCTCGCCCGCCAAGTACGCCGCCGCGCGGGCCAGCCGCAGCGA
>Ga0075163_10000496_pt1 | contig 50397 bp, 41 predicted proteins | sample JI1023141ADNA_FD_71478 | JGI IMG/M metagenome (GOLD analysis project Ga0075163, IMG submission 71478) | Wastewater effluent complex algal communities from Wisconsin, to seasonally profile nutrient transformation and Carbon sequestration -... | ecosystem: Engineered > WWTP > Effluent > Algae...
CCAGTGCCACCTTTGGTGCGATAACCGCTCGCAGCGTTGCTGTATGCTGGTCCTGCGATATCAATATGTATCCATGGGTAGTCTGTGAAGTGCTGAAGGAATTTACCAGCGGAGATTTGTCCCGCATTTGCGCCACCAAGGTTTTTGAGGTCGGCAATATCGCTTTTCATTTCATCGCCATATTCTTTCCACATCGGGAATTGCACTGTGCGCTCCCATGTGTTCATGCCACTTTCCGCAAGATTGTCCATCACTTTTTGTTCTGCGGTGCCCATGATTGCACTTGCATAAGAGCCAATTGCTCTGATTGCAGCACCAGTTAAAGTTGCGAGATCAATGCAGATTTCTGGTTTATACTGCTTTGCATAAACGAGGGCATCAGCAAGTATCAAACGACCTTCAGCATCAGTATTGAGAACCTCAACGGTAGTTCCATCACTTATTGTGATGATGTCTTGCGGACAAACAGCATTCATCCCCGGTCTGTTGTCGGTAGCCGGCACCAAGCCAATGACGTGCACTGGCAAATTGTTGGATGCAATTGCCGCCATCGCCCCTACAACTGCTGCACCACCACTCATGTCGCATTTCATTTCATCCATGCTTCCTGGTGTTGGCTTTAAGCTTAAACCGCCAGTGTCAAATACAACTCCTTTGCCCACAAGCACAATCGGCTTTTTGTTTTTTGCTTTTTCATGTTTGTACTCCATGATCGTGAATGTCGGCGGATCAATGCTCCCAGCATTCACGGCCAACAATCCACCCATCTTCTTGAGCTCAATTTCTTTTTTGTTGAGCACCTTAACGCTGAATCCGCTATCCTTACCAGCTTTGGTCATCTCTTTGCTGAATTGCAATGCGGTGAGGTATGAAACTGGTTCATTGATAAGCGTGCGTGCCAGCAGCGTTGCGTCTACAATGTTCTGTAACTCTTCTGTTTCTTTTGCAGTTACTTTTTTATCACAGATTTGTATGGTATGAAGTGAATTCTGGCGTTTCTTTTTGTCTTTTAGATATTTCAAAAATTGATAATTGCCAAGCGCCATGCCTTCTGCAATGGCCAATGAAAACTCACCTTCGTTAGTGTGATTGTTGATACAAACTTCGGTCGACTTGTTAGCATTGAGTGAAGCGAGTATCTGATTGCCTTTCATTCTTAACCTTTCCATCAACTCTGCATTTGAAGTTTCCTTTTTAATCGGTATATAAAAATGCAGAATGTTAAGCTCCTGTAGAAGTATGACGTCTTTTTCGTTCTCTAGTTCTTTCTTGAAAAAGGAAATTTGTTGTTTGTCAAGTTCTGACAATTTTGAAAGCTCATCTTCGAAGAATAAAGTGATTCCCGAGATGTTGAGTAATTGACTTTTGGTTGATTTTATTTGTGTCATTCCTGTTCTTCTTTTCAGTGGTTAAAATTATGGCGACATTGGCTATTCAAACACAATTGTTGAAATAGTTGTAATTGTTGTCGGTTGACCTAAATCCGGATTACTTGATAGAATTCGCTGCGAAACACATAAACGCAATAAAATCTTGCATTCCCGCAAGATTTTATGATGCTTTAATGGCAGAGTTATTTTGAAGAATAGAATCGAGAAAATGCGCGATTCTGAAGTTGTTTTGTCTTACAGTAGAATTTTATCGAGTAATCCGGGATAAATCAAAACTGAGGAACTGCGGGCGCGGAGGTAGGAATCGAATTGTTTTGCGACTTAGTAGATGATGACTTTTTCATCATAGAAAAGCTTCAAACTGATCGTTTGGTAAGTTGAAGCTGCGTTTCAATATGTTGAAAAGTCTAGAAATTATAGACCAGTCCCAATCTCGCTCCTGGCTGTATCATGCGATGAGCCAACGGATTGTTTTTATCAATGATTACTGTGGACTGCCTATAAAATAGACCGAGACTTACCTGCAAGTTTTTAGAGAGCAAATACCCGGCGTTAAGACCCACATGAACATCAATCTTCCAATCACTATAATAACTGGCAAGATTTACCTGCGCGTCTGATCCAAAGGACAATGGCTCATTAGGTGTAATCGTGGCATCTGCATTTGCGTCTTCTATGAGACTTGCCGCTGGAAATACAAAGCCACCTCTGTAACCACGGTCAATTCGGAATACCGGTCCGATCTCTATACCATAACTAAATTTATTTTTTGTGTTCTGGTATCCAAACAATAGTGGAACGTTGATGCTGGAGTAGACGTTGCGTTGTTCGCGTCTTCTGATTATCAAATTTTCTTCATAAACAGTATCAATAACAGTTACTTGGATTGGCGCCGATGACGTGTCAGTGACAACAACGTATGTGGTCGCGTTCTGGTAGTAGCCATAAGTTCCGGTCGTATCTTCCCAAGAATGCACTTCGTCAAACGAATAACTTTCAATGCCAAGACCAATGTTTAAGTGCGGAATAGGAGAATAGTTCACAGACAAACCGACGCCTTTGCCATATCTTGTGTCTGTGCGCCCAATCAATGATTTGAATGTAGTCATGTCCGTGCCCTGCACTGTTGTGTGGTGAGGAGTTGTAAGTAAACCATAAACACCTATGGAGAAAATGTTTTTCTGAAGGGGTGTGGGACTTGGAGTGTTTTTGGTCACCAACGGAAGTTGATCATCACGCATGATCTCTTCTTCTATGGCGGCAACAGATGAACCCGAACTTAACATTGGGCTTTGGCCTTCATTCTGATCAATGTGTTCGGCGCTGTTTTGATAGTCCTTATCGGTGAAATGATCTGGTGTTTTCGAGTGATCATCTGCAACCGAGTTGGAGCCAGGGCTTGTTACAAAAGGCATAGCTGCCGTGTCTGAAGATTTAACAAGCTCTTTCTCTCGACTAGATTTATCGGGTAATTGTGAAACGCCTGAATTTTGAATGCGCGGTTCTTTTGGAATCAAATTTTTAGCTGGCGATTTATCATTCCGATTAACAGGGCGATCAGTTTTTTCTTTTTTCTCCGGTTTATTGGCCGCGTTGTTTAATGGCTGTTTTTCTTTTTCTGCAGTTTGATTTGATTCTTTAGGCGCTGCGATGATAGATGAGTTGTCCGTTGTATTTAATCCGCTTGATTCCCCTTTGTCTGAAGTGGTGTTGGTCTGTTCAAAGCTATTTTTTGGCTTGACATCGGTTGTTGGAGCAGAGGCAGTTTCTCCTGGTTGTTCGAGAAGCTGATATGTGATCAATGATCCTATCAACAATGAAGCAGCAAGCGACATCCAAAAAATGAATCGCCTGCGCTTGTTGTTCTTTCGTCTAATTCCTTCCCACAAATGCATAGGAACATCCTCCGATGCGTCATATAGATGCTTTCGGAAGTGTTTATCCATTTGATGTTCGTCACGCCTGATAAACATGTTCAGTCTTTTTTTTTTGTTGATTTATTATCTGCGTTTTCAAGGCCATTCGAGCTTTCGCTAATTGTGATCGGGATGTTCCTTCTGTTATTCCAAGTGTTGCGGCTATTTCGGCATGGTCATAGCCATCAATTGCATACATGTTAAATACGGTCCGGTACCCGATCGGAAGTGCTTCAATTAAGGCAAGTAAATCTTTTTCTCCTAGTTCATGCAAAGCGTCTGGCGTATTGTCATCGGCATAAGGCGCCTCTTCGGGTATATCAGCATAAACTTTGCGTGACCGCAATTTGTTCAATGCTGTGTGCATGACCACTCTTCGTACCCAGCCTTCCAGGGAACCACTGTGACTAAATGTATGTAGTTTTTCGAACACCTTGACAAATGCTTCTTGCAGAAAATCTTCAGCCTCTTGCTTGCTCCCGGCGTAACGCTTACATACGACCATCATTTTACCAGCGTACCTTTTGTATAATTCAAAATGGTACGACTCATGCCCTTTTAGGCAGCCGTCAATAAGCGATTTCTCGTCGGTCACAAGTTTGGATTCGAAGCTTCCTGCTTTAGACACAGTGATTTTGGTAAATGATGCCTGATAGTACCTATTTTTTTAGGTTTACCCTATATGCAAGCGACTATTAGTGGTTTTTTTTCTGATTTGCGGCAATGTTTCGTCGCATTCCAGCAAGGCCAGTCCTTTGGATGGGGGAGTTTTTGGCTAGTTCGTCGAATACTACATCCGTTAGTTCTAACCATTCTTTTTGATTTAACCCCAATAGTTTTTGATTGAAGGCAAATCTGCTTTCTTCATGGGGTTTTGAAAATCTATTCCATGGACAAACATCCTGACAGATGTCACAGCCAAACGCCCAGTCTGCCAGCTTATCATTGAATTCAGCAGGTATGGCATTTCGGAGTTCAATGGTGAAATAGGAAATGCACTTGCTTCCATCCACGACATAGGGCTCTACGATGGCTTCCGTTGGACAAGCATCAATACACGCGGTGCATGTTCCACAATAGTCCCGAATGGCTTCATCTGGCTCTAATTCCAGGTCAATTATGAGTTCGGCGATAAAAAAAAATGACCCTTGTTGTTTGTTAATGAGATTGCTGTTTTTGCCTATCCAACCTAATCCGCTTTCTTTCGCCCAAACTTTATCCATGACCGGTGCGGAATCAACAAATGCACGTCCGGTTACATCACCTATGGTCACTTGAATATGTGTGAGAAGCTCCTTTAGCTTGTCTCTGACAACGAAGTGGTAATCTTCACCGTAAGCGTATTTTGAAATTTTGACTCCGTTATTTTCTGATGTGCTTTCAGTCTTTGAAGGAAAATAATTAAAAAGTAATGACACGATGCTCTTTGCTCCGGGAACAAGAAGTCTAGGGTCAAGCCGTTTATCAAAGTGATTGGCCATATATGCCATTTCACCATGCATGTTTTGTTTGAGCCAATTTTCAAGTCGAGGTGCTTCTTCTTCTAGAAATCTTGCTTTGGAAAAGCCGCAGAAGGAAAAGCCTAGTTCTCGTGCTTTTTCACGAATGATTGTTTCGCGAGGTAGGTTCGAGTAGGTGAGGGTTTGCATGTGCTGCTCAGAATAATTGATCTGTCCTGCCGGATTTCAATTTGCCTAGATGTCTGTAGGCTTGTTCCGTCACTTGCCTTCCGCGCGGTGTGCGCATTAAAAATCCTTCCTGTATCAAAAAGGGCTCGTAAACTTCTTCGATTGTGCCTGAATCCTCACCTACAGCAGTGGCAATTGTAGTAAGCCCTACTGGACCGCCGTTGAATTTGTCAAGAATTGTATTGAGGATTTTGTTGTCCATTTCATCGAGACCATGAGTGTCTACGTTCAGGGCGTTCAATGCGAATTGAGTAATCTCCAAATTGATACTGCCATCTCCTTTTATCTGAGCGAAATCTCGAACTCTTCTTAGTAATGCATTGGCAATACGCGGTGTACCACGGCTTCTGCGAGCCACTTCAAATGCGGCATCTTCATGTATTTCTATTTTGAGAATATCTGAACTACGCTGCACAATGTCTGTCAGTGTTTTTGCATCGTAGTAAGAAAGTCGGGCATTGATACCGAAGCGCGCGCGCAAAGGCGCTGTCAGGAGTCCGCTCCGTGTGGTTGCCCCTATAAGGGTGAATGGATTGAGTTTGATTTGTACTGAGCGTGCGTTAGGACCCGTGTCGATCACAAGATCGATACAAAAATCCTCCATCGCTGAGTATAAATATTCTTCTACTACAGGACTCAGTCGATGTATTTCATCGATGAAAAGTATGTCATTGGTTTCTAGATTCGTCAATAAACCAGCGAGATCAGCGGGCTTATCTAGCACTGGTCCTGATGTTGTTTTAATGCTCACACCCATTTCATTGGATATGATATAGCCTAACGTTGTTTTACCCAAGCCCGGTGGACCGTGTAAAAGAACGTGGTCCAATGACTCTTCTCTAAGCTTGGCGGCTTTCACAAAGATTTCAAGGTTTTCTAATACCTGGCGTTGACCAGTGAAATCTTCAAATGATTTTGGCCGTAACACACGATCCAGATCCTTGTCTGTAATATTCGATGCTTCTTCTCTGATATTAAAATCTTCTTCGCTCATTCTTCAATTAGAATAGGTTCTGGACTTTCTCCTTCTCGGTATGATTTTGCTTTTTTAATCACTTCGTCAAATATCAGTCGAATCCTGATAACATAAACAGGCGATGTAAATTGTTGCTCGATTTGTCTGTTGTTCTTCAGCATTATTCTATATCCTAAACCTCCACCTATGCCAATTAGTTTGAATAACTTGTATTCGACGTTCATGCCTGGTTCATATAAAAGAATGTTGTCCTTTTTGATATCTGTCCTTTGTCCCTTTGCGTCATATCTGATAAAGCTTTGGCCAATACCTAGTTGAACCGGTACCATTACTTCCCAATTTCCTTTTTTGTAGAATGAGTATTCTATGAATGGTGCTACATATCTCATTTTGATTTGGCCTGCCCGGATTTCATTTCCTATCGTAAGGTTTTCTGCTAAATCAGTCCCAATAAAATTGTATCCAATGCCTATTGTGAGCGTTTTATTAAAGCTCAAACCTCCTTTGATGCCATAAACTTTTGCGCTGTTTCCCGTGATGAACGAATTACGTGTATCAAACTTGAATGCAGGAGTGGGCTTATGCCGGAGAACTTGATACAATGAATCAGACAGGTTAATGGTCTGACTGCTGATGTCTGAGAACGACATCAATATAATTAGAATCAAGATTGTTTTCTTAATGCTCTGCACCTGACAAAAGTATATCTAATCATCAACGTGTCTATGACATGTAATATTCTTGGCGCATAAAAAAGCCCCGCTGTTAGCGAGGCTTTTAATTTGTCATCAAAATATTTTAATGTTCATGCTCTCCAGCTTTCAAAGGAACAACTTGTGGAACGAAGTCTTCCTCATGATCGGGATTGCTGTAGTCATATGCCCAACGGTGAACTTCTGGAATAGCACCTGGCCAGTTACCGTGAATGTGTTTAACCGGTGTTGTCCATTCGAGCGTGTTTGAGCCCCATGGATTTTGTGTTGCAGGCTGTCCGTACTTAATGCTATGAAAGAAGTTAAAGATGAACAATAGCTGTGCAACTCCACCAACAATTGCGAATCCTGAAATGATTGGATTAAGATCCATTACCCAATCAAGAAAAGGGAATTCTGAATAGTCGTAATAACGACGTGGAGCTCCTGCCAATCCTACAAAGTGCATTGGGAAGAATACGCCATAACCGCATACGAGTGTTAACCAGAAATGCACGAAGCCAAGCTTTGTATTCATCATACGTCCGTACATTTTTGGGAACCAGTGATAAATTCCGCCAAACATTCCGAAAATTGCAGACATACCCATAACAATGTGGAAGTGCGCTACAACGAAATATGTATCATGGACATTTACGTCAAGCGCAGAGTCAGCGAGAATGATACCAGTAAGACCACCTGTAACGAATGTTGAAACCAATCCAATGGAGAACAACATCGCAGGCGTAAACTTGATATTACCTTGATAAAGCGTAGTGATGTAATTGAATGCCTTAACTGCTGAAGGGATAGCGATCAGGAGTGTTGTGAATACGAATACAGATCCAAGGAACGGATTCATACCTGTCACATACATGTGGTGACCCCAAACGATGAATGAAAGGAATCCGATTGCCAATATAGAACCAATCATCGCTTTGTAACCGAAGATAGGTTTGCGAGAGTTGGTTGAGATAATTTCAGAAGAGATACCCAACGCAGGCAAAAGAACGATATACACCTCCGGGTGACCAAGGAACCAAAACAAGTGTTGGAATAAAATTGGTGATCCACCAGTAACGTCAAGAGCTTCTCCTTGAATAAAGATATCTGACAAGTAGAAGGCTGTGCCGAAGCTACGGTCCATTAAAAGAAGCACAGCAGCGGATACAAGCACAGGGAAGGAAAGTACACCTAGGATTGCTGTTACAAGAAGTGCCCACATAGTTAGTGGAAGTCTTGTCATCTTCATTCCTTTTGTTCTGAGGTTGATAATCGTAACTATATAGTTAAGACCACCAAGCAAAGATGAAGCAATGAAGAATACCATTGAAATGAGCCAAAGGGTCATACCTGTTCCAGAACCCGGCATTGCTTGTGGCAAAGCTGAAAGTGGTGGGTAAATAGTCCAACCTCCACTTGCCGCGCCACCTTCAACAAATAAGGAAGCCACCATTATAACGCTTGATATAGCGAAAGCCCAATAAGAAAGCATATTTAGGAATCCGCTTGCCATATCACGAGCACCGATCTGTAATGGAATAAGAAGGTTAGCAAAGGTTCCGGACAAACCGCCGGTAAGCACGAAGAATACCATGATGGTTCCGTGAATTGTGACCATCGCGAGATATGCGTTCTTATCTAAGAGGCCATCTGGGGCCCATTTATCACCGAGGAAGAAGTTCAGGATAGCGAATTTTTCGCCAGGCCAGCCAAGCTGTAAACGGAAGAAGATCGAAAGCATAACCGCTATCACACCCATGAAAATGGCTGTAACTAGGAATTGCTTAGAGATCATCTTGTGGTCTTGCGAAAAAACAAATTTCGAAATCCAAGACTCTTGATGATGGTGGTGATCATGACCGTGGTCATGTCCGTGTCCGTGATCGTGATCGTGTGCTGTGTGTTCTGAAGTACTCATCGCTCTTTTCTTGTTTTATCTTTCGGTATTAATGAGTCGGATTGTTAACTTGTGCTGTGGCTGGCATTGTTGCGGTTGTATCGGCAGCTGGTGCTGGAGCATCGGCCGGTTTTTCTTCCGCAACAAATGTTTTTTGTTTCGCTAACCATGCTTCGTATTCCTCTGGCGTATCAACTACTACTTTCATTTGCATGTTGAAGTGTGCAGCTCCGCAGACTTTGTTGCAAAGAAGAATATAATCGAATTTGTCATCACCAAGTTTCTTACGCATTTCTGCAGTAGTAATAGTTGGTGTCATTTTAAAACGTGTAGGCACACCCGGAACAGTATTCATTTGAGCACGGAAGTGAGGCAAATACGCTGAGTGAATAACGTCTTGTGAGCGGAATATAAACTCCACTTCTTTTCCAAGTGGCAAGTGCATTTCACCTTTGGCTATTCGATCATCGGCACCAGTTTCCCATTCACTTTTACCTGATGGGAGTTTTCCTTCACCGAGGTCAAGTATTCTCTGCTTGTGACGCTCAAGACGGTAGATTTTGTCTTCAAGCGACTCAATATAACTCGCAGGCATGACCGGTTGACTTTTGTTGTTCTCAATTTGGACTTTGATGTCTTCAATCTGAGCGTCTATTGATTCGATCTGAGCCTTAACTTTTTCCTTAGTAATAATACCCATTGCATTGTCAGATGAAATGAGGTTATAGCTTAAAGCGCCAAATTCTCCGTCAGCTCCTTCATATCGTACCGTCCAGTCGAACTGCTTCGAATAAACTTCTACTTGCAATGCATCGGCTGAAGCAGGACCAGTCATTTTGTTCCATGTAATCAAACCGAAAACGATAATGAATGCCATTGTTACTCCCGGAATCAAGGTCCAGATCATTTCAAGTCTATTGTCATGAGCGAAAAATTTCGCTTTGCGATCTTTTCTATAATAGTATTTCCATGAAACAATGAAAAGCATGGCATTCATGATAAAGAACATGATAGTAATCATCCACAAATTCAGATTCATTAGCCAATCGACGTCTTTGCCATGTTCAGATGCAGGATCTGGCAATGAATCACCATATCGTGCATACAAATAGATTGTACCCAAGAAGAATACAAACATCCATACCAACATAAGATTGGCTTGTAGTTTATTGTCTGCTGGTGAAATCTCCTCCTCTTTCGACTTGCGAAGTGAGCGGGTGAATTCATAAACTTTGGTTAATTGGACAATTGCAATAATTGCTAATGCTATAACCAGTATTACAAGAAGTTTCATTTCTCTTTATGTGTTTACTCCGATTCTCTGTTTTATCTCTTTCTTAAATATGGTGATTCTCACTTTCGCTGAGATAAGGGTGATTGATAGAAATCAATCGGGCCTTGCTCAAAGCGCGTGTTACAACCATAATAAATAATCCAAGGAAGCCTAGGAACATTCCAATTTCAAACCACCATGCAAATGTGATGTGTTGAACTTCCTCACCGATACCCCATAACAAGTGACCATGAATAGTTCCTGGAATTACTGCCATGTATAAGTCAAGGAAGTGTGTGATGAAAATGATAACACCAACTCTTGTTAGGAATTTAGTATTGCGTTTCGCATCACGGGCAATCAAAACATAAAAAGGAATGGCAAAGTTGCAGAAGAATATTGCCCACATTCCTGTCATATAATGATCATATCTTTCTTTGAAATATGTTACTTCTTCAGGAATATCAGAGTACCAAATAAGCATGTATTGGCAGAACCATAGGTAACTCCACAACATGCTCACAGCAAATACCCATTTACCCATATCGTGAATGTGGGAATCATTCACCTTGCTTAAGTATCCTTGGTTTTTCAGCCAAATAACAAAAAGTGTTGCGAAAATCATTGTAGTAACCCACATGCCAGAGAAAATATACCATCCGTACATTGTAGAATACCAGTGCGTATCAATGCTCATCAACCAATCCCATGCAATAGTGGAAGAGAATACAGCGAAGAATACTAGAAACAAAGCACTTCTTCTGTATTGCTTGAGGTGAAGCTCAACGCTTGGGGATTCATCTTCTAACAAAGACCATTTTCTGAATAGGTTAGCAAAAACAAGGAATGTTACAGCATATATAACTACTCTTAACCAGAAGAACCATGAAGATAGGAAAGGCATTTTCCCTGCAATGATGCTATCGTAAGTTGGGCTATTTGGATCTACTACCGCAGGATCCATCCAATGATAGAGGTGATGCTGATGAAATTGGCCAGCAAGCAAAACCACAATAATTACTCCTAATCCGTATGGAAGGTAGGAGAACATTGCTTCGAAAATCCTCTTGAATTGTGCGGACCACGCAACTTCCGCTGCATATTGAACCGCGTAGAAGAACAACGCACCCAATGATATTGCGAAGAAAAAGAATCCACAAATAAGTAGGTTCGCCCACCAGTATTGGTGATGATCTGTTTTGTCAAAAAACCATCCTCCAAGGGCGGCAATCACGCCAATCACCATGAAGATCATTGACCATGTTTTGGTCTTGGATGGTATCTGAAATTGAAGTTTTTCGTGTGCCATATCTTTCTGTCGGGCAGTTGGTTTCTATTAATTAATTAGTAGCAGCGGTATCTGCTGGAGCTGCCGCTGTCGCGGTAACTTTCAACATTTTGTTTGCATCAAATTCAGGTTCAGTAATTCCCTTTTGTAAAAGCTTTACCCACTCGATTACCTGCCAGCGTTCCATTTGATTAAGCTGTGAAGCGTGCTGTCCCATTAAGCCTTTACCATAAGTAATGGTGTGGAACATCTTTCCTTCCGCTAAATCTTTAAGCTTAGTGGCATAGTCGGGAATACCTTGAATGAATCCATTTTTCGAAATTGCACCATCACCATGGCCAGCTTCTCCGTGGCAATGAGTACACATCAATGTGTAGATTTCTTTACCGCGCATTACATTTTTTTCAGTTGGAAGTAACGGGCTGTGAACTTCTAGTGCTGCACGCTCATAATCTTCTGGTGTATTGTTTAAAGCATAAGGCATAACATATGGTACCATCTCAGATTTTACATGAGGTATGGTTCCAGAAACAGGAAGCCTTGATTGTATTGACATGATGCCGGCTGCGTCTTTTTGGCCTTGTGTCCAATCCATGGTCTTGTTGTTACCATAGTCAACATAGGCTTCAAGCGCCGGTGAGCGATACATGTCTGGCATGTATTCAACCCCTGGAGAGTTTGGATCCTCTTTACAGGACGTCAAGGCCATTGTTGCGGCGCATGCCATCCCAAATATGTAAAGTCGACGGTTCATCTCAGTAATCCTTTATGTTTAATTCAAAAACGTCTGTCGTGCGAATTTTAGACTCAATGTCTTGCACAGAAATGTGGTTGTCTTCTGTTGTTATTTCCATGACGAACTTGTCGTCAGTGGTGCGTGGATCCGGATTTGTAGCCGGCATTCCAGGCAACGTTCCATTGCGCAATAAGTATGTTAAAGCCATACCATGTGCTCCACAGAATACAGAGAACTCGAACATCACAGGAACAAAAGCGGGTGCGTTTTCGATCCATGTGAAGTTTGGTTTACCACCAATATTCCAATCCCAGTCGCTTACCATGAAGTACCATGTGCCAAGAATAGCCAATGCTGTTCCAGTGCAAGCGTACATAAATGATGCAATAGCTAGACGTGTGCGTTTTACACCAATCACAGGATCTAGTCCGTGAATAGGAAATGGAGAAAATACTTCTTTAACACGAATTCCTTGTGCAACGAGTGTACGCGCTGCTTCCAGTAGCTTCTGGTCGTCGTCGTACATAACGTGGAAAACTTTGTTTGCCATATGCCTTGCGGTTATTGTTGCTTAATGTTTGTTGTCGTTTTTATAACTCTCACCTGTAGCTTTCAGGATTGTCTTCAACTCATTCAATGCAAGCACAGGGAAGTAACGTGCAAAAAGCAGGAATAAAGTGAAGAAGATACCAATTGTTCCAATGAACATTCCGATATCAATTGTACTCGCCTTGAACTCACCCCATGCTGCTGGTATATAATCGCGGTGAATTGAGGTTACGATAATTACGAAACGCTCGAACCACATACCGATGTTTACAATGATGGACATCACGAATGTGAAACCAAGATTTGTACGCAACTTTTTAAACCAAAACAACTGAGGTGAAATAACGTTGCATGTCATCATGCACCAATAAGACCAAGCCAATGGCCCCGAGAAACGATTGATGAATGCATAAGATTCATATTGAACACCTGAATAGTCAGAAATGAAAAGTTCAGTGAGATATGCTACACCAACAATGGAACCTGTAACGATGATTACAATGTTCATGTATTCAATGTGCTTGAGGTGAATATAGGCTTCAAGCTTCATTGTTTTACGCATGATGAGAAGTAGTGTCTGCACCATCGCAAATCCAGAGAAAATCGCACCTGATACGAAATATGGTGGGAAGATCGTAGTGTGCCATCCTGGAACGATCGAGGTAGCAAAGTCCATTGATACGATCGAGTGCACAGAGAACACTAGCGGAGTAGCGATACCAGCAAGCACAAGAGATACTTCTTCGAAACGAGTCCAATGTTTAGCACGACCAGACCAGCCGAAGCTTAGTATGCTGTAAAACTTCTTCATACCTGGCTTCGTCATTCTATCACGAATAGTCGCAAAATCTGGAATCAAACCAATGTACCAGAATACAAGTGAAACCGAGAAGTAAGTTGAAATCGCAAATACGTCCCACATCAACGCTGAGTTGAAGTTTGGCCATAGTGAACCGAATTGGTTTGGAAGTGGTAATGTCCAATATGCCATCCAAACACGACCCATGTGGAATACAGGGAACACGGCCGCCATCATTACAGCGAAGATGGTCATTGCTTCTGCAGATCTATTGATCGCCATGCGCCAGCGCTGACGGAATAGCAAAAGCACAGCGGAGATCAGTGTACCGGCGTGACCGATACCGACCCACCAAACGAAGTTGGTGATGTCCCATGCCCATCCTACTGTTTTGTTAAGACCCCAGGATCCGATACCGACTCCCACAAGGTACATAATACATCCTATACCATATAGCGCTACAATCAGCGCAATGGTAATGGCTATCTTCCATTGTTTTGGTGCCGGGCCTTCGATCGGTGATACGATATCTTGAGTGATATCATGATACGTTTTGTGCCCGAGGATCAGTGGCTTTCTTATGTTGGATTCTTTGAACATCTCGCTAAGTTGTAGTTATTAGGCTTCTGATTCTTCGATGTTTCTCACTTTAGTCATGTAGTAAATATTCGGCTGAATACCTACTTCTTCAAGTGCGTGATATGATCTAACGCTGCTGGCGCGTTTAGTATTCTGTGATTTGTTGTCGTTGAGGTCACCAAATACAATGGCGTTCGTAGGACAAGCTTCTGCGCATGCAGTTAGGATACTTCCATCAGTCACAACTGTGCCATTGCGCTTGGCTTCTGTCTTACCTGCTTGAATGCGCTGTTGGCACATGCTGCATTTTTCCATTACACCTCGTGTACGAACGGTCACATCAGGATTCAAAACCCAACGCAATGAATCGTCCTGTGATGGATTAACCATTGCGAACTTGTCATTCGTTACGTAATTGAACCAATTGAATCTTCTCACTTTATAAGGACAGTTGTTTGCGCAGTAACGAGTTCCGATACAACGGTTGTAAGCCATGTTGTTCAAACCTTCGTTGCTGTGAACAGTAGCAGCTACCGGACAAACTGTTTCGCAAGGTGCGTGGTTACAATGCTGGCACATCATCGGCATATGCACTGTTTGTGGATTCTCCTCAGGATCTTCCATCAGGCGATATGCACCGATTGTTCCAACGTTGTTGGCTTCTTTAGTTTCTTTTAATGTGTCTTGTGCAGAAGAGAAATATCTGTCGATACGCATCCAATGCATATCTCTGTGACGAAGTACTTCGTCTTTACCAACGACTGGTACGTTATTCTCCGTATGACAAGCCGTGATACATGAGCCACAACCAATACAAGAGCTAAGGTCAATTGTTAATCCCCAGCGATGACCTACTCCTTCTACAGGATGATCTCTCCAAAGATCTGCTTCGCGAATTGACTGACGGTCTCTTACGTCAATTTCTCCGTCTTTGTTGACATCTTCATGTACAGGTAGTGTTACCGCCATGTTGTAAGATGCTTCTCCTTTCTTCTTGTCTTTTTCTTTTAAGAAGGTTGAGATTGTTGTTTCTTTAACTACTGAGTCGCGTCCCATCACAGTGCTATGCATCTGTGTTGTAGCGATGGCATATGTTCCTTCTGCTGCCGCAATTGAAACGCTTGCAACAGCATAGTTTACCATTCCGTTTGCAACAGAGGCAAGCGGATAAGCGTTTTTACCAATTGTCATGCGCTTATCACCATCCATCAAGTGAACACCTTCCACGCCTGTTTGATAAGAAGCCTTACCAATTTCTTCGTTGCCAGCGCCTCTTCCATAACCCAAAGCAATACCAATGGTTTTGCGTTTTTGTCCTGGTGTTGGGAAAGCTGGTAGAGTGATTGTTTTACCGCCAACTGTAACAGTTACAACTGATGCGCAATCACATTGGCCAATTGAAGTTTCTAAGCCCATCTCACGCATATCTGCCGGAGCCATAGTAACGTAGTTGTCCCAGGTCACTTTTGTGATCGGATCTGGTGTTTCATGCAACAAAGCATTGTTAGCATGATTTCCATTACCCAATGTCACTTTCTGATAGAGAGATAATTCCCATTCGCCGCCTTTGATAGAAGATACATAATTCAAAGCGTCGTTGACATTCAATGGCGCTGCTTCCATCATTGCTGGTGCAGCAGCAGCTGCAGCCAACGCCTCGTCAACTGTAACATTACCTTCAATCACAACAACAGGTGCCGTTTCTACAGGTGTAGAGAATGTACCGTTGTGAACTGCCATATTCCAGTTGTTGTCAGACTTCAGCATCGCAGCTACATAGCTAGAGTTGTGTGTCTGACGCACGTAATCGTAGTAGGGAGTTTTGTTGTCGGCCCAAGTCAACAATGACTCTTGAGCATATCTTGTTGCATATAAAGGTGAAATGGTTGGCTGCGCCAAATCAGTCCTGCCTTTCATAGGCGAATAGTCATTCCATGACTCCAAATAATGATGTTCTGGAGCCATATATGTACAACGGCTTCCCGTTTCATCTGCAAACAGATTAAAACTTACCGAGGTTTTTACTTTTTGAAGACCTGCATTGAATTTGTCGGCATCATACCATGAGTATGATGGGTTGCAACCATAAACAATCAAAGCATCAACGGCGCCGCTATTCATCTCATCGATTAGCTGCAAAACTTGTGCGTCGGAACCTTTGAAAAGGTTAATGCCCGATTTTGTATCTACGGTTGAACCATTGTTGCCCAAAGCTTGATTGATTGCAGCAACGATTGTTTGAATTTGAGGATCATTTGATCCTGCAACCACGATAGAAGAACCTCGATTTGCCTTCAATTCAGCTGCAGCGCTTTGAATGGCTGTATCTGCTCCTTCAACCGAAACTGGTGTGCCACCTGTTACAGCAGCGTATAACGCGGCAGCTACAAGTCCTTCCTGTGAAGGACGAATCGCCGTGCGAACGTCGCTATTAGAACCTGTAAGCGACATGTTGGATTCAAACTGATAGTGTTTGCTAATCCAACCATTCTCAGGTTTTCTTGTCTCGGCATATTGTGCTGTGAATGCAGCAGGCATTACCCAAGTTCCAAGAAAATCAGCAGCGATACTTACGATTGCTTTCGCAGTGCTGAAGTTATAATTAGGTACTGAACCGCCATTTGCTTTTGCCAAACCAGCATAAGAAATGGTGTCGTATTGTACATGCTTTACTTTGCCAGCATACTTCGCGCTGAATTCGTTGATTGCGCGCTGTGTGCTCGGTGAAATAACGGTACTGCTGAGAATACGAACAGAACTTGCAGACGAAAGAGCTGCTTTTACTTCTGTGTCAAGTGTATTCCAATCAATGTCAGCACCAGCTTTTTTTGGACCTTTTAATCTTGCGCTGTCATAAAGACCAAGAACAGACGCATTCATTCTTGAATTCAGTGTGCCACCAGAAAGTCCGTAAGACTTGTTGCCCTTGATGAAAATTGGACGTCCTTCACGAGTTTTCACTAACATATTACCATAGTCATTGCCATCGTAATATGTGGAAGCGTAGAAGTTCGCAACACCTGGTGTAATTTCCTCTGGCTTTACTACGTAAGGAATGGATTTAACCACCGGTGTTTCGCATGCCGCCAAAGTGGCCGCTGCAAGACCGAAGCCCATAAACTTGAGGAAATCGCGACGACCTGTGTTAGCTTCATTCAGTTTTGAATCTGAAAGAAAAGCTTCAACGCTTTGTTCGCCTGAGCGTGTGAATTCGTTGGTCAACGCTTCCTGAGAAGCTGACGTCTTTTGCAATTCGTCTAGGCTTGACCAGTATTTCTTATTTATTCCCATGGAGGTAAGTCCGTCTTTTTCTGATTAATAAATTAATAGTGGCATTTGCCGCATTCCCAACCACCTAACTCTCTAACAGTAGCGCTTCCGTCTTCCATAATCTCACGAAGTGTGCGCTGACCCAATGCCGAAGCTTTGTAGCGCTCGTGCATTTCCTGATAGTATGGGCTGCTGTTAAGATCAACTTCTTTTTTGTTGTGGCACTCAAGACACCATCCCATTGTGAATGGTCTTCTCTCAAGCTGAACCAATCCAACTACGTCTTCTTGACTGTTGATTTCATCAGCTGTTGGCACATGTCCTACAGTATACATCTGCTGTGGACCGTGACAGTTTTTACAATCAACTTTACCAACAGTAACGTGAGCGCTGTGATTGAAGTAAACGTGGTCAGGAAGATTGTTCACTTTGTTCCACTGAATAGGCTTCTGAACATAATCTTGCTTGTAGCTACCAGTGGCTGGATCAAATCCGATTGCGTCATAGATTTTGGCAATTTCGGTCTCCCCTGTGATTGCTCCTTTTTTGATACCCTTATGGCAGTTCATACAAACGTTGGCTGAGGGAATACCTGCATGCTTCGATTTTGAGGCGCTGCTGTGGCAGTATTGGCAGTCAATCTCATTTTGACAATTGTGAATTGCGTGTGAAAACCAGATTGGTTGTGTTGGTGTGTAACCATCATAAACCCCGATGTCCATGAGTGCTGAGTAACCAACAACGGTGAAGTAACAAACAAGGAACACACCAATAACAGAAACGAATTTTTTGTTTTCCCACATCCAAGCTTTGGCTGATTGCCAGTATGTCATTTCTGGCAGTGGAGCAAGACCTTCACGCTCGTGTATTGCGTTTTTAAGAGATCTTGAAATGTTAGCTGCTGTTACAGCGATAATGGCCAAGATTCCACCGATGATGATAAACCATACCGTACCATCACCCTCTTCATTAGCTTCTTTAGCAGCTTTGATGTCCTCAAGGGTCATGCACTGGTTAACTGGCTGGTCAGTTGGGGTGCCGCCAGCACCGCCGCCTGTTTTTACATAAGCTAGGATGTCTTTGATTTCAGCTTCGCTCACCGCTTGATTGGCCATCCAACCGAAATTGCCGACATATTTGTCGACAAGACTTTTGATATATGGATCACCCGTAGCAGCAGCTGCTTGCGGATTCTGAATCCATTTCACAATCAGAGCATCCTTGCCCTTCCAGCGAACGTCAATGTCTTTCAGACCTGGCGCCGCAAGTACTTCATCACTTAACTTGTGACAGGAAGCACAGTTTGCTTTAAAAAGAGACTCGCCTTTTGCCGCGTCGCCACCTTCGAAAACACCCGCGAAGGTGCTGAAAGTGAGTAACATCGCAGCCGAAAGAGAGACAATTATTTTACTGCAAAAACTTCTTGAAAGCCTCATCATTACTGGTTTTTTATGCTCAATGGCAGGTTTAAACGCGCGGCAAATTTATATGTCATACCGCATTGACATTCGTGTGACAAAAAGATTGTCAACAATTTAAAACAATTCTAAATAAGAAATTCCATATTCCTTCAAAATGCCTTGTTTATCAATGTATTCTGTATTCGACGCGGCATGATTTTTATTATGGGTCATTACAATTTTGTTAATCATTTGGACTAAACGCATAAAAAATTGGTCATTCAACGCTCTGAAAATTTATAAAGACCACATAAGATGAAAACTCATTTCGCACGTGAAATTTTTACACCTTCGTATCTACTTTTGACACCGACTTTAAAAACTCTGATGCAACTAAAAAGTTTATTCATATTCATTATAATTTTTGGCTTTCTTGCCAATGGCTTTGCTCAAACCGATTCTCTGAAGCATGTTTTGGGTAAACTCGAAAACGCTGGATCGAAAGGTGGAGCCTCACAATTACAAACCGGAAAAGTTAATGTTGTGGCTGATTCTGCTATTGTTAGCCTTGAAAAGGGTTCTCGCAAATTCAAAGAAACAAAAGGTTATAGAATTCAAATTTTTCTCGGTACAATTGATCAAGCGAAGTCTGAAAGAAATAAATATCTATCACTTGGTCTGCCTTATTCAGCTTACACTAAACAGGTCGTTCCCGAGCACGCTGTTCAGGTTGGTGATTTCACTTCACGAATGGAAATGGAACGTAATTTAGAAATTCTGAAGAAACATTATCCAAAGGCATTTGGTGTTGTCGAAATCATAGAGCCCCCCAAATACAATTCTTCGAAGAAGTAAATTTTTGGCGTGCCCTAACAGGGTATTTCGAATTCGGGCCATCATTATTTGCAGAATTTTCTTCAGGATTTAGCGAAGGGAAATCAGCTAAATTTGCGGTCAAACACCACGCTGATGCCAATCTATCATCAACTCGGAAATATTCCGCATAAACGTCATACCATTCATGAAAAGCCTTCTGGAGGCATTTATTATGAGCAGCTTTTTGGTACCGAAGGATTTCACGGAATGAGTTCTCTGTTATATCACGTGCATCGACCAACGATGATTCGCCAAGTGAACAATTATGTCGATGTTGCCCCTAAAGCGGCTATAGATAAGAATATCTCGCCAATGATGCTTAATGGTTGGAACGTTCCTGCTAAAGAGGATTTTCTGGATAGCAGAGTTCATGTGCTCTTCAATAATGACCTTAATATCACTCTGGCAGCACCGCAAAAAAGCATGAGTGATTATTTCTACAAGAATGCTGATGCTGATGAGTTGATTTTTATTCATCAAGGCACAGGAAAATTGCGCACGTTGCTTGGCAATATTGATTTCAGCTATGGTGATTATTTGGTTATTCCGAGAGGAATGATCTATCAGATAACTTTTGACTCACCAGATAACAGGCTCTTCATCGTAGAGTCTTTCTCACCGATTTTGACGCCACATCGTTATCGCAACAACTTCGGTCAATTACTTGAGCATTCGCCTTATTGCGAAAGAGACATCCGTCGCCCTTCGAATCTTGAAACACATGATCAGAAAGGTGAATTTAAAATTAAGATAAGAAAAGAAAATGTGATGCACGAAGTCGTATATGCATCACATCCTTTTGATGTTATTGGTTGGGATGGATATAATTATCCATACGCATTTAGCATTCATGATTTCGAACCTATAACGGGGCGCGTGCATCAGCCACCTCCAGTGCACCAGACATTTGAAGCGCACAATTATGTGGTGTGCTCTTTCTGTCCTCGTCTTTATGATTATCACCCTAAATCAATACCTGCGCCTTACAATCACAGCAACATTGATAGCGATGAAGTTCTCTATTATGTTGATGGCGATTTTATGAGTAGAAATCATGTCGACAAAGGATATATTTCACTCCATCCAGGCGGAATCCCACATGGTCCTCATCCAGGAGCTTATGAAAGAAGCATTGGAAAAAAGGAAACAGGTGAACTCGCCGTTATGGTGGATACATTCCGACCTTTGAAAGTTACGCAGGCAGCGGTTGATATTGCGGACAAGGATTATGTGACGAGCTGGTTGGAATAGAAAAGAAATGTATATCGATACAGCGAATAAATCAGAGATTAGAAATCATTACACAAATCGTTTTAATGAAAACAGACAATACCTCATTGCAACTAGAAAAAGTAATCGAAGAAGCAGAAGATTTTCTACCACTTCTTGGAACTGATCACGTTGAACTTTATGTTGGCAACGCCAAACAAGCAGCACATTATTATATGAGCGCATGGGGATTTCAACCCCTCGCTTATTGTGGATTGGAAACCGGTGTTAAAGACAGGGTTTCATATGTCTTAGAACAAGACAAAATCAGATTGGTTTTGACATCACCGCTGGGCGCGGATGGGCCAATAAATGAGCACATAAACAAACATGGTGATGGAGTTAAAGTTGTCGCCATATGGGTTGATGATGCCACAAAAAGTTGGGAAGAAACTACTACTCGTGGTGGTGTAAGTTGCATGAAGCCTGAAAAAAGAGAGGACAGCAATGGTCATGTGATGTTATCTGGTATTCACACTTATGGTGAAACCTTGCACGTTTTCGTTGAAAGAAAAAACTATAATGGTGTTTTCTTACCAGGCTATAAGGCTTGGAATCCGAGGTATAAACCTTCTTCAGTTGGTCTAAAATATATCGACCACATGGTGGGCAATGTCGGTTGGAATGAAATGAACAAATGGGTGGAATTCTACGCTAAGGTGATGGGTTTTGCTCAGCTTGTTTCTTTTGATGACAAAGACATCAGCACGGAATATACAGCGCTGATGAGCAAAGTAATGAGCAATGGCAACGGCCGAATTAAATTTCCGATTAACGAGCCAGCAGAAGGAAGAAAAAAATCTCAAATTGAAGAGTATATCGACTTCTACAATGGTGCAGGTGTGCAACATATTGCGGTTGCAACAAATAACATTGTTGAAACTGTTACGGCTCTTCAAAGCAGGGGTGTGGAATTTTTGACGGTGCCTCCAGTTTATTACGAAACTGTTCTCGACAGGGTTGGTAAAATTGATGAAGATCTTGCCCCTCTTAAAGAGCTCGGTATTCTCATTGACCGTGATGATGAGGGATATTTACTTCAGATTTTCACCAAGCCAGTGCTCGATAGACCAACGATGTTCTTTGAAATCATTCAGAGAAAAGGCGCTAAAAGTTTTGGTAAAGGAAATTTCAAAGCTTTGTTCGAAGCTATCGAAAGAGAACAAGAAGCAAGAGGTACTTTATAAAATTTTTTCTTCAAGATTTGTCAATGAAAAATAGAAAGGCGTTGTATGAATCAAGAAATTCATACAACGCCATTCATGTTTCATAATATTGAATTACTCTTGAATTGCCTGCCGGTTATTTTTTCTTGAGGATAAAGGCGCTGATCAGACTGAAAATGATACCAATTGGAAATATTTCCATGAGGGTCATGCCAAATCGAAGCACGGGCTTTTTATACATCTGTTTGAATTCCTCCATCTCTATGACTGTTTTTTGATAAAGGTCATCGCTGACTCCCTCTTTTTTCAGATTGTCCAAAATCATCTCACTGTATGTTTCTTCAAAACCTATTGTAATCGTGTGATAACAAATCTCCCAGGAAACACAGTATACCAGCGACGCAGTAAACGCAATTACAATCCCATATCCGAATGCGCGTAAGAACGATATCCGACCTTCCAAGTGATTGTCGCGCACATTTTTTACTCCGAAGAATACCAGTGAAAGAGCGATGAACATAGTCGCAAAACCAATGATCATCCCATAGTCAAGGTTAAGGGTGCCACTTTTATATAATGGCATTGTGATGAACATCATCAAACCGGTAATCGCACCTGCGATAGCCCCGTAAACAATTAATTTTTTATTCATGTGTGTATTTGTTTTATTGTGCAAAAGACTAGGCTTCTTCCCGTCAGTTTTTCATGCCAAAGGGTGATTTTCGGGCTTTAACAATGAATCACCCGAAAGTATCAGGATATGATTCCCAGCTCTTTACCAATCGAAATGGCTTGGGTGCGTCTTTTAGCGTTCAGCTTGATATAAATGTTGGATGAATGTGTTTTGATGGTGTTGAGCGACACAAATAACTTGTCTGCAATTTCCTGATTGCTCAATCCTTCCGACATGTGTTGAAGAACTTCTAGTTCACGTTTGGTCAGTCCCAAATCTTCCAATGTGACATTGTGAGTAGCCGTTAACTTTTCATCCGTTCTCTCTTGCTTTTTGCTATTGCCGGCAACACGCAATCCGATCCAAACACCGGTTAATGAAAATAGTATGGCCACCAAACCGATATAAAATTCAGAACTAATATTTCTAATGAAATATTGATAATTCATTAAATGAAGCACTGATACAAAACAACCGAGGCAAAGGCCAAAAACGACCGTAAACCTGAGCACAGGTAACAAACCTTGACTGTTTTTGAAGATCGAATTCATAGCTGGAGTGCGCGAATTTAGCTATTTCAAAGTGGATTTACATGCCCAAATAGGCTGGCTTTGACTTGTTATTAATGGATGTCAATGAAGATCGAAACCTTGAACGTTTTGCAATGCCGACAGTACGGTTGACGTTAAACAATCAACCTTAAAAACAAAACTTATGTTTCTAATCATCATCTCATGCGTCGCACTCGCAATTTTTTTGTTCTCTATGGATCTGTCATGGACCAATGTTATCTCCTCTCAACGAAATGATTTAGTGTTCGAGGGGCGACAAACAGACTATGGCGCATATGCGCTTAGAAAAGAACATCACCGCAATCTTTTTTATGCGCTTTTTTTGGCCGTTGGATTAATCGGTGGAGGTTTTTTAACCATCAGTCTTTTTGGAAGTAAACCTGTTCAACAGGTCATTGCTCCTGCTTTTAGCATTGATGATTCAGTTTTTTTTCCGCCAAAGCCTCCGAAGGATCCGATTAAACCGAAGGACAATCCTCCTCGCACACAGAGGGCATCGGCTGCATCTGCTGGTGCTACCGGAAACGAAGTGGAAGTGGTCGAAAAAGGAAAAACAGAGGAAGGTATGGTGACTGAGCCTGGCGGCGGCGGTGAAGGACCAACAGGCCTGGAACAGCCTTATGACCCAGGAGGTGAAGGTGACGGCACTAATCCTGGTGCCAATATAGAAGATGACAAAAAGGTGGAAATTTTCACACGCAACATGCCTCAATTCCCGGGTGGTCAGGAAGCTTTGATTGAATACATCAAACAACGGGTGAGATACACCGAGTTCGAAATAGATCGCAACGTTTCAGGAACGATATACGTGTCGTTTGTTGTCTACAGTGATGGATCTGTTGGTGATGTGGTCATCGAAAGAGGAATTAGAAACGGCGAGCGATTAGCCAAAAGAGCAACAGAAGTACTTCTGGGGATGCCAAAGTGGAAACCAGGCGACAACGGAGATAAACCTCTGTCAGTGATGATGAAGATGCCCCTTAAGTTCGAATTAAAAAACTGATAAATATTCCTTATGTTGGTTGGAATACAGCCTTCGTTAGTCGGTTATGAATTAACTTGCGCCTCCCAAAAAAATGCAGAAATGAACGCTACCGTTTACATGAGCTACGTGATGATCTCAGTATTACTGATGGTAGCTCTCATTTGTGTATTTGCTCCAGGTGCTGAACAATGGCTGCCGGGAAACAGGAAATATGCCATGGCCGGAGTTTTGACGGTGTATAGTGCTATCCGGTTTTATCGTATTCAACGGTTTAAAAAAATGAATAGCCATGAAGCAAACAACTCTTAATGCCGCTTATTTCTTTCTTCTTCTGTTTTTCACAGCGTGTAATGTCGCTCAGGATAAGAACAAAGACTCCATTACTTCAGGTCAACTGAAAATTGGTGTTGACGATTCCTATTCATTGATGATGGATTCGCAGATTTTTACATACACTCACTTGAATAAATATGCAGCGATCAGCGCCAGCTACCAACCAGAAACGGATATCATGCGCGATCTTATGAATGACAGTGTTCAAGCAGCCGTGGTAGGAAGAGAACTAAATGCTGAAGAACTTGCCTACTTCAAAAGTATTCAAAGAATGCCTGAAAGCATTTTAATCGCAAAGGATGGAGTTGCTTTGGTGGTTCATCCAGAAAATCAGGATTCGGTAATAACCATGGATCAGTTGAAGGGCGTTTTTAGCGGAAGAGACAGCTTATGGAGTCAGATTTATCCAGGTTCTACCAAAGGCAAAATTCAAGTCGTTTTTGATAACAACAAATCTTGTAACGCCAGAACACTCAAGGAGAAGTTTGGTATTTCTGAATTCCCTTCTTGGTGTTTTGCATTAAGAACCAATGAAGAGGTGATCAACTACGTTAATACTAACAAAAATGCTATGGGTGTGATCAGTATCAGTTGGATAACGGATACCGATGATCCAACTTGCCGAAAATACCGCAGTATGATCCGCCCGGTTGGAATTGTTGATCCATCAAATGTCTTGAAACCTGAACTTCCAAGAAGACCCTTTCAAGCCTATGTGTTTGATGGCACTTATCCGCTCAGAAGGGACGTTTATTACATACGAACCGGTTTGCGCGGAACCCTTGGCACAGGCTTTGCCAACCACCTCGCCGGAGAGAAGGGACAACTCATCATTCACAAAATGGGAATGGTGGCAGCCAAAACCCCGAATAGAACCATAAAAATAACAGAATAACTCAGTCAATTACTGTATTTGCAATGAAAAAACAACTTGTAATCCTCACCCTTTTTATTTCTGCATTTGCTTTCGTTTCGAAAGCACAGACACGCGATGAAGCGGTGATCAAAACCCTCAATGAACGTTACGAATCTGCTGAATCGGATTTGAAAGATCTCATTGCGCGTGAACCTCAGAATGGTGACAACTACAATGCAGCTGGTGACAATTATTTCTATTGGGGAGAGAGAGTGGAAGATGCAGAAGCCATGTATCGCAAAGGAATGGATGTGGCTCCTTCAAACCCATTGAACTATGCGGGTCTTGGACGCGTTGCATATTTGCGCAAAGATGCCGCAGTTTGGAATGCCCAATTCAGCAAAGCCGAAGAGATCATGAATACAAAAAGTCTCAAGATCGACAAGAACATCAAGCAGATGACATACTTGAAAATGGCTGAAGTGATGTTGCAAGAGGGTCAACTCAATTTGGAAAAAGCCATTACTTATATCAATAGCGCTCTACCATTAAACGACAAAAATCCTGAAGTTTACATTCAACTTGGCGACTACTACAGCCAGCGCGATGGTATGAACATGAGCAACGCCATTATGCAATACAACAAGGCGCTTGAAGTGAACCCTAAATACACACGTGCCATTCTTCGTAAAGGTGTGTTGTATGTGAAAGTTAAAAATTATGATGAAGGGTTGAATTATTACAATGAAGCGATTTCATTGGACCCAACTTTCGCTCCTGCATACCGCGAGAAAGCAGAACTTCTCTACAAAGCTGGAAGATATCCCGCGGCTATTGAAACTTATGCAAAATATCTCGAGCTAAACAACAGTTGTCGCGTGCAACAGAGATATGCCAGTTTCATTTTTCTAACTAAAGATTACAAAAAGGCGGCAACTGAACTAGAGGCAGCACTTCCATGCAACACCTCGAATGCATTTATGTATCGTTTGCTTGGTTACAGCTATTATGAAATCGGTGACTATGCAAAAGGCACACAATACCTTGACCAATTCTTTTCGATTGCAGAATCAAAAGGAAAACCAACAATTGTAGGTAGTGATTATGCTTACAAAGGGAAGCTTCTTTCTAAGACAGGCCAGGATTCTGTGGCCTTGGAGTTTTTGAAGATGGCTGTGCAAAAGGATGCAGAATATGTGGATGGATATGCAGATGTAGCTGCTATTTATTTTAAACAAAAGAAATATGCTGACGCTGCTTCTTACTATCAGATGAAGGTGGAGAAGAGCGCTGAACCTGCGCCGCTTGACTTCTATTATCTTGGTCAGGCCCGTTATTACAGCAAAGAATATGCACTCGCAGATTCGGCATTTTCAAAGGCGACTGTGAAATATCCTGATGCAAACTTTTGGAGAGGACGTTGCAACAACAAAATGGAGGTAAATCCTGATGAACCTGTTGGTCTCGCAAAACCATTCCACGAAAAATTCATCGGAATGATTGGCAACGATCCAAAGAAGGTAGAAGCGAACAAAAAAAATCTGATTGAAGCTTATAGCTACTTAGGGATTTTATATGGTAAACAAAAGAATTACGAATGCAGCAAAGCTGCTCTTCTAAAGGTTCTTGAGTTAGATCCAACGAACAAAATTGCGAATGATTCAATGCTCGATGAAAATTACAAAAAGGCGGTTGGAACATGTGAATTGGTTCCTTCGACTACAAGATAAAAATCAAAAGCAATCGTATTAAAATAAAAAAGGGTCCGTAACATGATTGTTTCGGACCCTTGTTTTTTTTGCATCAAGCAATCAAATGTCTGCACGCATGATGCGTTGAAGAAATTCAACAGCATCTCTTCTGTTCTCGATATGTCCCATATGCCCGGTGTTTTGAGAGATATGGGCAACGGCACCAGGCAATTGTTCTATCTCTTTAAGCGCAACATCCAATGGAATTGAAGTGTCTTTATCTCCAAGGAAATAATAAAGGGGGAAATTTCTATTCCTCAAATCTTGCACTCGGTCCTTTCTGTTAATCATAACCTGTTGAGCGGAAGTAATTGCCTCAATGCTCAAGCCTTGAGCTTCGATGATTTGTTTTTCAATTTCTTCTTTGCAGTGTTCTCTGTTGTTTTCGAAGAAAATATTCGTGATCATTGTTCGGATATAAAGGTTTTTGTTGCCTTTTGCCGCTTCAATAGCATTTTTTCTGTCTTGTATTTTTTGCTCACTATCAGCGCCTGCCTTTGAATGGAAAAAACAAAGTCCTGAAATCTGATTCGGAATCATGGTTGCAAGTGTTGCACTTAAATATCCGCCCATTGAGTGGGCTACGATGAATAGGGAATGGTCGTCACTCAATGAAAGTTGATCAATCAAATTCTTGCAATAGGCTTCAGCGGTTTTTTCTTCTGGTATGAAAGAGTTGTTACCATGACCAGGAAGCTCTGGTAACTGGAGAGCATAGGCACTTTTGGAAAGATGTGGTAAAATTGGTTTCCACATGGATGCGGTTTCCAAAAAACCGTGAATGAACACTAATCTCTTTACACCCATGGTGAAGTATTAATTGGTCTTAAAATTTTTTGTGCGATTATCTTATACCGATTCCGCTACCACCTCTTCAACGATCTCAGGCATTTTAGCCTTCAGGAGATTTTCAATTCCTCCTTTTAAGGTCGCAGTAGATGAGGGGCAGCCACTGCACGATCCCTTAAGTTGTACATAAACTTTTTTGTCTTTGTACGCCATAAAATCTATCGCGCCACCGTCACTTTCAACAGCTGGTCTTACATATTCGTGCAATAGAAATTTTATTTCATCATCGTATTCTGTTGGTTCGAATTTACTGTAATCAGTTGCCGAAGCGTGTGCTGCTGCAACAGGGTCAGTTTCTTTAACCTCTTCTTTAGTTCTGTTAAGCAGATCTGCAGTGATTACACTGACAGCAACTTCATGATCCATAAGCCACTCACGGATGTATTCACGGAGTTGTTGAACGATCATTTCCCATCCCAATGAGTCGTCTTTAAGCACAGTTACATAGCTGCCACTGATAAAGATACTTTGAACGAATGGAAAATTGAACAGTTCTTCCGCTAATGGAGATGACCCCTTGGCTTCCGCTTTATTACGATATTCCACCTGTAATCCACCGTGAATCAAGGCCCTGTCTGAAACAAACTTCATGGCGGCTGGATTGGGTGTCATTTCTGCATAAACAGCTGTGGGTATTCTTTTTTTCGTTTCCATTCAACAAATTTAGGTTTGATTATCCAATACAAAACAATAACATTGCGCAACAGTTTTAATGCATGAAATACTTTTTGACTTTTTTCTCCGCCATGATCGTTTTAAGTGCCATGGCGCAGCCAACATTTCCTTTCAATGGCGTGCTGCCCAAGGATGTTACTTCCGTCGCACTGACACATGCCACAATTTTTGTTGACTACCAAACAAAGGTTGAAGATGCAACTTTGATAATTGAGAAAGGCAAGGTTGTGGCGGTAGGCGCAAGAATTACGATTCCTGATAACGCCGTGCAAATTGATCTTCATGGTAAGTTTATTTATCCTTCTTTCATTGATTTGTTTAGCGATTTCGGAATGCCAAGTGCATTGCAAGGAGCAGAAAAACCTTCTGCAAATTCTAATACAGATAAAGGCGCCTTTGGCTGGAATCCAGCGATTCACGCCGATTGGAAAGCTTCGAATTTTTATTCTTATAAAGAAGATGCTGCAAAAGAAATGAGATCTATCGGTTTCGGATCAGTTGTTACCCATCGAAATGACGGCATTGTGCGTGGTTCTGGAGCATTGGTGACGCTTGGTGAAAACCCTAATTTGTCGCTTTTGATGCCGAATGCTGCTGCTTATTATTCATTTAACAAAGGCACTTCCAGCAATCCATATCCTTCATCCCTAATGGGCTCAATTGCATTGCTGCGTCAAACTTATTACGATATGATTTGGTATAGGAATGGAGGCAATAAGGAGGAAAGAAATCTTTCACTTGAATCAATGCAAAGTATACAGAACCTTCCTTCCTTCTTTGATGCAGGTGATAAATGGAATGTTCTAAGAGCAGATAAGATTGGCGACGAATTCGGAATTCAATACATTATCAAAACTTCTGGTAACGAATATCAGAGACTAACTGAAATCAAATCGTCGAAAGCACAATTTGTTGTGCCGCTTGTATTTCCCGATGCTTTCGATGTGTCTGATCCCTTCACCAGCAGATTAGTTTCATTGGATGAAATGAAGCACTGGGAACTTGCGCCATCTAATTGTTTTCTTCTGGAAAAGGAAGCCATTGATTTTGCCATCACGTCAAGCGGTTTGAATGATAGAAGTGTTTTCTTAAAAAACCTTCGAAAGGCCGTTTCGCGGGGATTGACTGAGAGCGGTGCATTAAAGGCGCTGATTCATAATCCTGCTGTTTTTATTCATGCGGAAAAGGAGTTGGGTAAACTACAGACTGGATATTGGGCCAACTTTATGATTACTTCAAAAAATATTTTTGAGGATGGCGCAGTAATTAATGAAAATTGGATACAAGGTGAACGATTCATTATCGATCCTATCAGTGAAATCAATTTGGCCGGCATTTATGATGTTGTTCTTCCAAGGAGTAAGTATCAACTTAAGGTGAAAGAGGATCAAGGGAAATTGAAAGGTGAAATTACATACGTAAAGAAAACAAAAGAACAACCCATAAAAAGTGATTCTCTAAATTACAATGTCAATATTCAGAAAGTGAATGAACTCATCACGATCTCATTTGATGCGCAAGATGAAAATTATTCTGGAGTTGTTCGTCTTAGCGGTGATTTGTCTGCGGATGGCTCTAATTGGCAAGGCAAAGGTCAAGACGCATTTGGTAATTGGTTAGACTGGAATGCAACCAAAACTTCATTTGACAGCAAAACAGAAAACAAAAAAGTAGAAATCGTTGAAAAGGAAAAGCAAGGTGAAATAATTTATCCTTTTGTTGCTTATGGGAGCTCGAAAAGGCCTTCGCAAGAAAATGTACTCATTACAAATGCAACAATCTGGACATGCGACAAGATTGGTAAAATTGAAGATGGACAGATGCTTTTGAGTAAAGGAAAAATTGTTGCGGTTGGTAATGATCTAGACATCAAAAGTTATCCTGGTGTCCGTGTTATAGACGCAAAAGGTAAACATGTTACACCTGGAATAATTGATGAACACAGTCATATCGCTGCTGCGAGTATCAATGAAGGAACACAAGCGAGTAGTGCTGAAGTAACTGAAGCATCAGTTATTTGGCCTGAAGACATCGACATCTACAGACAACTTTCAGGTGGCGTTGCAATGGCGCAAGTGCTTCACGGAAGCGCCAATCCGATTGGAGGACAAAGCGCTCTCATCAAATTACACTGGGGAGGAAATGCTGATGACATGCTTGTAGATGACGCTCCCGGCTTTATCAAGTTTGCTTTAGGAGAGAATGTAAAGCAGTCGAATTGGTCGAATGACGGAAATCGTTTTCCGCAAACACGAATGGGTGTCGAACAAGTGTATTACGATCATTTCATTCGTGCTCGGGAGTATGGTGCAACGAAAAAACTTGCGATGCAAAGTGCTCCTGGATCTAAGAACAAAAGTCCTGCAGTTGGCAATTACAGACACGATATTGAGATGGAAGCTCTCCTTGAAATTTTGGAGAAGAAAAGATTTGTGACTTGTCACAGCTACGTGCAAAGCGAGATCAATATGTTGATACACGTTGCAGATAGCATGAATTTTACGCTCAACACTTTTACCCATATCCTTGAAGGTTATAAAGTCGCGGATAAAATGAAAGCTCATGGTTCAGGAGCTTCTTCTTTCAGTGATTGGTGGGCATACAAGTATGAAGTGAAAGATGCGATTCCATATAATGGCGCATTGCTATGGGAACAAGGAATCACAGTTGCATTCAATAGTGATGATGCGGAAATGGCTAGAAGGTTAAATCAGGAAGCGGCTAAAGCAGTGAAATATGGGGGAGTGCCGGAAGAAGAAGCCTTAAAATTTGTCACTATTAATCCAGCGAAATTGCTTCACATGGATCAGAGAACTGGAAGTTTAGTGGCGGGAAAAGATGCCGATGTAGTGATTTGGTCTGATCATCCATTAAGTATTTATGCCAAAGCTGAAAAGACATTTGTTGATGGAATCTGTTACTACGATCTCGAAAGAGACATTCAGCTTGACGCTGAAATCAAAGCCGAAAGAGCTCGATTGATACAAAAGATGCTCAATGCGAAAAAATCTGGAGAGCCGGTTCAACAGCCTATATTAAAGGATAAAAAGCACTTTCATTGCGATACAATGGATGAAACTTCAAGAGGTATCAATTTTAAATAAGGAATGACATGAAAGTTTTTTTAACAACTATACTTGTTGCTGTTGCTCTACTCAATGTTGATGCCCAGCAAATACCGACGGTGGCCCCCGATCAGAATAAATCTATTTTGATTATGAACGGTATCGCACATATCGGTAATGGAGAATTAATTGATAATTCTGCAATCGGTTTTGAAAACGGGAAGATTACAATGGTGGCTGACGCACGTGTGATACGTCTGGCGCCTGATGCTTACGATACAATTATCGACGCTTCGGGTATGCATGTTTACCCAGGGTTTATAGCGTCCAATTCAACATTGGGTCTTGTAGAAATTGATATGGTGCGACAATCGGTTGATCAAACTGAAACTGGCACTTATAAACCTGGAATTCGTTCGGCTATTTCTTACAACACTGATTCAGAAATTATCCCAACTGTAAGAAGCAATGGTGTTTTGATGGGGCAAATAACTCCTAGAGGCGGCGTCATTAGTGGCACCTCGTCGGTCATGCAATTCGACGCGTGGAATTGGGAGGACGCAATTATCAGAGAAGATGATGGCGTGCACCTGAATTGGCCCGCAGTTTTTCATCGACACATGGAGAAGGGAAAACTCCTCATTGAAAAAGTCAAAACGTATGATCAACAATTGACGGAAATTCAGACTTTTTTCAGAGAGGCTCGGGCTTATTGTAATGTGAAAAAACCGGAGATAAGAGAATTGCGCTTTGAAGGTTTACGAGGCATTTTTGAAGGAACACAAACGTTGTATGTGCATGCAGATGATTCAAAGGCAATCACTGAAGCAGTTAACTTCAAACAGGCAATGTCAATCGACAGAATGGTTGTTGTGGGAGGATATGATGCGCATTATGTGGCGGCGTTGCTCAAAGAGAATGACGTACCAGTGATGCTATATCGAGTTCATGATCTTCCTTTTTTTAACGAGGATGATGTCGACCTGCCTTATAAACTTCCGTTTATGCTTTATCAAGCCGGAGTTAAATTTTGTTTGCAGAACGCGGGAGAAATGGAAAGAATGGGAACACGGAATTTGCCATTTTATGCCGGAACTGCTGTTGGTTATGGATTGCCTTATGAAGAGGCAGTGCGTTCAATCACCTTGTCTGCAGCGGAGATTTTAGGTATAGAAAAAAATTGCGGATCACTGGAACAGGGAAAAGATGCGACTTTGTTTATCTCCTATGGAGATGCTTTGGATATGATGACCAACAACGTGAAATGGGCATTTATTCAAGGTAGACAAATCGATCTGAGCAATAAACAAACGGAATTGTATCAGAAATACAAATCCAAATATGATCAAGAAAGAAAGAAGTAGTTTTGATATGTGAGAACAGGTTAAATGACTTTCCTTTGCATGAATCGTTAATATGTTATTAAGAGCTGAAAATATCGTCAGACGTTATGGTCAACGCACCGTCGTTAAGGGTGTTTCTTTTGAAGTGAATCAAGGAGAAATTGTCGGTTTGCTCGGCCCAAACGGCGCTGGAAAAACCACAAGTTTTTACATGGTTACTGGTCTAGTAAAACCAAATGAAGGTCATGTATTCTTGGATACCACTGACATTACCCATGAGCCGATGTACCGACGAGCACAATTAGGCGTAGGTTATTTACCACAAGAGGCAAGTGTTTTCAGAAGACTTTCTATAGAGGATAATATCAAAGCCGTTCTCGAAATGACTAAACTTTCGAAAAAGGAGCAAGCAGATAAACTAGAAATGCTGCTCGACGAATTCGGATTGACACATAAGCGAACATATATTGGGAACACGCTTAGCGGTGGAGAAAGAAGAAGAACAGAAATCGCGCGCGCATTGGCGACGGACCCGAAATTTATTTTATTGGATGAACCTTTTGCTGGTGTTGATCCCATTGCGGTGGAAGACATTCAGAAAATTGTATTTCAATTGAAGCTACGAAACATTGGCGTGTTGATCACAGATCACAACGTTCAGGAAACACTTTCAATTACAGATCGCGCGTATCTGCTGTATGATGGAACTATCCTCAAAGCCGGAACAGCGGAAGAACTTGCCGAGGACGAACAGGTTCGCAAGGTTTACCTTGGTCAGAATTTTGTTTTGAGAAAGGTAAAGGTTGGATAAGGGTGTTTCTTCAAAGCTTATCTAGTTTGATCCGGGCATAAACTAAGGTCCATTGCCGCCAAAGTCGACGGATTTTTTTGAGTCATAAAAATATAAGCCAAATAATTCTGGACTATTTTGACATAAGAAGCATTGGTTTTTCCCATCAATAGGCTCTATGTTTTTGTGGATCGGCTCGAGTAGTATACTGCCATTGCTATCTAACAAACCTTCATATAGATTCTCTGTAATAATGGTCTGATTAATTGCTGTTGATGTGAAATAAAATGTTGGGATGAAAAGGAAATGCAATAGAATGATATGCGGGTTTAACGTTGTGACAAGTGGTCTTGTTTTTTTGACATTTATAATTTTATTCTTGCATTAGAATGTTGAATTCAAAGGTAATTTCTAAGTCATTCATACTTTTTCAAATCTCAATATTGGTGATTGCGATAAACAGACTTGTGAATGTTGAAATTCGAAGGAATTGAGATATTGCTTATCCTTGCAACATGAGTCAGATTTTGAGAATAACGTCTCGTATACTTTTTGTGCTGATTATTTTGAGCGCATCTTACGTTTTATCTGCTCAGTCAAGGAAATTACATGGTGCGCTGAAAGATTCCGAAACGCGTGAGCCACTCACAGGTGCCGTCATTCGTGGAACTTCCGAACAAGGAACAACTTCAGATTTGAATGGCGCATTTAGCATTGATGTAAAGGGCATGGGCGATTCTCTCAAAATTACAATGTTGGGTTATTTGGAGTATGTATTTGTTGTGAGTGAAAACGACTTTTTGAGCGTAGTCGAATTATTGTTAGTTCCAGCTGCCAATGAAATGAAGGTTGTAGTTGTTTCCGCCGGAAAGTTTGAACAGGATGTGAGTGAGGTGACGGTGAGTATGGAAGTCCTGCAGCCCGAAATGCTGCGTGATAAAAATGTTGTTTCAGCTGATGAAGCGTTGCAGCAAACACCGGGAGTGAGCATAGTAGATAAGGAACCTCAAATTAGGAGTGGCAGTGGTTACTCTTTCGGGGCAGGAAGCAGGGTGCAAATACTTGTTGATGATATGCCAGCGCTAAGTGGTGACGCAGGCCGACCAAGTTGGGATTATTTACCAGTAGAAAATATTTCACAGGTTGAGGTAATCAAAGGAGCAAGCAGTGTGCTTTACGGTTCAGCTGCCTTGAGTGGCGTGATCAATGTGCGCACTGCATATCCCAGTGACACTGCCAGAACTGTTGTAAATGTTTATCATGGTGTATTCAGCAATCCGCAAAGTGATTCTTCTGTTTATTGGACAGGAAACTTGCAGCGTACTGGTGTCAACTTTTTGCATATGCAAAAGTTTGGTCAATCTGATTTTGTTATCTCAGGCAATGCAGTAGGAGATGACGGTCATCTTGGACCTATAAAGGATACTCTCACAGGAGATTTTGTAAATGGCTACAATCCTTTTTCCGTTGATAGATACAACGCTAATTCAAGAGCAAGATTGAGTATGAATTACAGGTATCGGTCGCCTAAAGTTGCTGGCTTGAGCTATGGTATCAATACCAACTGGAACATCAGCAACTCATTGGCTACATTGCTTTGGGCACAAGTAGATACAGGACTTTATGCTGCTTTCGATGGCAGTGCAACAAGAACAATTCAAGTGATGGGGACTGTGGATCCTTTCGTGACCTATTTCAATAAAAAAGGTAATAAGCACTCCTTGCGTGGACGATGGCAATCACTCGACAACGATAACGACAACAATCAAGGAAATTTTAGTGATCAGTTTTATTCGGAATATCAATATCAACACAATTGGGAAGATAATGGCATTAAAAACATGACTACAACTTTTGGTGTTGTCGGGATTTATACTGACGCCCGTGGCCAGCTTTTTACAGGAGGCAATGAAGATGGTCATAATACGGCTAAAAATTTCGCTGGATTTTTTCAGATAGATAAAAAATTCAAGGATAGACTTAACGTTTCAGCTGGTGTTCGTTATGAATATTTTGATATCAATAATGTGAGTGATGCCAAGCCGGTTTTCAGGGCTGGAGTAAATTACAAAATTGCTAAAGCAACATTTATTCGTTCTTCATTTGGTCAAGGTTATCGTTTTCCTTCGATAGCTGAAAAATTCATCGTCACTGGTGTAGGATCGATAAACATTTTTGCGAATCCTGATCTAGTTGCAGAAACTTCTTACAACACTGAGTTGGGTATCAAGCAAGGCTTCAAGATTGGCGATTTTATGGGTTATGCGGATGTGGCTGTCTTTCAACAGGAATACAAAAACTTTATTGAATTCACTTTCGGCCAATGGAAGTATGTAAGCCCTTTGCAAGGCTTTAATGATCTTCCAAGATTCCAAAGTGATATTCAAAAAAGCATAGGATTTAAAAGTGTCAATACAGGAAAGGCAAGAATTCGTGGAGGAGAATTGTCGGTCATGGGTGAAGGCAACATAGGATCGTTAAACATTCAACTTCTCGCCGGATATACATACGCGCTGCCGGTTAGTCTCACGCCGGATTTTGTTTATGGTATTCCACCAAATGGCGGTGAAGAAAATTTCGCTATTCCAGATGAGTACACTTATAGAACTACAAGCAGTGATTCAACAAACAATATTCTCAAATACCGAATGCAGCATCTGGTAAGAGGCGATATTGCGTTCAAATGGCATAGTGTGCTGCTAGGAACGAGTGTTCGCTACAACAGTCATATGCAGAATATCGATCGTGCATTTGAAGATTTGGAGACTGTCCCTGCAGCGAATTTTAATCCTGGAGTTACCAAGTGGCGTAATGAACATACCACAGGAGATTACGTGTTTGATTTAAGAATCGGTTACTCCATCAATTCTGCTCATCGGATATCTGTTGTTGTCAACAATTTGCTCAACAGAGAATACGCTATTAGGCCACTCGCCATCGAAGAGCCGCGCCTGACCATGATTCAATACGTAGTGTCATTGTAACAAAAAAATGAAAGTCATCGCCATTATACCTGCACGTTATGCAAGCTCGCGTTTTCCCGGAAAACCATTGATCGATATTGGTGGAAAATCCATGATACAACGTGTGGTCGAGCAAGCTAAACAAGCAGAAGAAATTGAAGAAGTGATCGTAGCAACAGATGACAAAAGGATTTATGATCATGTGTTGTCTATTGGTGGACACGCAGTGATGACTTCTCCGGATCATGTGAGTGGCACAGACCGTTGTCTGGAGGCTTATGATAAATCAGGGACCAGCGCTGATGTTGTTCTGAACATTCAGGGCGATGAGCCATTTGTAGATCCGACTCAATTGAAAGCTTTGATAAAATGCATCGGCGGCAATGGTGTCGAAATAGCGACGCTTGCAAAAAAAATTGAGCATGAAGAAACTCTCTTTGATCCGAACAAAGTGAAGGTTGTTTGTGGCCAAAACGGTCGGGCAATTTATTTCAGCAGACATCCGATTCCATTCCAAAAATCAATACCCCAAAAGCTGTGGCTTGATAATTTCGATTATTACAAACATCTTGGCTTGTATGCATATCGTGTTGACGTTTTGAGGGAAATATGCGCCATGAATCCATCTCCATTGGAGCTGGCCGAATCACTGGAACAGTTGCGATGGCTTGAAAACGGCAAAAATATCTCTGTTGCCTTTACCGAAATAGAAACTCCTGCAATCGATACGCCTGACGATTTACAGTTTGTTCTTAATAAAATGGGGATGTAGAGGCGGTTTTCTGTCCTGTAGCCCTTTGCTTCCTTGACTTTTAGGGTTTTATGTCGTTGCTCTGCAAGTGTTAATTCCACTATATTTGTGCCATGCGTTTGGAAGCTTTTATTGCTGAACTTCTGCTGGATCACGATTGTGTCGTGCTTCCAGATTTTGGTGGACTTGTGGCTAATTATAGAGCTGCACGTCTAAACCGACGTTCGCATATGATATTTCCACCATCCAAACATGTAGGCTTCAATAGGAATTTACTTCAGAATGATGGGCTGCTTGCAAATCATATTGCTGCAATAATGGGAATTTCTTACAAAGAGGCTCAGTTAAAGATTGAGGAAGCTGTAGCCGATTACCATGTGAAGTTGAATAAGGAAGGAAGATTAGTTTTGGACAGAATTGGTGTGTTCTTCAAAGATAAAGGCGGACACTTGCAGTTTATTCCGGATGAACAGGAGAACTTTTTACTCAGCTCGTTTGGTCTCACTCCAATACAATTGAAACCAGTGGAAGTGGCTACCGAATTATCGACGCTACCTGAAACGCCGGTTATCAAAATATCTGATGAACGCCGCAAAACTTCTGCTTGGAAAATTGCTGCGGCCATTGCGATTCCTCTCCTTCTAGGTGGCGGCATAATGTTGCGAAACCAAATCAAAGGGAATGATAACTTTAACTTTGCATCTCTGAATCCATTTCAAAGTGTGAACATCGGTTCTTCATATGCTCCTGACCTGATGAATTGGAATGTTGATATCACTCCACCAAAAGAAAGTGCTTTAAAACCACTGATTGATTCAAGTGATAAAAATCTGAAATATGATTTTTTGAACGGAACTCCTTCTGAGGAAGGCATTGTAATACGCAAAAACCAAGTTGTTGCTCCGGCTGTTACAACCGATGTAAACCGTGAGGCTGATCCGTTGAGAGATAAGAAGATGGTGGCAAATCACGTGAAAAGGTTTTCATTGATTGGTGGTGCATTTCAGATAGAAGAAAATGCTGAGAAATTTTTGAATAAACTCATTGCGGACGGTTTTGATGCCGAATACGCTGGAACGAAAGACGGGCTCAAACTTGTTGCTTACGGCACTTATGAATCACGTGAAGACGCAGTTAAGGCTCTGCAGAATGTGAAAGCTGGTGGCGGTCATGCTTGGATAAAAAGAAACTAATCTGATAGTCATCAGACTCCTTCATTACTCATCTCATACGAATCATGACAAAAGAAATACAATCAATCAAAAATGTAATTTTTGATTTTGGGGGAGTTTTGTTTGAAATCGATTATAACCTTCCTATTAAGGCTTTTCATGAGTTAGGTTATGATTCATTTGCCGATGTTTATACTCAGGCGGCGCAAAACCCAATTTTCGACCAATTAGAAACTGGTAAAATCGACAATGAAAGCTTTATGAATTATCTCCATGGTTTGGTACCGCAGGCTACGCGCAAACAAGTAGACGATGCATGGAATTGTATTTTGCTGCACATCATGCCCGATCAAGTGAGTTTTGTAAACATGGTAAAAGAAAACGGTTATAGAACATTTTTACTGAGCAACACAAACGCAATTCATGTCGCAGAGTTTGAAAAAATGATTGCTGAGAAAATGAACTTTCAAGAATTTTTTACGGCTTTCGAAAAAATTTATTACTCCAATGTGATCGGTATTAAGAAACCATATCCTGAAACTTTTCTCCAAGTTTGTGAGTGGAACGACTTGGTGCCTTCAGAAACTTTATTCATCGATGATAGCATACAACATGTTCTTGGAGCGGCCAAAGCTGGACTCCAAACATATCATTTGAAGAATGGTGAAGTATTAAGCGAGTCGTTGAAATTCCTCTTGAAAAAGAATTAACCGCAGCACAAAACAGGAATTCCCTTGTTGTTGGTCAAAAACTTTTCTTTGTCGGCTTTTCCCATCGCCATGTACTCGTGATGAGTTTTTGAGCTGAGGCAAATGATATTCACACCATTCGCGCCGGCATAGTTGATGGTTTGCTGCGCGTGACCTAGCGACATGTCTTTGTTTTCTTCCAAAACAGATTTGAATTTTACTCCTTCTGCCTTCATATGCTCTTCGGCTAGATGAGCGTTATTGGCAATTGCTTCTTCGGTGTCTCCGAGGTATTTTTCTATTTCGTAATGTGTTACTTCTGCATCAAACAACTTTGCTACTTGGGCACAAGTTTTCAGTTTGACTGAAAAGTCAGCAAATGGACTTGCCGGAAGCAAAATTTGCAATGGACCTCTCGCATCAACAACTGAATTCTCCTGCACCACAAGGCACGGACGTTGAATAGATTGAACTAATTTCAACACATGAGCTCCAAATAGATTTTGCGCAATACCATGTATTCCGTGAGTGCACATGATCACCAAGTCGGGTGTGTTTTTTTCAATAAGTGCAGGAATTTCATCCATGAAGTTCCCTTTTCCTATCACAATGGAGAATTGTGCTGAAGGTCCCACGATGGGTTTTACAAATTCTTGCACAATGTTGCCATGAATTTCTTCCGGAACATTGTCTTGTGCCACATGTATAATGACGAGTTCAGACCCAACGCGGTCTGAAAATACTTTGGCTTGTTGTAGTGCGGCTTTGCTGCCTTCAGTCAAATCAACGAGTACTGCAATCTTCTTCATAGAATAATTATCTGGTGTTCAAAATTATACATTATTGAGTGATAATGTGAGTCAAATTGTCAATAGCTCTTTAGCTCGTGATTAGCTTGTTTTCTGCAATGATTTTTGATAAAGCCGCATACAATTTGTCGAGGTCTTGCGAATTGTTGAAGGCGTTGATGCTATATCTGATGTATACTCTATTGTCATGAACCATTATTGGTATTTCGATTTGATATTTTGAATAGAGTTCTTGTTTAAGCGCTTCTGGTTGTTTGCTTTTTATTTCAAGACTACACATTTGACCGTAAAAATCATTCGTAATCGGCGCAAGAGGTTGTGTGTTCAACAGTTTTGCAAACCGTTCTATGTTGTCAGTTACAAGTTTTTTACAATCGGAGGATATAATTTCCCATTGATGTTTTTGTCGAAATTCTAGAGCAGCAGGAATGGTTAGAAATGCAGAAAAGTCTCTTGTGCCTTGTTGTTGATGATAGTCTTGAAATTTGGAATTCGATGGCGCGACACTTTCGTATCCCCAACTTACCACTAATGGATTCATCCAGGCCTGCGATTTTTTGTTGGCATAAAGAAAGGAATTGCCTTTTGGTGTAAGCATCCACTTATGACATGCGCCAGTATATATGTCTGCCTGCAGTTTAGATAAATTCAAAGGAATGTGTCCGGGTACGTGCGCCCCATCAACAATAACAAGAAGACCAAGCTCTTTGGCGCGAGCGCAAATTTCTTCTGCTGGCAGAATCAGCGCTGTTGAGCTTGTTATCTGCGATATAAAAATGACTTTTGTGCGATCTGTAAGGCCCTGCCAGAATTGATTGATGAAATCTTCTTTCGACAAAAGCGGCAATCGAATTGGTTGGCGCTTGTATGTATATCCGTTTTTTTTTGAATGAAAATTCCAAGTACGATCCATTGCCCCATACTCCAAGTCGGTGGTCAGAATTTCATCTCCTGGTTTTAATTGCAGGCTTGCAGCCACAATATTCATGGCATAGCTTGGATTGGTTGTAAAAACTATGTCATCAGCATCACAATTGATGAATGAACCAAGCGCTTCTTTGGACTTTTGAAGTTGGGCTGGCCCGTGCTTCAACATGAATTGTATTGGTTCTCTTTCGAGCTGCAGTTGCCAATGTTGATAGTCCGAAAAAATTTCTTTTGGACATGCGCCGAATGAACCGAAGTTGAGAAATGTAATCTCAGGATTCAAAAGAAAATGTTCTTTTAGAGAAAGCATATTCAGTTTTTTTGTTGAATTGTTTTTTTGTTGTTGATGATTCGTTGAATCAGTAAATAAATCGGAAAGCCTGCGCAGAAAAGCAAAAATCCAATGCCGGCTGTTGAAGGTGAGTTAATGAATATGGTGATCGTAATAACAGCGTAAATCGTCACAAATAATATTGGTAACAATGGATATCCTGGCATGGAATAATGAATGCCCTGTTGTTTGTTTTTTTTCCGGAAGATGAAAATTGATCCTGCTGCTGCCATAAATCCAATGCTATCAAAAAACATTACATACTTCAATAGATTTTCGAACGACCCCACGAATAGCAATGTAATAAGGATAATTGATGTAAAAAGTATTAAAGCGAATTTTTGCACTTGTGTTTGGCTATTGACGCGCATGAATATCGGCGGCATAACTCCGTCTTCGGCCATTGCATAATAAACCCTAGGATTGCTCATCATCGAGACATTTACATAAGCCATAACTGAAAGAAACATGATCAATGAAACGATATAGTGCGTTTGTTCACCGAAAAGAATTCTAGTAATATCTGAGGCAGGAGTTTTCGTGAGAATGAGCTCACGGAATGAAAGTGTATTAACGTAAGCGTAATTGACCAAGAGATAAATCACCAACACGGCAATCATACCATATAAAATTGCGCGTGGGAATTTGTTGCCAGCGTTTTTGATGTCGTTGCCAAAATTCATCGTTTGCTGGTATCCTCCATATGTGAAGAAGACCGGTATAAAGCAAAGCGTGAAGGCATTTATCCATTCGGATGAAAAAAGCGGAATTTTGTTTTGCATATACAATACTTCTGAATGTGCTGGTGCAATGAATATTGATGAAATAATTACAGCGAGTAATGCAATTTTGATAAACATAAGCACATTGAGCAATGTTGAACTCATTCTGATACCCGCGAGGTTGATGAAAAACAAAAGGAAAACCGCAAAAAGCGAAATGATTGTTTTTCCCGATTCAAGTTCGGGGCAAATTAAAGGCGCTAGATATGTCGCTCCCATGAGCGCAACTAGCGCAGTAGATGCAGCGTTGCTAATTACAGTGATCCAATTGACCATAAATGCGAATGCAGGATGATAGCAGTAAGAGAATAATTTATAGAAACCGCCAGCATGCGGGTACCTCGATCCTATTTCTGCGAATATCATCGCCCCCAACATGGAGATAATGCCGCCAACAATCCATGCTGAAAAGAATATGTCTTGTTGTCCTGAGTGCTTCGCAACTTCGGACGGAGTGCTAAATATACCCATGCCGATAACAAGTCCCATTACAATCATAGTAAGATCATAAGTGCGCAGACTTGGTTGGATAAGAGCTGATTCCTTCATTCGGTGTGAAATTAGCAACGAATACCAATTCGTTATTCTGGAGTTAACATCAAATGTATTTCTAATTTGATTTTTTTTTATAACCACAATGTTTGTTTGAAATTGCTCCGGAACATAGTAGCTCAACTACAAAACGCAAATGATTTCGATAGGTGTTTTTTAAAAAAAGTAGAACCATGTTTCATTTAGTGTTCACTTATGCAACTATGTGGTAAACTGAATTAGATTGACGTGTTTCTTATACATGAACCTTAGACGTTTTAAAGCTCTGAATGACATGGAAAAAATCTATTCTTACTGTACTTTTTCTTGAAGGAGTATTACCGACAGATTCGAAAGCTTTTTCTTTGGAGATATTCGGCCAAGAAAAATGCCGGAATTTCCGGCATTTTGATTTGAGTAATAAGTTCGTAAATACAGCGCATTACTTGCCTGCGCGATGCTGGGCTCCTCCGGCATTTTGGTTCTTTTTCCTGTAGGAAAAATTCCGCCATGACTTCTTTGGTTTGTTTGATTGTGGTTCGGTCTTTTTCCCAGCATGTTGTGCTGGTTTTGAACCGCCTCTAGGGTGATTCACTTTCTCTTCAACTTCATCTGCTTTAAAGATGGCTGAAGATTTTAGTCGTTCATCGTGATCATCTGCCAATGGAATTTTTACGCCAGTTAGCTTTTGTATGTCCTTGATATAAGCAACTTCTTCTGCATCGCAAAATGAGATTGAAGTTCCAGAGGCACCAGCTCGTCCTGTGCGTCCAATGCGGTGAACATATGTTTCAGACACGTTTGGTATTTCATAATTGATCACATGTGTCAACTCATCTACATCAATACCGCGAGCGGCAATATCAGTTGCAACAAGCACGCGCGTTGTTTTTTCTTTGAAATTTTTCAACGCGAGTTGTCGTGCATTTTGTGATTTGTTGCCATGGATGGCTTCTGCACGGATTCCTGCTTTTAGAAGGTCTTTTACAACTTTATTAGCGCCATGTTTTGTTCTTGTGAAGACCAATACACGCTCAATCGATTGATCTGAAAGTACCGATAACAAAAGGGCTTTTTTACCGGTCTTGTCAACGTAGTAAATGGATTGAGAAATTTTTTCCGCTGTCGATGAAGGCGGCGTGACTTCCACTCGCACCGGATTTGTGAGAATTGAAGATGACAGTTTTTTAATTGCGTCCGGCATCGTTGCACTAAAGAACAATGTCTGACGTTTTGATGGGATATACGTAATCACACGCTTCACGTCATGAATGAAGCCCATGTCGAGCATTCTGTCTGCTTCGTCAAGAATAAAAAATTCAAGTTGCTTAAGATCTACATAGCCTTGACCGATGAGATCCAACAAACGTCCTGGAGTGGCAATCAATATGTCGACACCGCGGCGCAATTCATTGGTTTGTGATTGTTGGCCTACACCACCGAAAATCACGGATTGTCGCAATCCTGCGAACTTACCATAAGCATTGAAGCTTTCATGGATCTGTATTGCAAGTTCTCTCGTGGGTGTTAGAATAAGCGTTTTGATATGCTTCTTGTGCTGATCAGCCTTATGTCGGCTGTGCAATAGTTGTATTACAGGTAAGGCGAAGGCAGCGGTTTTTCCGGTGCCGGTTTGTGCGCAACCAAGAAGGTCACGACCTTGAAGAACGACAGGAATTGCTTGTGCCTGAATAGGTGTTGGTTTTTCATAGCCTTCTTGATGCAAGGCTTTTAAGATGGGCTCAATAAGACCCAATGATTCAAAATTCATAAATGAGAAATAAGTAAAACAAATTGTTCGTGAAATGACCCGAACATTCAGGCTACGGAAATGTGATGAAGAAATTCTATCACAACCTGAGGAGCAGAAATCAAATTCCTGACAAAGATAAGGAAACCTATTATGAATTTTCTATTATTGTTTGATTATCAGAGATTCAGCGGTTATTATTGATTCTTGACTTATCAAAGCACGGATTGCTTTTAAGCGAACAAAACAACATTTCATTTTTTGGATCATCGCATCCTGAACGGCGCAAAAAACTCGAGACATCTGCATTTTAGCCGATGAAGCGTTGTTTTTTATTTTGAAGATCCATCGAATTCACGATTGGCTGCAACGCCAAAGAGAACTCGAAAATTGAGTATTGTCCAAGTTGTAAAAAGAATGTGAAGCGGAAAGTGAATGAAGAAAAGGCAGAACGACAAAGTCCTTGAAGCAACGCTTACGTTTTCTTTCTCGTTCTGCTTTTGTAGCCCCGACGGGAATCGAACCCATATCAAAAGTTTAGGAAACTTCTATTCTATCCATTGAACTACGGGGCCAAAAGTTATCTCAAAAAACCTAAAACCGACAACCATTTTGGTGCGGCCGGCAAAAATAATCATTATTAATTCTGTTGTGCTAAATGACCTTCAAGCCACTGATAGACAAGTGTATGTCCTACACATTATTCGCTTGGTCTGAAATAAACACAATCATTTTTAAAACTATTTCTTTTCTCCCTGCGTATCAACCCCCTTTAAACGATACTTACAAATTGAATAGACAAAGTGAAAGAATGATGTTCACCCACCCCAAAATCCCAATAAACATGCACTTGCATAAAACTTTACGGTTTTTCTCAATCGTGATGATTTCAGGTCTTTTGTTCGCTTCATGCGGTACTAAAACTGAAAATCAAACAACTCAACCTCCGGTTAAGTCTGAACTTGATTCGGCGGAAGCTGCGCGTATCAAGGAATTGGAGAAAATATTTTTCTCAATCCCTTCACCTGTAGAAATGGCCTCTCTCATAAAGGAAAAAGGCTATGTGTTCGAGATCTCAAGGCTCAATAGTCCGGAGAATGTAGATAAATACACAGGTGAATTGCGTCAAGCAGTGAATCTGGGTATCTACGGCGCGGATCTAAGCTACTCTGCTATGTTCGACCAGAAGCAGGTTACTATGGAGTATTTCGCAGCCGCTCAGCGTCTGGCAAAACAAATGGGTGTTGATGGTGCCCTCACCGGGGAACTGATCACTCGTTTAGACCAAAACCAAGAGAGCCGCGACTCATTGCTGAAAATCGTTTCGGAAGCCTATATGGACCTCAATGGCTATCTTAAGGAAAACCAGCGTATCGAAGTATCAGCACTGATTATCGCTGGCGGTTGGTTGGAAGCACTTTATCTGTCTTCTGTATATGCGATGGATGGCAATGAAGATTTGCGCAAACGCATTGCTGAGCAGAAATACTCACTGAACGATCTAGTGAACTACTTCGAAAAATTCGGAGAAAAAGAAAACCTTAAAGAAATGAAGGAAGACCTCCTAGCTCTTAAGGCAATCTATAACAATGCACAGGAAAACAAAGGTAAGACCTCTGTATCCACTGATAATGCTGGTAAAAAGGTAATCGGAACAACAACGAGTGTGTCTATAGATGATGCAACTCTTAAAGCAATTGCAACAAAAGCTACAGAACTCCGTACGAAATACACCTCGTTCTAATAACCACCCAAACTGACGAAAATGAAAATCTTTAGAATATTACTCCCTCTGGTTCTCCTGATTCCGGTCATGACTGATGCTCAGTGCCGTGCGTTCACCAAGAACCAATGCCTCCCACTTTTGGAAGGATATGTACAAAATGATAACTACAACTCAGCAATGCTGGTTCCCGGCGATGATGCTGAATTGCTTATGACTTTCTATGGTGGAAAGGAATACCGCTTGGTGGTTTGTGCTCACCCAATTTTGGGAAGCGTAGATTTCGAGATTACCGATACAAGCGGTGAGTCGATCTTCAAAGGCAATACCGCATCAACTTCAACTTTTGATTTTAAAATGGCAAATACCCAACAGCTGATAGTGAAACTCAAAGTTCCAGATCAAAATTCAACTGTTTCCGCCCATGAAGGCTGTGTGTCTGTTATGGCCGGCTCAAAAGAATTGAATTAATTTCATCTCTAGCCAATATCAATCGCCTCCATTGTGGAGGCGATTTTTTTTTGGAATAGTTTCTTATTCAAAATTTTTCCTCGGAATTTTTGAAAACTGTATCATGCTGGGAATGCTGTAGCGAATATTTTTTCATGTTGGACAAACTCAAACCATATTTAAGTTGTCTTAATTATGCCATTCAAATGTTTATTCCATTTGTTTCACCAATAATTGGTAAATAATGGGCGTAATTTGATAGCCAACTCTGCGTTGTTGCCTTACTTTCGTTACCCGTTTGATGAAAAAGCTGAAATACATACTAATCTTGTTTACCTTGATTTTGGGTGTAAATGAAATCTATGCTACCCACAATCGGGCGGGGGAGATCACATACGAGCATGTCAGCGGACTTACATATCGAGTTACAATCACAACCTATACAAAACTCAGTGCAATCGCGGATAGAAACTCATTAAAAATTCGCTGGGGTGACGAAGACCCTGACGTCACGGAAGAACAACTCGATAGCTTACTGCGAAATTCACAAGTCGCAGATTTTTCAAATGACGTGAAGCGCAATGAATATACTGGTTTGCACACCTACAGCGGCCCAGGCACTTTTCATATTTCTGTTGAAGATCCAAATCGAAATGCTGGTGTTCTCAACATCAACAACGGTGATCCCGGTACACCTGAAGCAAACAAAACTTCTACTTCCGTGATGACTGTTTTTGCTATCAAATCAACTTTGGTGATCAGGCCTGGTAGCAATGGGCATAATAACTCCATTAAATTTTTGAATCCACCGATTCAAGATGCGTGCATCAACCAACTTTGGATTCATAATCCTGTGGCTTTTGATGAAGTGGAAGGAGATCAACTGTTATTCACACTGGTTTCTTGCCTCGGCATTGGCGCTGAACCTCTCGATACCTGGGAATCTCCCATCGATTATACCGATGATCCAAGTGATACGTTTGTGATTGATCCTGTAAATGGTGATATAACATGGGAAACTCCTTTGGTGGCAGGTGAATACAATGTTGCATTCGAGGTGAGGGAATTCCGTGATGGAATTTTTGTTGGATCTGTGGAAAGGGATATGCAGATTACCGTTGTTAACTGCGCCAACGTGCCGCCGGTAATCGCTGAACTACCTGATTATTGTATTGAAGCAGGCGAATTGCTGCAGTTTCAACTCAGTTATTCTGATCCTAACGGAAGCGCAGCTCAAGTGGATGTGGAAGCTTTTGGGGGTCCTCTTACTGCTGTGGAACATGTTGCAGAATACAATGATGACACGCGTTTCTTCACTTGGGTACCTCAATGCGAAGAAGTGCGACTAGAGCCGTATTTCGTTTCTTTTGTTGCAACCGATCAAGCTAGTTTCCCACTATCTGATGTAGAAACTGTAGGCATTACTGTTGTTGCGCCACCTGTTGAAAATCCTATCGCAAATGCTGTTGCCAATGAAATTCAGTTGTCGTGGGATGTCACACCGTGCTATAACATTTTTAGTCAATCAGAATTAGAAGATGTAAAATACCGAATCTTCAGAAGAAATAATCTATTCGGTTTTGAACCCGACCAATGCGAACTAGGTGTTCCAGAGTACACAGGTTACACTTTTATCGGCGAGACAAACGGCGCTGATGCGAACTCATATGTGGATGATGATGTGTTCTATGGTGGTATTTATTGCTACATGGTGGTCACCGTTTGGCCTGATGGGGCGCTGAGTTATGCCAGCGAAGAATTCTGCGACACGATAGTGAAGGAAGTACCTGTGATGACTAAAGTAAGTATTGGTGTGACCGACCTTGTCAACGGTATAGATACAGTGCATTGGTCAAAACCTTCGGATTTGGATACAAACCTATTCCAGGGTCCATACACCTACAAGCTTTATCACAATATTGTGGGCAGTGCAGCAAATCAAATGATCTATGAAACAGCGCCCTTCGAATTTCTTAGTCAAGGTGATACAACATTTATTCACGAAGGCTTGAATACAGTGGAGAGCGGACACAATTATCGCGTGGAAATTCACTCTTTACTTTACGATCCTACTTTGCTTGCAACATCCTCTGATGCCGCATCTGTCTTTTTGCAGCTTACACCGGGCGACAACAATATGCTTTTGAACATGTCTGCCGAAGTGCCATGGACCCAATACGAATATCACATTTATAAAAAGGGACCGGGTGATGTTGATTTTGTTTTGTCGGCCATTACAAATGAAGTGCTTTATCTAGATACAGGCTTGATCAATAACAAACAATATTGTTATCGGGTAAAAGTGATGAGTTCATATTATGCTGCCGATGTAGTTGATCCAATTGAAAATTGGAGTCAAGAAATTTGCGCTGTGCCTTACGACCAAACTCCGCCTTGCCCTCCAATACTTGAAATTGATGGTGATTGTTCTCTTGCAATTAACACTTTGACATGGTCTAATGTGCCTGATTGCGCCGATGATATTACTTCATATAACATTTATTACACTCCAGTTCAAGGGCAACCAATGCAATTGCTTGCGAACATTACAACCTCTGGCGACACTACTTATATCTTCGAAGACACGGAGTTTCCAGTGAGTATAGCTGGATGTTTTGCGGTGACAGCTCTCGACTCATTGAACTTGTGGCCTGATGGTAATTTTTACCGCAACGAAAGTGCTTTTTCGGATACGGTATGTGTCGATAACTGCCCAATCTATTTTTTACCAAATATTTTTTCTCCTAATGGAGATGCTTTGAATGATGTTTTTGAACCATTCAAATATCGCTATGTCGAAAGTATTGAGTTGAGTATTTTTAATCGTTGGGGTAACCTTGTTTTTGAAACCAAAGATCCAGATGTGAAGTGGAATGGCACTAACAAAGATTCAGGAGAGGTATGCACAGATGGAGTTTACTATTATGTGATTAACGTCAACACTATTAGACTCACGGGAATAGTCACCGAGTCATTCAACGGCACCATTCGCATAATGGATGGAAAACAACCCGCAAACAGCAATTAATCGTATTTTATGTTTTCTGGAATTGTAGAAACTATCGGACGCGTTGTGAATATTGTTGCCGATGGAAGCAATATTCATTTTACTATTCAGTCTTCATTTACTGAAGAATTGAAAATTGATCAAAGCATTGCCCACAATGGCGTTTGTCTCACCGTAGTAGCCATATTAGGCGCCGAATATCAAGTTACCGCAATAGAGGAAACCTTAAATCGTTCAAACCTTGGTGAACTTAAAATTGGCGATGAGGTGAATCTGGAACGTTGTTTAAAATTGACAGACCGACTAGACGGACATATGGTACAAGGTCATGTCGATAAAATGGCACAATGCGCGCAAGTGGAAGATCTCGATGGCTCTTGGAAGTTCACGTTTACTTATGCTCCTGATCCGCAACATATAACTGTTCCTAAAGGAAGTATATGTGTCAATGGCGTGAGTCTTACGGTTGTTGATTCTGAGCGCGATTCTTTTTCCGTTTGCATTATTCCATACACCTTTGATCACACCAATTTTAAAAATATCAAACGTGGTGATGTTGTAAACCTTGAGTTTGACATTATCGGAAAGTATGTGATGAGGTATCTTGCGATACAAAATAATTGAAAAACTGTCAATTTATTAGGCTGTAGAGCGAAGAGCCTTTTTTAACTTCGCCGATATATTTCAGATTATAATGCTTGCTGTTCAACTTCTGCTAAGTCTATCGTTGCTCATCATACTTCACGAAGGTGGTCACTTTATTCCAGCAAAACTTTTTAAAACTCGCGTAGAAAAATTCTACCTCTTTTTCGATCCATATTTTTCAATCATCAAAAAGAAAATTGGTGAAAC
>Ga0075163_10000497_pt1 | contig 50396 bp, 50 predicted proteins | sample JI1023141ADNA_FD_71478 | JGI IMG/M metagenome (GOLD analysis project Ga0075163, IMG submission 71478) | Wastewater effluent complex algal communities from Wisconsin, to seasonally profile nutrient transformation and Carbon sequestration -... | ecosystem: Engineered > WWTP > Effluent > Algae...
CCGGCGTGGATCCTCCTCGGAGGCGTCACCACCGGTGGCACGATCGCCCTCGCCGATCGCGGCGCGTTCGTCGGCGGCGAGCTGTCGCTGGCGCGCCTCCAGAACGCCCACTTCATCGGGCTCTACGCCGATGGCTACTACGACTGGGGCGCCGACGGCACCTACGTCACCGGCGGCCTCGAGCTCGGGCACAAGCTCGTCGGGCTCGACGGCGGCGTCGCGCTGCGATTCGCCGATGGCGATCGGGATGTCGGCGTCACCGGCAGGCTCACCGTCGGGCTCGGCATGCTCGGCATCTACGGCCGCTACGCCTACTTCAACGACGTGATGGAGAACGAGCACGTGATCCAGCTCGGGCTCGTGATCAAGCTCCCGCTCGCCACCTCGAGAGGCAACTGATGAAGCTCGATGTCAACGGTAAGCCCGTCGAGGTCAACGTCCCCGCGGACACGCCGCTGCTGTGGGTGCTGCGCGAGGAGGTCGGGCTCACCGGCACCAAGTTCGGGTGCGGCAAGGCGCTGTGCGGCGCGTGCACCGTCCACGTCGACGGCAAGCCGAAGCGCTCGTGCGTGACCGCCGTCGGTGACTGCACCGCGCAGCCGATCATCACGATCGAGGGCCTCGCCACCGACAAGGAGCTCCATCCGGTGCAGCAGGCGTGGCTCGAGGAGAACGTCCCGCAGTGCGGCTACTGCCAGGCCGGCCAGATCATGACCGCCGTGATCCTGCTCCGCACCAAGCCCTCGCCCACCGACGCCGAGATCGACGACGCGATGTCGGCGAACCTGTGCCGCTGCGGAACCTACCCGCGGATCCGCAAGGCCGTGCATCGCGCGGCCGCGCTGCTCCAGGGGGCCAAGTGATCGACCGCCGCGGCTTTCTCTCCGGCGTCCTCGCAGGCGCCGGCGTCCTCACCCTCGCGGCCTGCGGTGGCGGTGGCAAGGCGATGCGCATCAGCCACGCCGATCAGACCGGCGAGCTGCTCGCGAACACCCTGATCAGCGTGCTCGCCACCGGGCGGATCGCGCTGATCGTCAACAAGGCCGAGATCGGGCAAGGCGTGTCCACCGGGTACGCCACGCTCGCCGCCGAGGAGATCGGGGTGCCCGTCGATCACGTCGACGTCCACCTCGCGGGCTCGATGAACGAGCTGCGCCAGTCCGGCAACATGCAGATCACCGGCGGCTCGACGAGCACCACCGAGGGCTTCAAGTTCGTGCGCCACGCCGCCGCCGCCGCACGCGAGATGCTCGTCGGTGCGGCCGCCGCGCAATGGGGCGTCCCCGTCCGCGACTGCACCGTCTCCGACGGCCATGTCGTCCACGGCACCCGGCGCGCGGCGTTCGGCGATCTCACCAAGCTCGCCGCGCGCCGCGACGTCCCCGAACACCCCACGCTCAAGGCGGCCAAAGACTTCACGCTGATCGGCAAGACCAACAAGCGCGTCGACGGCCGCGCGAAGATCGACGGCAGCGCGGTGTTCGGCATCGACCACACCGTGCCGAACATGGTGCACGCGTTCATGATCCACGGGCCGGTCTACGGCTCGCGGGCCACCCGCGTCGACGTCGGCAACGCGAAGTCGCGTCCCGGCGTGATCGACGTGCTCACCGTGCCGAGCGGCGTCGCGATCGTCGCCGACAAGTACTGGCAAGCGCGCGCCGCCGCCGCGGAGCTGAAGATCACCTGGGACCAGGGCACCGTCGCCGGCCTCGACACCACGCAGATGGCCACCGCGATGCGCACGTACACCAAGGCCGGCGCCTCCGTCGTCGACAAGGGCAACCCCGGCAAGGCGATCAAGTCCGCCGAGGCCAAGGTCGCCGCCGTCTACGAGGCGCCGTACCTCTCCCACGCGCCGCTCGAGCCGCAGAACGCGATCGCCTCGGTCACCGGATCGCGGTGCGAGATCTGGGCGCCCACGCAGAGCCCGACGATCACGCAGGCCTTCGTCTCCGAGGCGATCGGCATCGACTTCGACGACGTCAAGGTCCACGTCCTCACCGCCGGCGGTGGCTTCGGCCGGCGCGCGATCGCCGATGTCTGCGCCGAGGCCGCGGTGATCAGCAAGCGCGTCAAGCGTCCGGTCAAGGTGATCTGGACGCGCGAGAGCGACATGACCCAGGCCTACTACCGCCCCGTGTTCGCCGTGCACGCCACCGGCGGCGTCACGCAGGGCAAGATCGCCGGCGCGCAGATCCACTGCATCTCGCAGTCGATCCCGCTGTCCTCGGGCACGCTGTTCGCGGCGGCGCTGTCGGGACTCCCCGGCCCGATCCGCGGTCGCGTGATCGACGCCGCCCTCGCGATCTTCTCCACCAACTCGTTCGGCGACATCTTCGCCACCGAGGGCCTCGGCAACACGCCGTACGACTTCCGCGCGTACGAGGTGGCCGCCTCGCCGGTGCAGAACAAGCTCCCCGTCGCGTTCTGGCGCGCCGTCGGCAACTCGGTCACCGGGTTCGCGATGGAGAGCTTCGTCGACGAGCTCTGCGTCGCGGCCAAGCAGGACCCGTTCGCGTTCCGCCGCGCGATGCTCCCCGAGAAGTCGAGGCAGCGGCGCGTGCTCGATGCCCTCGAGAAGCTCTCGACCTGGTCCACGCCACCCGCGAAGGGCATCGGTCGCGGGCTCGCGCGCCACTTCGCGTTCGAGACCGAGGTCGGCGAGGTGGCCGAGGTCGAGATGATCGACGGCCGCATCCGCGTCAAGCGCGTCTACTGCGTGGTCGACTGCGGCCTCGCCGTCAACCCCGACATCATCCGCGCCCAGATGGAGGGCGGCATCATCTTCGGGCTCTCCGCCGCCCTCGATCAGGAGATCACGCTCGTCGACGGCGTGGTCCAGCAAACCAACTACGACACCTTCCCGTCGCTGCGCATGCACGAGGCGCCCGAGGTCATCGTCGAGATCCTGCCGAGCGACGAGCCGCCTACCGGCGTCGGCGAACCGGGCCTCCCTCCGATCGCCGCGGCCGTGGCCAACGCGATCCACACGCTCACCGGCGTTCGCCTCCGCCGCATGCCTCTCCAGCGCGCGTGGAACGAGCGAGGTGCCGCATGACCTGCCTGATCCCTCTGCTCCTCCTGGCCACCACCGCAGCCTTCAACCGGGCGTGGAACGCGCGAGGTGCCGCATGACCTGCCTGATCCCCCTGCTCCTCCTGGCCACCGCCGCAGCCTTCAACCGGGCGTGGAACGCGCGAGGTGACGTATGAAGTACGCCCTTCCCTTCCTCCTGCTCGTCGCGATCGGCGTCGCCGTCGCGCAGCCCTCGAGCGACAAGGTCGCCGCCGGCAAGCGTGGCTTCCTCGAGGTCGTCAAGGTGCTGCAGTCGCCGCGCTGCGTGAACTGCCATCCGGCGGGCGATCGCCCGATGCAAGGCGACCAGGGCAAGCCGCACGCACAGAACATCTCGCGCCGCACCGTCGCCGCCGGCGTCGCGTGCACCACCTGCCATCAGACGCGCAACTCCGAGGCCCTCGGCATCGCAGGCGGCCCACCCGGCGCGCCGCACTGGGGGCTGCCGCCGGCAGATCAACCGATGGTGTTCCAGGGCAAGTCGCCGACGGCGCTCTGCGAGCAGCTCAAGGATCCGAAGCAGACCAACGGCAAGGATCTGGCCGGGCTGCTCGAGCACGTCTCGCACGACAAGCTCGTGCTGTGGGGCTGGGACCCGGGTGGCAAGCGCACGCTGCCGCCGCTGCCGCACGACAAGTTCGTCGCCGCGTTCGCCGCGTGGGTCGCGTCCGACGGCGCGTGTCCCTGAGAAGCGGGCCCGGCGTGCAAGAGGAATCGCCGGTCCACTCGTTCCTGGTGTGGCTCGAAGGCGAGGTCCCGTCGGTCCACGCGACGCTCGCGCCACCTGCGACCGCAACGTCCCTCGACATGCTCGAGCGCACGTGGGGCGACCCGCCCGCCGACTTCGTCGAGCTCTACCGAGCGCACGATGGCCAGGTCGGCGAGGCGGTCGAGCTCCTTCCGTCTTACTGCCTGATGCCGATCGCGGACATCGTCGGATGGAGTTCCAGGTTCGAGGAGCTCTTCGACGAGGACGAGGAGACCACGTGGGACGACGCCTGGATTCCGTTTGCCCAGCTGCCCGTCTACCTCCAGTTCCTCTGCCTCCACGCGAGGACCGGCGAGGTGGCGGCCTACGACCACAAGGCTCTCGATTGGTCGGTGATCGCGCGCAGCTTCGGCGAGCTCCTGACGCACATCCGGATCGCGGTCAAGCAGGGGCAGTTCGTCGTGACCGAGCGCGGGATCACGCCCCATCACAAACACGGGACGTGGATGACGGCGTGGGAACGAGCGTGCACGCCGAGCAAGCCGCGGAAGCGACCCACCAAGCCGAAACGTCGACGGCCGCGATCGCGGTAGTCACGGCTGCCTCGGGCCGCGATCGATAGCCGCGCGGCGTGACCTTCACGTGCGTCAGCTTGACCAGCACGCTGCTGCCCTTGTCCGGGCGGGCCTAGTAGACGCGAGCAGCGGTGCGGATCGGATGGAAAACCTGTCCTCCAGACATCTGGTGACCTCCGGTGTTCGTCGAGAGGATCGCTGCGATGGCACTGATGTGTTCGCAACGAGCTCGCCCTCGCGTGCAAGGCGTTGCGATGACGACAGGCCACGCGCCGATCGAGAGCGGTCGATGTGGCATCACCCACCGGTCGTCACCTCGGGTCGCCGCCCTCGCCACGATGCGGATCGGATCGAGCTCATGACCTCCTCGTCGAGAGGATTGCGCAGATGTGATCGCTTCTCGACGAGGACAGCCATGACGGCAGTCCACGCGCCGATCGCGAGCGGTACTCGATGTGGCACCACCCACCGCCGCGTCCATCTCACCTACAGTGGTCGCCCTCGTCCGGGAGGGGCTCCTGCAAACAGATCCAGATCGCGAACGGCGGTGCGGATCGGATCGAGGCCTGATTGCTCGAGAGCAACACCTCGCGAGTCGAGATCGAACCGAAGATGGCGGGTCGCGGACCAGCCTGTCTGCCAAGCAGCGCTGAAGCGGCTAGCCAGATCCGTCTTGGGCCGATTGCTCTTCGCATCCAAATGATGCGTCAGCCACTCGCCGGTGGCCTGAGAAGCCTCAATGCTTCGCGCAAGATCTCGTCGAACGTGATCTCGTCGGGTCGCATCGCGGCATCGACGGCGTTTCCAACCTCGCCACGCCGGAACCCGAGGTTGATCAAGGCGCTTCGAGCGTCGGCGCGAAGACGCTCGCGATCAAATGTCGAGGGCTGGACGCTCGGTCTGAGGGCGCTGTCCTGAAGGATGTTCGTGCCCACGTGGGCACTCCGCTCGCGGCGCTCAGCGCCTTGATCTGCCGTCGGTCGAGTGGTTGTTGCGTCTTCGCTCGGTGGATTCGGACCTCGGTCGGGCTCATCGATCTGATCCGCTCCACAGGCCGGCGAGCTGGCTACAGCGTCGAGACTGGAGACGATCGTGGCGTGGGCCGCGCTCGTGCCCAGGCGGGCACTGGGACCACCGCGGTCGATCCTCTTCTCTAACTCCACCCGGGCATGCTCGTCGAGGTCGTCACCGGCGGTCTCGAACGCAACCTCGTGACGGCGGGTAACCACGAGGGTCGAGGACGTCCCGGAGATCGTGATCAGGCCGCGATGAAGGGCCGCGTGACAGCTATCGCAGATCAAGATCATGTTCTCGAGATCGTGCGAGCCGTCGAGGGCCTGCGCCACGATGTGATGGATCTCGAGGCACCGGGTAGAGCGACAGCCGGGCACGCGGCAACGACCCTTGTCACGTCGACGAACAAGCCGCCGCTTGGCAGGCGTCACGTCTTGCGTGGCTCGCTCGGGATACGCGGCATCGATCGAACCGATGCGCTCGGCATCGCAACACGCGCGATCGAGATCCGCCGACGACAGCTCGAACTTGCGCCCCCCACTGTCCTGCCAACCTCGACCACATTGCTCGCACAGCGTGACGGCGACCTGGTAGGGCGCCTTCGTCCGTTCCCCATCAACACCCTCGAGCACCGCGCGCGCGAACGACGCGAGCACTTCGTCGTCGGAGATCACCGCACCGCCACCGCGCTCGTCTTGGAGCTTGCGGCGCGCATCGCGAACCAGCGCTTCGGTTGCCGGCCGAACGCCTTCGAACGGCAACGTGCGCCCCACCAAGCTCGGGTGCGACGGATCGTCGGGGTTGGCGCCGCGACCACGTCCCGACACCATGCCCTCGATCTCGTGCACGGTCTTGCCGCGTATTGCGTCGAGCCACTTCTGCTCGTTCTCGGTGGTCGCGACGCGTGTCAGCTCACGCGCCGCCGAGTACGGCAGGCCATTGCTCAACGCCGCCGCGAGCTTTGGCAGTTCTTCGAGGGTGAGCGCCACGCGGATGCGATCGCTTGCCGTCCGCGGCGCGTAACCGAGCCGGCGCTCCATGTAGTCGATCATCGACACGCAGCCAACCTCGCGCCAGATCTTCACGCGCAGTGCCTCGCGGATCCATTTCGCTTCGTTCACGTCGAGAAGACCGCGTTGCTTCACGATCGAGCGCAACGCCACATCGATGTGCTCCCACCCACCAGCGGCCTTCACGTCTTCGCGTGCCTGCATCACCAACTCCTTTGCCGAGGATTCGATCAATCCTCTATCACGTGATTTTCGGCGTCGTGATTTGCCGCCAGCGCGACGAGACGCGATTTCTCGTCGACGATTCCCTTGCGACCCTTCTGCTCCGTCAGAGCCCAAGCCATGGAACGCAGCGCAAGAAGATCGACCACCATCGTGACCATCCCACCGATGCCGACAAGAACTGCGTCAAGCGAAAAACGGCCCTTGTAAGCAGATTTGCGCTTGCGACCATGTCCGAGATGCGGACAGATCGAAGACATCGGCTTCGAGCAGCCTTGGCAGCGAGATCACAGGCTCGTGCTCGACCTCTTTACAGCGACCGTGACGATATGGGTTGCTGGGCATCTGCATCGAGCCCATCGGCGGTGAGGCGCGCGCATGGAGTGGTCGCGATCTGCACACCGCTCGTCGTGGGAAGGAAACGATCCGGCCGCCGAGGGCGGGCGCACTCTCGCCCGTCGCAGGCCAAGCGCGCGAGGAACGTGACGAGCGCTCTGCACCACGCGTCCTCGATCATCCGAACGCACAGCTGCACGGCGACCGTTCGAGCGAGCACTGAGGTGCGGCGCTCGGCGCGTTCCATGCGCGCTGGCCTGCAGGGCGAGTGCGCCCGCACGAGGCACTCGACCAATCGACGTCACGCCCGAGGCGCCCTGCTCGTTCGAACCACGATGCGGCGACCGTTCGAGCAACCGCGGAGGCGGCGCGTTCAAGGTGCGGCATCCGCCTCGCTCGAACCGTCCACCAGTTCTCATTCAGAGTGATGGGCCTCTCGAGACGACCCATCGCCTACGGAACCGCGAACGCGGCGCGTTCAATGTGCGGCATCCGGCTCGCCCGAACCGTCCACCAGTTCTCATTCACAGCGATGGGTCCCTCGAGACGACCCATCGCCTACGGAGCGACTGCCCGGACATGTTCACCACGCGACCACCACGCGTTCTGGACCTTACCCGACGGGCGCAGACGATCCCTCGAGGATCAGTAGCCGCGAGGCGTGACCTTCACGCGCGTCACCTTGACCAGCACGCTGCCCTGCGGAATGCCGCCCTTGGTCACGAGCTCGTAGTAGCCCTCCTTGTCCTGCAGCAGCCGCGTGTCCTTGCCCCACACCACGCGCAGCACCTCGACCTGGTAGTCGAGCAGCGTCGCCTTCGCACCGGTCAGCTTCTCGTTGGTGAAGCCCGTCGAGGCCGGCGAGCCGTCGCGCCCCTCGAACCAGTGCAGCGTCAGGTAGCCGTGCGGGTTCACCTTGTCGGTCTGCTGCACGTCGGGTGCGAGCGAGGACATCAACGTCGCCTGCAGCCGATCACCGGACATGTACCAGGGCACCTTCGAGAAGCTGAACTTCATCACGCCGTCGGTCGACACCCAGAACGTGTGCGCTTGCCCGGCGGCCAGCGGCGGCACGGTGCTCTCCTCGGTGCAGCCGATGTCCTCGACGGTGGCGTCGTAGGCGAGCGGCTTGGTCGACACGGTGCGCAGCGAGATCCGGTAGTTCAGGATCCGCAGCACGCCGGGCGCCGCGTCGAACTTGCTGTTCTCGGGATTCTCGCCGTCGCGGACCACCTCGGGAAGGAGCTGCGCCTCGAAGCTCGCCATCGTCTCGCCGGTGGTCGCACCGACGCGGTCGGGGATGAAGCGACCGAACGCCTTGAGGCGCAGGCGCGGCGTGTCGAGCGCCTTGCCGTTGACGAGCCGGTAGACGCCGATCAGCTTCGGGCCGCGCTTGATCGGCGCGGTGATGCCGCCCTCGATCGGCTCGACGCAGCCGGCCGGCGCGACGATCGGCGTCTCGCTCGGCTCGTACTCCTTCGCGTGAGCAGTGGCGGAGATCAGCGAGAGCAGCACGACGAGGTAGCGCATGCCTCGTCGAACGCATCAGCTCCGCCGATGGAGGAGCACAAGTTTTGTTCCGCGTAACTCCGCGTTTTCACCAGCAGGTGTGGAACGACTGCTCGTGCTTCGCCGACGTCTTGGGGCGGCCACCACCGCAGGCCTCGTAGACCGCGTCGGCCTCGGTACCGAGCGCGATCGCGGTGGCGAACAGCGCGTCCTCGTCGAGCGTGCCGTCGAAGCGCGTGCGGTAGCGCTTCGCGGGTCTCCACTTCGTGGTGTTGAGCGACATGTACTGGCGCCATCGCGGCATCCCGCGCGCGACCGCGCTCGCCTCGAGGGCCGCTTGCAGACAGCCGCGCTCGTTGCCCTCGGCGTGCAGGCGGCGCGCTTCGAGCAACCGGTAGTGAATGACGTTGATGCCGTGCACCGCATCGCTATGGCTCGCTTCACAGACGGTGGAGCCGAGCGATCCGCACGCATCGAGTGGCCGACGCAGCGCACGAGCAAAGTGCGAGACCGGCGCGCAGCGCAGGGCTTCGCGCGCCACGGTGGTCGCCTGCCAGTCGCCGGTGACGCGCACGATGTCGCCACGCGCGAGGTCGGGTTCGAGCGCGACCCGCGTCGACGCTTCGACCGCGGCCTGCCAGCTGCCCTTGGGATGCGCCGGTGGGAAGCGGCCTGCCGGGCGCACCTGCAGATTGGCCCCTTCGTCGAGCAGCACGAACACCCCGTCGATGCGCGTGCACACGCGATGTTGGATCTCGACCGCACCCATCGGTCGCTTCCCCGCGCGCGGATCTGCGGGCTCGGGCACGTAGCAGCTCGGCGCGCAGCGCGGCGCGACGTCCTTCGACTCGCAGACCGCGGCGAGCGCGGTGGCCTGCTCGTCGAGGCGTTCGTTCTGCGCGGCGGAGAGCGCGGCGCGACGGGCACCTTCGTCGACGACGGGCTTCTCGACCGGTGGCGGAGGCGCTGCCTTCGTGGCGCAGCCGACGAGCACCACGACGGCGATCCGCATTGCCACATCCTACGTCAGCGACGCGCATGTCACGGTCACGCCGACCACCGGCTACGCGAGTCAGTCACTTACGCGTGGCATCGCCCTTGCTCCGTCGTCAAACGATGCGCGTGCTCGTCGTTGCGGGGCTGGCGGTGTCGTCGACTGCGGTGGCCGAAGACTCGTCCGGGTTTCGCCTCTCGGCCGCGCCAACCTTCGCGAGGCTCGATCGCACGACGCGCTACCACCACGACGAGAGCCCTACCCTTCCGGACTCGATCGAGCGCATGGACGGGTTCGGCGGTGGTGGGCAACTCGAGGTCGCGCGGGCATGGAAGCTGACCTCTGCGGTCGACCTCGGAGGCGTGGCGCGCGTCAGCCTGCTGCACCTGGATGTCGATGTGACCGAGAACGAGATGACCCGGGGGAACCAGCTGACGATCCGATCGATGCGGCTCGGGCCACAGCTCACGATCCGGTCGGAGCCGTTCTACGTTCGTAGCGACCTCGCGATCGGGCGGCTGTCGACGGGCAGCGTCTCCGGCACGTACCGCATGCACTCCGCGGGGCTGCTCGGCCTGGTCGAGGTCGGAGCGGAGGTCGGCTACCGGCACAGGTTCCGCCCTGGGCTCAGCGGTCAGCTCGGGCTCGGTGCCTCGACGTCGTTCGTGCGTTCCGACGAGACTGCGGATCACGGGACGTACCTGGATCGCAGTCGCGTGATCCTCGTCGCGACGACGGCCTCGCTGATCTTCCACTAGGAGGGTCAGAGTTTCGGCGCAGGTGCGGCATCGCGCTTCTTCGCGACGTCCGCCTCGGTCTGCTCGCGCTCCACGTTCTCCTCGAACTTGCGGTCCTCGACGTCGATCGTGCACTCGGTGTTCCCACACTGCGCCTTGAGCTCGGTCGTCTCGAGCTTCCACCTCATCCAGCCGTGGATCTCCGTCGGTTCGCCGTACTTCGCGACCAACGCCTTGTGCAGCTTCGAGCTCTCGGCCAGCAGGTCATCCCACGCGAGGGTGTACGAGATCCTGTAGATCTTGGAGGGCGTGGATTCGGTCCCGAAGAGGTGCACGTTCGCGAGCGGGGTCCGACCGTTGTGCGCCTGGTCCGTCGCACCGGTGTGCGGATCCTGCATCAGCACGTCGTCGAGATAGGTCGCGTTGGAGGTGTCGTGGAAGCAACCCACGGGTGCCTTCTCGCCATACCTCTTGGCGCCGATGTTCGTCGCGCGACCCGTGCACCGATCGTCGACGAACTTGACGCAGTGACGCTCCACGCGGTCGCCGGAGGCCGTCCGCTTGTCCTTCGTGCACGTATAGCCGGGCACCTCGAGCGGCATCCCGATCTTGACGTCGAGGACCGAGAGCTTGTCGTGGGCGCTCCCCGACGGCGCCGATCTCGGGGCGCTCGACCTCGGGGCGCTCGCCTGTGGGCTCGGTCGCGGGGCGCTCGGCTGCGGGGCACTCGGCTGCGGGGCGCTCGGCCTCGGCCCCCTGCGGCGGTCTGCACTCGCGCTCCCACCCAACACGCCAAACGCGAGGAGAACGACAGCCATTCCTCGGATCGTGCTGCGGTGTGGACCTGGATTCTGATGGTGGTGGCTCGTCTCGGTCATTGCCCACCTAGGGCGACAGGCGAGGCTCGACAGCACCAAAAAGGCTGCCTCCCACGCTCGTTCTCACGGCAGTCGGTCGTACGCCTCGAGCGAGAACGTGAAGGCCACGTTCGGGACCACGAAGCACAGCGGCGCCGCCTCACCCGCGATCGCCTGCGCCGCGCGCGACGTCACCGTGCCCTGGTACGGCACGCAGCGATCGAGCGGGATGCCGAGCTCGATCTCGTGCCGCGAGATCCGCCCCTTCAACGGCTGACTCGACATCGAGCGATCCTGCGGCACGCAGTACTCGAGGAAGCCGCGCCAGGTGCCGAAGCACTCCTTCCACGCCCCCTCGAGCACCGGCTCCTCCGCACGCGTCAACGCGAGCTCGGCATCCGGCGCCGAGCCACCGCCGGGATCGAGCACGAGCTCGAACGAACCCTCGCGATGCGCGAGCTCGCCCCGCAGCACGTGCATCGGCATGCCTTCCGTCGTCAGCCGCGCGAACAGCGCGTAGATCGTGCTCGTGATCGCGTTGGTCACGAAGTAGATCCCGCGATGCTTCGTCGCCGGGTTCTCGACGTGGATCCGCCAGTTCGTCTGGATCGGCGACGGGCAGAACCGGCGCAGCGGCCCGAGGAAAGCGAACCCGAAGTGACCGTGGCGATACGTCAGGAACGTGAACAGCGCGTACGCTCCGTCGGGGCCGAGCCGTTGCAGCTGGAGCCCCGGCGGCACGATCGCGGCCACCCGCTCCGCCGGCACCAGGTAGTTGACGTAGACGACGTCGGCGATGTCGCTCTTCATCGTCAGCTCGGGGAGGCGCTGGAGGAACGCATCGATCACGCGACTGTTCGCGAGCGTGTTCCAGATCCGACCCAGCCGTCCGGGATGCTTCCACCGCGCGAGCCGACCGTGCGGCTCGTACGGTCGCGCACGGCGCAGCACGTACTCGGAGACCAGGAACAGCCAGATCTGCATCTGGAAGAAGCCGATGCCGTTCGCGACCGACACGAACTTGGAGCTCGGGCGAGCGCCCTCGGGGAGCAGCGGCGCGATCACCGCCACGAACATCGTGGCCCACGTGGTGACGCTGAGGATCGAGAGCGCGCGCGACCACGTGCCCGCCTTCGCGAAGCAGTAGGTCCAGCCGAGCGCCGCGATCGTGTAGCCGAGCGCGCCGTAGCCGGCGGTCAACGGGAACAGCGCTCGCTCGAGCTCGAGGTACGCCGGGGCGTCGCGCTGCGCGAGCGAGACACCCTCGGTGATCCACACCGCCTGCGCGTACTGATCCGGCAGCACCGCGGCGATCGTCAGCACCAGCACGCCGATCGCCGGGGGCCGCGGGATCCACGCGACGCGGACCAGCGCGACCGCGAGCCACAGATCCGCGACCGCGCAGAGCTGCCACGGCAGCCACCCGAGGCGGAACAGCCACGGGTGCGCCGCGATGTACGCGATGCGCTCGGCGTCGGGAGCGTCCGAGCCGCCCGGCAGCGCGGGCAGCAGGAACGCCGCCATCCCGAGCAACGCGACGCCGTGGATCGCGAAGTTGAACAGCAGCGCGCGTTCGAGCGACCGATCGCGAACCATCAGCTACGGAGCCGGCGGATCGCGGCGCTCGATCGGACCGAGGTAGTCCTTCTTGCCGAGGTTGACGCCGTTGTGGCGGAGCAACGCGTAGGTGTGCGTGACGTGGAAGAAGAAGTTCGGCACGACGTGCTCGAGGAAGTACGCGTGACCCGGCATCCACTTGCCCTCCCAGCGCGGCTGCGACACCGAGCGGGTGGCGGCGCCTTCGAGATCCTTCGCGGTCACGCCATCGAGGATCTTGATCACGCTCCCCACGCGATCCTCGAGCTCGGCGAGCGTCTGCTCGTTATCCGCGTGGGCCGGCACGTCCTTGCCGGTCATGTACTTGACGCCGTTCTTGGCCGTGTCGCACGCGATCTGGACCTGGCGCGCGAACGCGAACTGATCCGGCGCGAGGCGGAACGACAGGAACAGGTTCGGATCGAACTTCTTGTCCTCCGCGTGCTTGCCGGCGAGGTCGAGCCACGTCTGCAGCTGGCCGAGCTGCTTCTTCATCTGGCCGAACAGTTCGAGATACATGCCGCGCAGCTTACTCCTCGATCGCTACGCGGAGCATCCGCGGCCCCCGATCCCGAGCGTGTAACCACCCCGCCGAGCCCGCGTAGACACCCCATGCTCGACGCGATCTCGACCGACCGCTCCTGGGAACGCCGGCTGGCTCCGACCGGCCTGTTCGTCCTCCGCTACGGCCTGGTCTTCCTGCTGGTCGCCATCGGGATCATGAAGTTCTTCGAGTTCGAGGCGATCGCGATCCGCCCGCTGGTCGAGCACAGCCCGCTGATGAGCTGGATGATCGACGCGTTCGGGTTGCGCGGCGCGTCGGCGCTGATCGGCGTCTCCGAGCTGATCGTCGGCGGCATGATGCTGACGCGCCGCTGGTTCCCGCGCGTGTCGGGCTACGGCAGCCTCGCGGCGGCCGGCACGTTCCTCGTCACGCTGTCGTTCCTGGTCACCACCCCGAACGCGCCGACCGGGTTCCTGATGAAGGATCTGATCCTGCTCGGCGCCGCGCTCTACACCGCCGGCGAGGCGTTCGCCGCGGCCAGGCGCTAGCACCAGAGATCGCGGACACAGCGGCCGTCGAGCGGCCGGTCCTCGAACTTGTCGAGCCCGTCGAACGATCGGATCATGAGGTCCGCCACCAGCTCGGGATCGGTGAGGCGGATGTTCACCGCCATGCGCCGCCGCCCATCGGCCTGCGGCTCGAGGCCGCGCCAGCACACCAGGTTGCCGCAGGTCGAGCAGAACCGGTTCTCGAGGTACGGCGCCTCCGCGAGGTCGCTGCGCACGAAGGCAGTCGTCGGTCCGGCGTAGGACACGCGCTCGCCCTCGAAGTCGTAGATCCACAGCGCGCCGTAGCGACGACACGCGGTGCAGTTACACGCGGTCGCAGCGTCGGGCATGCCCTCGAACGTCCAGGTCACGGCACCGCACAGACAGCGGCCTCTCAAGGTCACGGGTTCCACGCGGCGAGCTTACAGGAGGCTTACGTGGCCGCGCACGAGGCCGGGTAGGCTGGGAGCGTGTCGATCTCTCGCCTCGGCCTCGTGCTGCTGACTGCGTGTACGTCCTCCACCCTCGCACCGCCGGTCTCTGCGATCGAGCCCGCGCCCAGCGAGCTTCGCGACGAGCGCTTCGTCGCCGAGATCGCGAACGCCGCCGCGTCCTACAAGCCGTGGGGTCGCATCGACGAGCGGCCCAACATCGCGCCCGGGCTCTGCCGGATGCCGAGGCGCGAGGACTACGGCATGGCGAGCCACGTCCGGCAATCGAAGGAGGGGCCGCACGGGACGAAGCTCTACTATCTGTGGGCGTCGAATCGCGCGTACGGCATCCTGCCGAAGGTGCCGCTCGAGGATGGCTTCACCATCGTCAAGGAGTCGTTCGCGGCGACACCCGTGGCTCCCGCGAGTGCCGGCACCGAACGGATCCAGCTGGAAGGCGTGCCGTCGCCGATCCGCTGGCTCGAGACCGATCACGGCAAGTTGTTCGCCGGCGCGCCGATGGGGCTGTACGTGATGAAGAAGCTCGGCACCACCGAGGGTACCGACGAGGGCTGGATCTACGGCACCGTCGCGCCCACCGGGGAGGTGACCAGCGCGGGCCGCGTCGAGAGCTGCATGGGCTGTCACGAGGCCGCGACGCATGGCCGGTTGTTCGGGCTCCAGCCGACCAAACAGCTGGTGGACGTCGCGCCGCCCGGCGCGCCGAGCTGACCAACCTCGCGATATCAATCGATAACAATTAAATCGTACACGACACACTTGCGCACGATACGACTGGCTCGTAGAGTCAGGTCATGTCGAACACGCTGCGCACCCTGGACAAGACGCTCTACACGGCCACCGTCACCGCGATCGGAGGCCGCGACGGCAAGGTGACCTCCGAGGACAAGACCTTCGAGCACGGCCTCGCGGTGCCGAAGGGGCTCGGCGGACCGGGCGGCGCCGGCACCAACCCGGAGCAGCTGTTCGCCGCCGGCTATGCGGCGTGCTTCGGTAGCGCGATCGGCCACATCGCGCGCGCCCAGAAGATCGAGACCGGTCCGGTCGAGGTCACCGCGAAGGTCTCGATCGGCCCCACGCACGGCGTGTTCGGGCTCGCGGTCTCGCTGACCGTCCACCTCCCCAACCTGCCGCGCGAGCAGACCGAGGCGCTGGTCAAGGCCGCGCACGAGGTCTGCCCGTACTCGAACGCCACGCGTGGCAACATCGCCGTCGACCTGGCAGTTGCCTAGGAGCCTGATGACCGATCACCTGTGCCTCGACGACCAGCTGTGCTTCGCCCTCTATGCGGCGTCGCGCGCGATGACCAGCGCGTACGGCCCGCTGCTCGCCGAGCTCGAGCTGACCTATCCGCAGTACCTCGCGATGCTGGTGTTGTGGGAGAAGGATGGTGCGCGGGTCTCCGAGATCGGTGATCGGTTGCAGCTCGATTCCGCCACGCTCACACCTCTGCTCAAACGGCTCGAGCAAGCAGGCTGGATCGAGCGAAGGCGCAGCACCGACGACGAGCGTGTCGTCGAGATCTTCCTCACCCATGGTGGCAAGAAGCTTCGCAAGCGCGCACAGGACATCCCGGCGTGCATGCTCGACCGCACGGGGCTGACCATCAAGCAGCTGGTCGCGCTGCGCGAGCAACTCGTGGCGCTCAAGGATCACCTGCGTCTACCGGTCGCCTGACCGAGGACGAGCGCGTCGTCGAGATCTTCCTCACCGCAGCCCGGAAGAGGCTGCGCAAGAAGGCCCAGGGCGTCCCGGCGTGCATGCTCGACCGCAGCGGGTTGACACTCCCGCAGCTGATCGCGCTGCGCGAACAACTCGTCGCGCTCAAGGACCACCTGCGCGAGACCTAATCGCCGATGTGCGGCCAGATCTTCGTGAAGCGCCCCTTCGCGAGATCCTTCACCCCGATGAAGATCGAGAGCGCGTCGGCGTCGCCGAACTCCATGTCGGTCTGGTTGTCGCCCGGGAGCTGGAGTAGCAGCCGCGCGGTCGCCGGCTCCTCGGCGTCGTAGCCGTAGTCGCGGTAGCCCAGCACCTTCGGCAGATCCTGCTGATGGGCGAACACCTCGGACTCGTAGGTCGCGATCGTCTCGGCGTCGAGCGCCTTGGTGACGTGCGCGTTGTTGTAGGACGGCAGGCTGAGCTTCGGGGCGAGCTGCACCTTGCACGCCTGGTAGATCGTCGCGACGTAGTCCTCCGGCACCTCGTGGCGCTCGAGCTTCGCGCCGGCCTTGGTGAGGATCGCCTTCGCGTTCTCGAGATAGGCCCCCTTCGGGCTGCGCGCGTCGTCGTCGATGAAGATCGCGAGCAGGCCGGTCTTCGGCAGCTCGTCGGTGAGCGTCGCGAAGTCGGCGAAGTTCAGCTGCGCGAGGAAGGTCAGCGGTTCGCCACCGACGCGCGGCCACGTCGTCCCGGCCGGCAGATCCGGGTGACCACCGAGCTTGGTCGCGCCGAGCGTCAGGGTGCGCTCCTCGACGCGCGTCGGCAGCAAGGCGATCGACGGCTGGACGATCCTGTACGCGTCGGCGATGCCGGCGTCGGCGAACAACCTCTTCAGCTCCTGCTCCTGCTTCGCGAGCGGCGGGATCTTCGGCGCCTTGAAGGGCTTCACCTTCTTGTAGATCAAGGTCGCGCGTGACCGAACCTCGTCCTTCTCGGGCTCGATCGGCGCGGCCTTGACGGCGGCGATCACGGCCTTCGCCTTCCTGGGGATCGCGGCGATGATCTTGTCGGCGTTGTCGGGGTCGTGCTGGATCGCGCGCTGCAGGATCGGCACGATGTCCAGCGTCCCGATCCGAGCGATCGCCGCGACCAACCCGTCGTAGAGGAAGTCGATCTTCTCGACGGGCCCCAGCGCCTTCACGAGCTCGCGCCCGACCGCCGGATCCGCCGGCAGCGAGCTGAGGCCCTTCGCCACCGTCACGTCGTGGTCGGTCTTCGCCATCCGCGCCAGCACCGGCGCCCAGCGCGGGTCGACCTTGACGTCCGCGTACCCGATCGAGGTGAGGATGTTGTCGATCAACGCGTACTTCTTGGTCGCGTTGGCCGGCGTGACCTCCCTCTGGAGCGCCGCGAACGCACCCTTCGGATCGGCCTCGTGCCAGCACTCGAACGCCTCTTGCACCAGGGAGCTGGTCTCGAACTTGTTCCACTCGCTGACGTCGACGGCCTTCGTCATCTCGAGCAGCTTCTTCTTGCTGTCGCTGAAGTTCGCCCGCAGATACATCAGCGCCTCGTGCCGCACCGCGGGATCGAGCTTTCGGTTCGCGACGATCGCGAGCAGCTGCTGGTAGCCGTCGGGGATCGCCGCCTCGAACAGCCACGACAGGAACGCGAGGCGGATCTTGCGTCCCGTGGCCGCTGCGTCGCTGGCCTTCTTGTAGTCCTTCTTCTTCGCGGGCGACAGCTTGTTGTAGCGGTCCTCGTCCCACGTGCTTCGGCCCACCTCGAGCAGCCCCTTCATCGCGAGCACGTTCACCAGCTGCTTGCTGCTGGCGGTGTTCGCCACCTTGACGAGCTTGTCGTAGTCGTTGCCGCTCGGTCGCGTCGACGGATGGACCGGCGAGTGAGGAAACACCGCGAGCTGTTCGAGCGCGGCATCGAGCTTCGCGTTGCCCGTCGAGAACGGGCCGATCGGAGCGGGAAGCCGTTGTTCGGAGACCAGATCCTTCGCCATCACCGCCAGCGTAAGCGATCAGCCGCCACAAGAACTCCCACGCGCAACGATGGCCTGGCCACGGGCCGCGATCACTGGCAGTCGAACACCTGCAGCGTCGCGTCACTGCCCGTGTTGAGCAGGCCGAAGAACACGCTGCTCTCCCCCGACGACGACGTGTTGCCCGGCAGATCACCGAAGTTGCTATCGGGGCAGCTCAGCAGCTCGATCGCGTTGGAGGTGCCGACCACCGAGCCATCAGGGCAGCTCAGCTCGAGCCCGCGGCCGACCAGCTCCTCGCTCACCACCTCTCCTAACACGGTGAGCTGGAAGCCATCCTCGTCGTCCTGATAGGCGAGACAGGGCCCGTCGGGGCTCGTGACCTCGAAGTTCCAGTGATGATCGTTGGGGAGCGGCAGCACCAGCGCCGGCGTGAAGGTGACGATGTGCCCCGTCGCGTACGTGCAGCTCGCGTTGTCGGCGGCGAGCACGCCGAGCTCGGTGTCCGGCGGCAAGCAGCTGGCGGCCGCGCTCGCGGTGACCTTGAAGCAGTTGTCGGCGCTCGCGAGGTACTCGCAATCGAGGCCATCCGCGGTGCCACCACCACACGCTCCGAGCAACGCGATCACGAGAAGGCTGCGCATGGCGCGATCGTACGCGATCGATCTCTCGACACCCCACGTCACACGGACACCTCACGGCGGTTTTGGCGATCTCGTGTCGGAACGCCGAGCCCGAACGCCCACATGCACCTTCGAGATCGCACGAAGGCTCCTGACCCGCGATACGCTGGCGGGGTGAATGACGAGATGCGGGCTCTCCTCTCGACGATGGAGTACGCCGAGGACGCGGCGAGCGGCTCCGGCATTCCGGCGACGATCGGTCGGTTCGAGATCTCCGGCGTCCTCGGGCGTGGAGGAGGAGGCGTCGTGCTCGCGGGCCGAGACCCGAGCCTCGCGCGCACCGTGGCGATCAAGTTGATCCCCGAGCGGATCAGCGCGGAGGGCCGTGTGCGCTTCGAGCGCGAAGCCCGTGGGATGGCGAAGCTCGGCCACCCGAACGTGGTCACGGTGTTCGAGGTCGGAGAGGTCGATGGTCACCCGTTCATCGCGATGGAGCTGGTGGATGGCCAGACCTTGCGCGCGTGGCAGACCGCCACTTCGAGACCATGGCGCGAGGTGGTCGGGATCTACATCGAGGCGGGGCGTGGGCTCGCCGCCGCGCACGACGCCGGCCTCGTCCACCGCGACTTCAAGCCCGACAACGTGCTGATCGGCGCCGACCTGCGTCCGCGCGTCTCCGACTTCGGGCTGGTGAGCGAGCATGCCGACGGCGCGGAGCCGGCGACGCCCGGCCACTGGGTCGGCACGCCTCCCTACATGTCCCGCGAGCAGTGGCGCGGGGAACGCGTCGGACCTCCCGCGGATCAGTTCGCGTTCTGCGTCTCGCTGTGGGAGGCGCTGTTCGGCGAGCGTCCGTTCGCGGGCGAGACCGCGACGGAGGTGCAGGACGAGATCTGCAGCGGACGACACCACCCGCCGCCGTCGGGCAGCGCCGTTCCCCGCGCGCTCGTGCGCGTGATCGAGCGCGGCCTCGCCGCCGACATCGCGGATCGATGGCCCTCGATGCACGCGCTGATCGCGGAGCTCCAGCGGTTCGTCCGCGCGCCACAACGCCTGCTGATCGCGAGTGGCGTCGCGGTGACGGCGCTGGCGACCACGGTGGCGATCGTCGCGCTGCGCGGGCAGCCCTCGCTCGAGGACAGCTGTCCGCTTCCCGTCGAGCGCGCCGCGAGCGTGTGGGGCGCCGAGGGTCGCGACGCCCTGCTGGCCAAGGTGCGCAACCTCGATCCCGCGCATGCGGACGTGCATGTCGCGGCGATCGTCCGCACGCTCGATCCGTTCGTCGACCAGTGGCAGCGTGGTCAGGTCGAGGCCTGTCGCGCGACGACCAGCACCTCCGATCCACTCGCTCTCCAGCGCGAGGCGTGTCTCGACGAGCGCCTCGCATTCGGGACCGGCCTCGTCCAGCGGCTGCGTGACGCGGCAACCGGGGCGGACCTCGACAAGATCATCCCGGCCCTCGTCGAACTCCCGACACCGACGAGCTGCGCGGACGCCCGCACCCTCGCGTCGTTCACCATGCCCCCGAGCCCGCAGGCGCGCACCGAAGCGGCGGCGATCGCGGAGGCGACCCGCACGATCGAGCTCGATCGCCTCTCCGGCAAGATGACCGGGTTGCGGGAACGAGGCGCCGCCGTGCTCGCGCGAGCACGCACGCTCGACCACGCACCCACGACCGCGCGTGCGCTGTTCGCCGTCGCGCACGTCGAATCCGACTTCACGAGCTCGTCCTCGGCTGCGGCCCTGATGCGCGAGCTCACGGTGGTCGCGGCCCGGGCTCCCGACGATGCCGCTGCCGCGTGGGCGTGGTGCAACTTGCTCCGGCTCACGGCCTTCGATGCGGGAAAGGCCGCCGAGGCGCTCGCGATGTTGCCGGCGGCCGAGGCCGCGGTGATCCGCGCGGGCGATCCCGTGGAGCTCCGTGCCCTGTTTCTCCAGCAGACGGCAGAGGTCTACATGGAGGTCGAGCGGATCCCCGACGCGCTCCGGGCCCTCGATGACGCGCGTCAGAGATTGATCCGTGCCGGCGCCGAGGCGGTGACGTCGCCGCTGCACGATCGGATCGCCGAGGTCGAGGAGACCCGCGGTCACGCCCTGTCTCGCGCCGGGCAGTGCGAGAAGGCGATCGCGGCGTACACGGAGGCCCGCCGCGTCACCGAGGAGGCCTACGGGGTCGGGCACCCGCTGATCGCGTACTTCTACATCAACATCGGCGTCTGCTACCGCAACCTCGGTCGCTTCGAGGACGCGCTCGCCGTCTACGCCGAGGCCCTGAAGATCCGCCGGGCGCGGCTCGGACCGAGCCCGGCCCTCGCCTGGGCGCTCAGCGTTCACGCGGACGCCGCGCTGCAGACCAAGCACCCCGAGAAGCTCGTCGACGAGGCCGAGGAGGCCTACGCGATGGGCCTCCAGTTGATGGCGAAGGACGATCCGCAGCTGATCACGATCACGCTCGGCGCCGCCGTGGTGTTCGAGGCCGCGGGGAACGTCGATCGCGCGCGCGACATGTACTCGTCGGCGATCGAGATCGGCGAGCGCAGCGGTGCCCACAACGTCAACGTTCCGATCTCGCTACTCAACCGCGGGAACATCGCGCGCACCAAGGGGGATTGCCGCGCGGCGCTCGTCGACTTCGAGCGATCGCTCGCGCTGTTCACCGAGTACCGCGGCGCGAAGGACTACTACAACCTCTACGCGCTGCGCGCCGTGGCCACCTGCGAGCTGGTGCTCGGGAGGCCCGCCGACGCGCTTCGACACCTCGACACGGCACTCGCACTCGAGGTTCCGCCGCGGGCGGCGTCCGAGCTCGTCGCGATCCGCTATCTCCACGGCGCCGCGTTGCTGCGCACCGGCCACGACCGGGTGACTGGTGCGCAGGAGATGGCGAAGGCGCGCGCGGACGCGGCGAAGTCGGGGCCCGCGGAGCTCGCCGAGATCGACAAGCTACTTCCCAACCCGCGCTAGCAGTCGGAGACGCGCAGCGCGTCGCGCGCCATCCAGCCGAACCGCTTCACGCCACCGTCACCGACGATGAACCCGTAGAGGAACGTCATCGTGCCGCGCTGCTTGCGATAGCGACCGGCGCCGTCCTTGACCCACAGCGGGATCGTGATCGACGGCCGGCCGCTGTCGGTCGGCACGTCGACGCGATGGAACTTCGAGCCCGCCGGGAAGTGATCCGTGGTCGCACCGCCGAGGCCGAACCCCGGCACCATGAAGATCAGATTCGCGGAGCGCCTGCCGTTCGCGCGCTCGAGGGAGAGGTAGTCGCCGGCGCGCTCGTGGGTGGAGTGGCTGTCGTAGACGACCTTGCGGAGCTCGATGTCCGGATCGTGCGAGTCGCGGATCTGGTAGCAGGCCATCCGGCCGTCGTGCGGATCGCGTGCGTTGACCTCACCGACGCGCGCGCGGAACGACGCCTCGCCGAGGATGTGATCGATCGGATACCAGCCGGCGCTGCCGTTGCTGGTCGCCAGCGCGAGCGCGTGCGCCTTGCCCGCGAGCAGGCGCGTCTGACCGTAGTTGAACGTCAGCCGCGAGCTCGTGCTCGCGCCGAGCACGTCGCCGTGGCCGTCGCGGAGCGAGGCGCCGGGCTCGACGGCCCAGCTCTCGAGCCCGCTCCCCGTGACCACGCGCTGGCTGATGCCCGGCGCGCGAAACCGGCAGTTGTAGGGGCTCTCGACGCACCACTCGCCGTTGACGCCCGGCACCGTCCGGATCTCGGAGACCGAGGTATCGATCACCACCTCGTCGTCCTCGAGATCATCGGTACACGCCGCGACGAGTGCTATCAGGCACAGGATCCTCATGCCGGCGCCTCGTGCACCGGGCATGCCTCGGGTGGCCGAAACAACTGAGCGCGCTTTGCTGGAAGATCACACGGGCGCGCGTGCCCACACGCAGTTGCAGCGGGACCGGGACTGCAAAGTGATAGCGTCGGTCCATGAGAGCTTGGTGGTTCGTCCTGCTCGCGGCCTGCGGTTCGTCGGGGGCCACTGACGATGACGGGCCGGAGGATGGCCAGGGCGACGGCCCGCCCTCGGAGCTCGTGCTGCCTCCCGTCGACGGCGGGCTGGACTACCAGCTCGGGGGTGTCTACGAGCCACCCGCCGGCGTCACGATCGTCTCGCGCGATCGCACGGCGGCGCCCGCGGCCGGCGTCTACAACATCTGCTACGTCAACGGCTTCCAGATCCAGCCGGACGAAGAAGCGTTCTTCATGACCGCGCATCCCGAGCTGATCCTGCGCGACGCGAACGATCAGCCGGTGATCGACGTCGAGTGGGACGAGATGTTGATCGACGTCAGCACCGCCGCGAAGCGTACCGAGCTCGCCGGCGTGGTCGGCGAGTGGATCGCGGGCTGCGCGGATGCCGGGTTCGATGCGATCGAGATCGATAACCTCGATTCGTTCTCGCGATCGCAGGGCCTGCTGGTCGAGAACGACGCCGTGGCCGCGATGCGCGAGATGGCCGATGCCGCCCACGCGCGTGCCCTTCCGATCGCGCAGAAGAACTCGGCGGAGCTGGTCGGTCGCAAGGCCGAGCTCGGCACCGACTTCGTGGTCGCCGAGGAGTGCAACGAGTTCGACGAGTGCCAGACCTACCGCGACAGCTACGGCGACCACGTGCTCGTGATCGAGTACAACCGGACCGCGTTCGACGCCGGCTGCGCCGCGTTTCCGACACTGTCGATCGTGCTGCGGGATCTCGACCTCGTCCCGGTCGGATCGGCCGGTTACGTGTTCGACGGGTGCTGATCTGGCGCTGGAAAGCACGCCAGAAGTAAGCCGACCTACATTGGCTACAGTCGCGTTTGCGTAGTCATTCTGGCTTGTTGACGCGCTGGGTCGGGGGGCGTATATCGCCGCTCCCCATGAAGACTGTATTGGCTTCACTCCTGGTTCTGTCTGCGACCGCCTGCGCCACCGGCGGTGATGAGAGCGGCTTCGAAGGTGACGAGCAGGAAGCCGGCTCGACCACGTACGTCGACATCCTCGACTTCTCGAAGACCGATCAGGGTCGCTGGTACGACACGATCCATCACCTCAACGCGAAGTTCGTCGAGCTCTGCGGCGACGGCTCGTGCGGCGGCCCGTACGGCACGCTGGTTCCGCTGACGTTCGCGTGCTCGGTGTCCAGCAAGCTCGGCAGCGTGCACGAGTGCGTGTGGACGTTCGCGACGTCGAGCCTGGTGGTGGATACCCGCAACGCGCGCGTGCTCGCCGACGTGCCGCTGTTCCAGTGCAAGATCTTCTCGAACATCTACTCGAACAAGCTGATCCCGATCCTCGAAGGCAACGATCCGTTGCGCGTGGTGCTGCCGGGCTCCGAGACGATCATGAAGCAGCTCGACGTCTGCTTCCAGAACCCGCTGAACATGAACCCGGGCGAGCTCGCGAAGCTCGGCACCGAGTCGTACGTCGCGGCGACCGACTACTACACCACCGCGGCGAACCAGCAGAAGTGGGTGGCTGCGAAGGCCGCGCTCGTGCACGGCTTCGACAACATCTGCGGCGACACGTTCTGCTCGAGCGACTTCAACGACCTCCAGGCGATGGACTTCGAGTGCTCGGTCACCAAGTCGACCGGCAACGTGAAGGCGTGCACCTGGGCGTTCGCGGGCAGCTATCACGTGGTTCCCGAGAAGTCCGGCGCGATCCAGACGACGACGCGCGCGTGGAAGTGCGACGTCAAGGTGAAGGGCTCGCTGTCGCAGCTGATCACCACGCTCACCGCCGCGGGCACCACCGAGGCGATCCGTCGCCCACTCCCCGGCACCGACAAGACCGCGTACGACGCGCTGCTCGACTGCCAGCTCTCGCAGTAGCTACCTCGAGACGGCGAGCGCCTTCTCGAGGCTGGCGAAGCGCCCGAGCATCTCCTCGAGGAGACGATCCGTCTTCTCGTGAAGGTGTCCTCGCGGCGCGACATGGTTCGCAAGCACGGCCGGTGGCTGATCATCCTGCTGCTCGGCGAGATGCTGACCGCGACCGCGACCGCGCAGGCCGCGAACGTTGTCCTTTCCGGGGTGCTCCTCTAACGGGGACAGGATCCACCCCCGCATCTCGCTAGAATCGCTGCGGTTCTTGGACCAAATGACAAATAGGTCGATCGCACGACCTTGACAGTCCTTACTGTCACAGTCAGTATTGGCTCAATGAAGAACGTCGCATCGAGCTGGTTGGCCCGCCTGACGGGCTTGATCGCCACGCCGCTGACGCCGGCGCACTACCTCGGCCTGCTGCGTCCGCTCGCCGCGAATCACACCGCGCGCGTCGAGGCCGTCACCCGCGAGACCGCGGAGGTCACCACGCTGACGCTGCGCCCCGGGCGCGGCTGGACCGGGCACCAGGCCGGCCAGCACGTCCGTGTCGCCCTCGCGATCGACGGCCGCCTCGCCGCACGCACGTACTCGATCTCGTCGTCTCCGGATCGCGCGGACGGGCTGATCACGATCACGGTGAAGGCCCAGGGCCGGGTGTCGAACGCGGTGTGCGCCGCCGCGGCCGGCAGCTACCTGACGCTCGGCGTCGCCGAAGGTGACTTCGTGCTGCCGACCGGCAAGCGCGTCCTGTTCATCACCGGCGGCTCCGGCATCACGCCGATCATGAGCATGCTGCGCACGTACGCGGCTCGCGAGATGCCCGACGTCGTCCACCTCCACTTCGCGCGCAGCGCCGACGACGTGATCTTCGCTGCCGAGCTGTTCGACCTCGCCGCGAGCGTGCCCGCCTACCGTTCGATCCTCGTCACCGATCGCCGGCGCTTCACCCCGGACCTCGTCCCCGACTGGCAGACCCGCGAGGTCCTCGCGTGTGGACCGACGAGCTTGCTCGAGGCCGTCGCGCCGCTGCACCCGCGCGTCGAACGCTTCACCGCCGTGCTCGCACCACCGTCCGACGCGACCGGTGGCCACGTACGCTTCGGCACCAGCCGGGTGTCCGCGATCTCCGACGGTCGGACTCCCCTCTTGAAGATCGCCGAGAGCGCCGGCGTTAACGCGCCCCACGGATGCCGGATGGGCATCTGCCACACCTGCGACGCCACGCTCACCAAGGGCTGCGTCCGCGATCTGCGCACCGGAGATCGGATCGACGCCGGCGCGCGCGTCCAGATCTGCGTGTGCGCGGCCGCCGGTGACGTCGAGCTCGCTCTCTGAAAGGACCTCTCATGCACACGCTCCCCGTCTCACTCACCGACGATCAGATCGAAGCCTTCGGTCGCGAGCTCGACGCGATCCAGCGCGACGTCAAGGCCACCCTCGGTGCCTCCGATCGCGCGTACATCCAGCGCGTGATCGCCGTGCAGCGCAGCATGGCGCTCGGCGGCCGGCTCCTGATCTACGCGAGCTTGCCGCTCCTCCCGACCCCGCTGTTCCTCCCGGTGATCGGGCTTGGCACCGCGTCGCTCGGCCTCGCGAAGATCCTCGAGAACATGGAGCTCGGCCACAACATCATCCACGGCCAGTGGGACTGGATGCAGGATCCCGAGATCCACTCGTCGACGTGGGAGTGGGACAACGTCTGCCCGGCAGATCAGTGGAAGCACTCGCACAACGTCGTCCACCACACGTGGACCAACGTGATCGGGAAGGACCGCGACGTCGGCTACACCATCCTGCGCGTCAGCGACAAGCAGCCGTGGAGGCCCGTCTATCTCGCGCAGCCGGTCTACAACGCGGCGCTCGCGATGATGTTCCAGTGGGGCGTCGGCATGCACGACCTCGACGGCACCGACACGCTCGGCAAGCTGCGCGGCATCGGTCGCAAGGCGGGCAAGCAGCTCGCGAAGGACTACCTGCTGTGGCCGATGCTCGCGGGTCCGTGGTTCCTGCCGGTGCTCCTCGCGAACCTCGTCGCGAACCTGATGCGCAACCTGTGGACCTACGCGATCATCTTCTGCGGCCACTTTCCGGCGGGCGCGCAGGTGTTCACCGAGCAGCAGATCGAGGGCGAGACCCGCGGCCGCTGGTACCTCCGGCAGATCCTCGGCTCGTGCAACATCACGGGCGGCCGGCTGTTCCACGTGCTCTCCGGCAACCTCAGCTTCCAGGTCGAGCACCACCTGTTCCCCGATCTGCCGAGCAACCGCTACGCCGAGGTCGCTCCGAAGGTCGAGGCACTTTGCGCGCGGTTCGGCATCCCGTACAACAAGGGCTCGTTCCGGCGGCAGCTCGGTTCGACCCTCCGTACGATCTTCCGCCTCGCTCTCCCAACCAGACGCGCTCTCGCCGCATGACCACCGAGCACACGCTCACGATCGACGAGCTCGCGGCCTCCTCGCAGGTCCCGAGCCGCACGATCCGGTTCTATCAATCGCGCAACGCGTTGATGGCTCCCGAGATCCGTGGGCGGGTGGCGTACTACGGCAAGCATCACGTCGACCGGCTCAAGCTGATCGCGCAGCTCCAGGATCGCGGGCTGCGGATCGACGCGATCGGCGATCTGATGAAGCGCATCGATCGCGGCGAGGTCGACCTCGGGGAGTGGCTCGGCGTCGAGGAGCAGATGCACAAGCCGTGGGTGCTCGACCAGGCGAAGACCGTCTCCGAGGCCGAGCTCTACGATGCCGCGGGCTCGCGCCGCCCCGGCCTGCTCGCCGACCTCGAGCGCGCGGGCATCATCGAGCGCAAGGGCGATGTCTATCTGCTCGGCAGCCCCGCCCTGCTGTCGATCGCGATGAAGCTGGAGTCGGTCGGCATCGATCTGCAGACCGCGGTGAAGGCCTCCGAGATCCTTCGCAAGCACCTCGGCCGCGCGGTCGGCGAGCTGGTCGAGCTGTTCCTCGATCGCGCCCGTGACGGCCAGATCACGATCGCCCAGTCCAAGAAGCTGTTCGAGACGTTCCGCTCCGTCGGCGTCGATTCGGTGCGCGTCGTGTTCGCCCGCGAGATGGAGAACGCGCTGCGCAAGCTGGTCGCCTCCGGCAAGCTGGCGGCGCTGTCGGCACGCGCGAAGAAGAAACGCTAGCAACCTGCGCGCGGTGACGCTGTCGAGTGCACGTGAAGTGGCTCGTCCTCGCGTGCCTGGCCGGCACCGTGATCTCTGCCGTGTGGCGAGGGTGTCGTCACGAGCGTCCCGCCGCGTGCGAGCTCCCACCGCGCGATTGCGCCAGCGGCTGCGATGACCTCGTGCAGCTGCTCCCCGCGATCGGTCCCGGCTATCACGACGACGTGATCCACTGGGAAGACTCGTCGATCACGTCGACGTCCTACATGCGCCGCGAGCTGATGATGCTCGTCAAGTACGCTACCGCCCGCGTCGCGTGCGAAGCCGCCGACTGGAAGGGCAACGGCGGCACGCTCGGGCTCGGCGATGCGAGCGATGTCGACGGCAACACGCCCGGCACGGCCTACGGTCACCCGCGCCATCCGCGTCACACGCATGACGGGGGCTACGACATCGACATCGCGTACTACCAGCGCGGCACCGAGAACAACGGGGTGCGTGCGGTGTGCCCGACCGAGAGCGAGGATGCGTTTCACTGCACCGGGAAGCCGCACCTGCTCGATGCGAGGCGCACCGCGCTGTTGATCGGCACGCTGTTCGAGTCCGCCCGCGTGCGGATCGTCGGCATCGACGGCATGGTCGCGAAGCCGATCCGCGATCAGCTCGCGCGGATGTGCCGCTCCGGCATGGTCACCGAGGAGGCGTGCCAGCGGATCCGCCTCGGCTACGAGACCGAGCCCACCGGCCGGCAGTGGTTCTACGGTCACCACAACCACTTGCACCTCAGCCTCAGCCGCTGAACACTCGCTCCGTGCGACGCCGACGAGGCGTGAACGGCCGGTCACACTCCCATGACATCGTTCGCTAAAATAGATCGCCGGACCTCCAGCCGCGTTGACCGCACGATGCGGCTCGCGCTGGTTGTCCTGGTCGTCCTCACCGCTCCCGCCGTGGCTCATCCGCCACCGCCACCCGCCGAGATCGCGGTGTCGTCGCGGCCGACCCTCATCGAGTGGACCACCTGGCTGCGGGGCTCGATCGCCGTCGCCCACGGCGACCCTGCCGTCCCGCGCTCCACCACCGCCCCGATCCGCGAGGCCGAGCGCCATGTCGCAGGCGCCGCCGGCGCGGGCTTCACGCTGCCGCTCGGTCAGCGCATCCGCATCGGTGGGTGGGCCGAGGTCCGCGGCTGGGACGTGCCGCTGATCGGTGGCGAGCTGACCGTGACGCCCGGCGATCTCGATCTGTTCTTCTACAAGGGCAAGAGCGCGATCACCGCGCGCGCCGGCGGCAACCCCTCGCAGCTCACCGCGCAGCTCGGGGTCGGGTACCGCGCACCGTGGGATCTGTTCGGAGCGAAGCCGCGCAGCAGCCGCTACATGATCGGCGTCGGCATGGTCGCGACGGTGACGCAGAGCCGGCTCGCTCCGCACGACTGGTCGGCCACGGTCGGCCTCGAGCTCGAGCCGCTCGGCGCGCTCCGCTACATCCTCGGCATTCGCTCCTGGTACTGACCGTGAACCGCCGGTCTCTCCGGGCCGCTCGTTCACGGCGATAGCGACATTCCGTTCACAGCTCTGCCGGTGTTCGCCGCGATCAGCCGCGGCTTCCGCGGTCTGCGTGTGGGCACGCACGTTGCTGACGCGAGCGGCACGATGCGTTCCCTCAGCCTTGCCCTCGTTCTCGCCGCCTGCGGTGGTGCCTCCGATGATCCAGCCGGCGATGCGCCGACCTCCCAGCCCTGCGTCCCTGCAGATGACAGCACGCCGCTCGTCGACGCCACCTCGTGGCAACTCGGAGCCACCGCCGTCGACGGCGCGGGCTCTTGGTTCGTGCTCGCGAAGCAACACGACAACGTCACCGACCTGGTGATCGCGGACGCGACCGGCGAGCTGTCCGCGCCGATCACCGGGATCGCCAACGCGTCGGGAACCACCATCGCGACCGTCAACCTCGACGGCAAGCGCTGCTTCGCGATGCACACGTTCGACGAGAAGTTCCAGTTCGCCTGCGAGGGCGGCCCCGCCGAGAATCCAGATCTCGAGCTCGGCGGCAAGATGAGCGTCGTCGCCGATGGCTCCACCGTCCACGCGTTCGGCCAGGACTTCGCCGCGTACCACGAGCTCCGTCGCACCGGCGGCACGTGGTCGCAGGTCGAGAAGTTCGAGAGCTCGATCTCGAAGGCGGAGGACGCAGTGATCTCGCAGGGCAACGTCGTCTCCTGCTTCCTGTCGACCGGCGACAACGCGAGCATCGACACGCTGTCGGGCGATCCGGTCTACGGCGAAGGCATCGCCACCTGGTGCCGCCTGCTCCCCGACGGCAGCTCGCTCGGCGTGCTCACCGACCTGGGCTTCACCACGTTCACCGGTGCGACGCTCGGCAACTGGCAGCCCACCGCGGTCGAGGTTCGTCCGCTCGCGGTCGGCACTCGCGCGGGCTCGCCGTTCGCGGTGATCCGCCGCGACGATCGCGTGGAGCTCCAGCCCCTGCCGACCGGAACACCGACGGTGCTGCTCACCGCTGGGTCCGATTCGGTGCAGGCGGTGATCCAGGGCGATCGCGTGATCCTCGCGTCGCTGCGCTCGAGCTTCGAGTCCGGCACCACGCGATACGAGCTGATCCAGAGCACGCGCTGCATGGAGTGAGCCGGCCCGACGGTCAGCGTCTTGACCACCTTGCCGCTGCGCAGCACCTCGAGCGTCTTGGTGCGCGGCTTGAGAGCGCTCAGTTGAGTGCGATCTCGAGCCCGACGGTGGCCCGGTACTGCTTGTAGTAGAACGGGATCCCTCCCGGGCGCGGCGTGGGGAGCGCGAAGTGGAGGGGATCGAACGTCAGCGCCGCCCGCTTGCCGAGCGGGAAGCGGACGCTGGTCAGCGCGCCGCCGAAGTAGATGCCCGTCGTGTACTTGTCGATGCCCAGCAGATCGAACAACATCACCGACGCGCCGCCCTCGATCCGCGTCGACAGCGCGATCTTGTTGCTGTGGTACCAGCGATACGAGACGGCGAGGAAGCCGTTGGCGACGCCTGCGCGCACGCTGCCGATCTCGTCGAACGAGAAGAACGGGTTCCATTCGCCGTACAGCCCGAACGACCAGTGCTTGTAGTCGATCGCGAAGCCGAGCGCACCGGAGGCTGCTCCGTCATCCCACGCGCCACCGATCCGGGCATCGAAGTGCCAGCGCGCGAAGTCCGAGCGATCCTGCGCGGCAGCGGGCAGATCCTTGTCGGGCGTGGTGTTCTCGGGCGGCTTCTGCTGTTCCGGATCCGGAATCAGGGGCGCCGGCTCCGCGGGTGGCTCGGGCTGCGGCTCGACGGGATCCGGGGTTTGCGCGCGCGCGAGCGTGGGCGCCGCGAAGACCAGCGCGAGCAGGATCGCCGACTGGGCCGCACGGCGACGACGGAACAGCAGGAACGCCAGCACGGCGGCGACCGCGAGCGACGAGGCGCCCGTCACCTGGCAGCCGAACGTGCGCAGGCCCTTCGGCTCGGCGAGCTCCGGCGCGTCGCAGTAGTTGTTGTCCGGCGTGCAGTTCGGCGTCAACACGAGCGCGGCGTCGAGCGCAACCTCGACGCGAGCGCGTCGTCCCGGAGAGGGATCAGCGATCGCGGCGATGATAGCGATGGCCGCGTCGCGCGCGTGCGTGATCCGGGCGACCTGAACTTCGTCGGTCCGGCGACAGTTGTCGATCGAGGCCAGGTGCGGATAGCCATCCCGCGCCTCGTCGTAGTCCTGGCTGCCGAACGCGTCGATGTAGTTGAGGACGCTGATCACGTTCCCGTTGTCGGGATCGCGCATCGCGTGCGCGAAGCTGTCCTCGGTCGCATGCAGCGCGCGCCCGAGCCGGTACGCGAACGTCGGTAGCGCGATCGTGTACTTGCCGCGGAACTTGAAGTAGCTCGACACGCCCTCGGTGGCCTCGAGATCGACCTGCTCGGCCAGGAGGCCGCCGGTCTCGAGCTCGCCCAGGATGAACGCGCGGCACGCGGCGAGTGCGCTGGTGTTGCCAGCAGCGCCATCGTCGGCTTGCCCGCGGATGCAATGATCCGCCTGCTTCGAGGGATCGTCGTGCACGTGGATCAGGCTCGAGACGTCCGACGGCTGGCGATCCTCGATGTCGTTCGATCGAACGCCGATCAGCAACGCGAGCATCCAGACGTTCTTCTCCGGCAGGTCGAACACCAGATCGGTCATCGCCCGCCGCTGATCCTCCGTCGGAGACGGCGAGGCGGCGAGGTCCGGGAAGCCGGCGGTCGCCACGGCCTCGAGCGTGATCTCCTCGTGGCAGGGCTCGCTGACCGGAGACCGGATCTCGAAGGCGAGGGCTTGGGTGGGTATCAGGAGAAGTGTCAGGAACGCGAACCGTCGGAGCATCTCGCCAGCTCGTGCGAGATTCGCGCTCAACCGCAGCACGCCTTTCATGGGGTTGGCGCGTACAACTTCGCGAAGCTCCGTGCGGATCCGCGCGCTGCTCCGTCCGTGCCGGGCACGGGCGCTCGACTCCTGGTCAAGTCAGCGCCAGCGCAGGACGTCGATCGTCGCGGGCGCCTGACGAGCGAGCGGCTCGATCACAAGCCTCGGATGCCCCATGTGGATCACGAGATCGAAGGCGTCGAGCTGGCCATCCGGCCCACCCTTGTGCGGCCCCGCCGGATCGCTCCGGTCCTCCCACAGCGCGGCGACGTGATCCCAGCTCGCGCGCGGCGAGTCGGCGCCGTAGTCGATCCGGATCAGATCGCCGGATTTGATCTCGATCCGCGCCTCCGGCATGCCCTTGTCGTCGAGCTTGACCAGCTTCGACACCGGCCGCGCATACGCCGTCAGGCCGGCGACGTTGGTGTACGCGAGCTGCTTCCCGCTTCGCCGCATCGCGCCGACCATGACATCCGCGCAATCCGCGCCGGTGAACCGATCGGTCTGATGCGTGCGGCCCGCGCCCGCCGAGCCGAACACCTCGGGCACGAGCAAGTAGCTCGACAGCCTCCCGAGAAAGTCATCGCCGCGCCGGACCGACACCCGGTGCACCGACGGCAGCATGCCCGCGGTGTCCGTCGCCTCGGCGCCCGGGCTCGCCACCTTGACGCCGCCGATCTCGACCTCGACCTTGAACCGGATCGTGCCGAGGCCCGGTACCTGTGTCGCGCTGACCTCGCTCGCCGCGACCCTGGCAGGGACGATCGCGGTGGCGCTCCACGGTGCGACCACGTGCTCGAAGTAGTCGATCGTGTCGTAGCCACGCCACTTCCCGAACGCGGGCGGCTCGACCGAGACGTTCGAGTAGAAGTCGCTGGTCACGCCGTTCTTCGCGGGGGTCGTGCGAAAGCCGTGCGGCTCGACGGTGGACCACTGCACCTTGCCCTCGAGCAACTCCGTGCGCGTGCGCGCGCCGTTGATCAGCACGGTCGTGATGCCGGCGGGTGCGAGCACCACGCGTCGGCCGGCACGCTTGCCGACCACGACGGCCGCGAGCTCCGCCGGCTGATCCTGACGCGCCTCGGTGGCCGCATCGGTCCACGCGCCGTCGCCAACTCGTCCGACGACGGTCGCCTTCTCGGGGACGAACGCCGGGTCGGCGACGGCAAGGGAGGGAACCAACAGCAGGACGGCGGCCGCTCGCATCGGTCAGTCATGCGTGATGGGCGGTTGGCTCGCAAACGAGAAACCGCGACGGGGCGGCAATTTTCGGCGACGGCTCGACGTCTTGCAGAGGCCCGTTCCCACTAGACCATCGCCGCGATCTCGCGACACGCCACCGCATCCTGTTGCGCCTTCAAGCGCGGCTCCGGGAGCTTGTCGGCCGCGACCACGCTGCTCTCGAGCACGGTGTGGAGCTTCGCGAGCGACGTGGGATCGGCGAGATCGATCGCGCGGACGCGATCGACTCCTCGATGCTGGGTGCGCGGCGCGAGCGCGAGCAGATGCCGTCAGGGTCTTAGACTCGACTCGGGATCCGTGCTGTGTTCCAGGAACTCCTGCAGCAGCACCTCGAGCTCCTGCGGGACCAGGTCGCTCGGACCCTGGTTCGCCGAGATCGCGCGCTGCACGGCGACCAGTCGATCGAGCGCGCGGCGCAGCATCGACAACGTGACCCGCGAGTCATCGCCTTGCTCGAGCAACGAGATCGCGACCTCGAGCGTCTGCAGCGGCGTGTTCGCTCGATCGCGGAGCGCGAGCAACATCCGGCTGACCTGGGCGTGCATCTGGGCGCGCGCCTCGGCGGCAGCGAGGCGTTGCTCGAGCTTGCGACGGCGCTCGCGCGTGTAGAGCAGCATCACCGCGAACACCGCGAACACCAGCGTGAACCACGGCTCGCGGTCGAGCGAGGGCGATGGCGCACCGCCTTCGAGCACCTGCGCCAACACGATCGCGTGGGCCGTGAACACCGCGATCATCGCCGAGCCACTGCGCCAGCTCGGCGCCACCACGGCGATGCCGAGCAGCAAGAAGTGGTGCGCGAGCATCGGCTCGAGCGACTTGCCGGTCTGCAGATCGTGGGTCTGCGGGAGCCACATCCCGACCAGGAACGGCGCCGTCGCGATCACGAAGGCGAAGTCACAGGCGCGCGGAGTCCACGGTCTGTTGACCCGCCGCATCGCCACCGCGACGCCCGCGGCGATCACCGCGTGCAGCGCGTCGGTGACCATCAGCGCGACGAACGAATGATCGCGACCATCGAGGACCAGGCTCGCCAGGTTGATCCCGGTGATGATCGCGGCGGCGAGAAACGTCGTCTTCGCCGCTTCCGTTTGCTTGATCCCCGTCATCGGCCGCGCGCGATCTCGAGCAAGAGCTTCGTCGGGACCGGCTTCTCGAGGACCTCGCCGTGCTCTCCCGACGCGGCCTGGACCAGCGGGTGATCGGGGGCATGCCCGGTGATGAACACGATCCGGATGGGATGGCGCTCCCGCAGCCAGATCGCCACGTCCACCCCACTCGGTTGATTGGGCCCCAAGTTGACGTCGAGGATCGCGGTGGTGACGTCGTCCAGGTCGGAGCCGAGCGCCTTCACCTCCGACAAGGTGTGCGCTCGCCGATGGGGGATCCCGTGGCGCGTGAACAACAGGCCGAACATCTCGACCAGGTCCTCGTCGTCGTCCACCAGCAACACCATCGTCCCTTGGAGACTATCGTCCACGGCGGTCAATCGTGAGCCCATCGGCCCCTCACTCCCAAGGAGATCGCCCTCCCGGCGTAGATTTCTGCCCTGGCCGCACCATGCAACGCGCCATCCGAGCTTTACCTGCGGGGCTAAACACCTCGCCGATCCGGTCGAGGGGAGCATGCGCGGTGGTCGATGCCGGCTGCGCCTCACCAATCGCCCAAGATCCGTGCGCGATCGACGGCGCGAGGTCTGCGATGACGGTGAGATCTCGCAGGTGCTCGCGGCCAACCAGGTGGTCACCGCGTCCAGCCGCAGATCGAGGACGCGACCTCGAGGACGATCGCGCTCGCTTCCTCGCAGCCGCGCTCCGTATCGAACGGCGACGCGCCTTCCATGCCGCTCTCGGACGCGGCCGCGCCCAGATCGGTGTCGATCTGGACGAGTCGCTGGCGCTCCTCCTCGGGCAAGCCCGGGCACTCGGCGAGCTTCTGGAACAGCGCGTGGTAGCGCTGGCACGCCTGCGCAGGATCGTGCTCGGCGGCGGGCGGGGTCGTGACGACCGCGGTCGGTGCCTCGACGGAGGGTGGCGCCGAGCGGTAGCAGCCAACCAGGACGACCACCAGCCAACCCAGGTCAGGGATCGACATCGACCGGCGCGACGGTGAGCAGCTTCTTCCACCGGGCTTCCGCCCACTGCTGGAGCTTCGGCGCGTTCTGGAAGTCCGCCTTGTAGTCGCCGCCGAGAGGCTTGCCATCCGGGTCGGCGCCGATCGCTCGTCCTCGCAGCGCGTGCTTCGCCGCCCCCTCGACGACGATCAGCTTGCGCGGGGTCGGCTTGGCGGTGGCGTCGCAATCGAGGTCGTAGGCGAAGGCGATCTCCGGAGCCTGGTCGGCGTCCTCGTCGGTGACCGTCAGCGAGCCCGCGACAAAGCTCGCCGTCAGGTCGAGCTTGCAGTTCTCGACGCCATCCTTGATCAGGCGAAGCTCGGCGAGCTTGGCACCCGTGAAGATCTGGGCGAACAGCGCGCGGCTCTCTCCTTGCTTCGAGGTCGAGCTCGTCGTCGACAACGCGACATAGTTCGCGCCCCCGTCGGCGGTCTTCCACCGCCACAGCTGGACGAGTCGTTTGCCCTTCACGGCGAGCTTGACCGGTGGTCGCGCCGCATCGAGCTGCTCGACCTCGAGCGCTCCAGCATCGGCGGTGCCGGTCGCCGCCAGCGTGATCACCGCCGTCATCATCAGGTGCAGCTTCATCAGCTCACCACTATCGCACGGACCGCGCAGACCCTGCGCGGCTCCTCGGCGCGGCGGACAAAGTTGCGCTCGATCGCGCATCTCGCGCCCGGTTTGCGTGGCGCGGCGAATGCTTCCACCACGTACATGCGCCGCGGATCTCTCCTGGTCGCGATCTCGTTCGCCCTCGCCGGAACCGCGACCGCCGACGATCTCGACCGTCGCACCCTGACTGCCAAGGAGGTCTCGACGTACTTCGAGCCCTACCGACCCGCGGTCAAGGCTTGCTACATCGACCACGCCACCAACAAGACCGCGCAGGGGACCCTCCGGCTCGAGCTGATCATCCACCGCGATGGCAAGGTGCAACGCTTCGGCTATGCCGCACCGGGTGTGGTCAAGCCGTGGAGTGATCGCCTCGACCGGTGTTTGCGGGCGCTGGTGCCCACCTGGTCGTTCCCGGTCCGCAAGGGCTTCACGTCCGCGGTCATCCCGTTCACGTTCGTCAGGACGCACGCACCCGATGCCGGACCCTACGAGAGCTGCTGGGATCCCAGAGGCTGTCCACCGGGCAAGGAGAAGCGCTCGTGATCAAGTCGTTCGCCATCCTCTCCCTCGTCGCTTGCCAGGGCACGCCGCACCCTCCGCCGGGCGGCAGCGCCAGCGCGTCGGGTTCCGCGCCTCTCCCCGCGGAGCCCGTGGTGACCGCGACCTTCAAGGGCCACATGCGCGACCACTTCGGCGCGGTCTCCGAGCTCCAGCGTGCGATCGCCCGCGGCCATCTCGACGACGCGAAGCGACACGCCCGATGGATCCTCGCCCACGACGACGACGCGCTCGCGGCCTGGAAGCCGCGGGTCGACCAGATGCGCGTCGCTGCGCGCGCGGTCGCGGAGGCCACCGAGCTGCCGAGCGCCGCGGTACACGCGGCCGCGCTGGGACGCGCCTGCGGTGCGTGTCATCAGGAGCATGCGGCGACGATCGCGTTCGAGTGGTCCGAGCCCGTCGAGGACGCGCCCACGCTCGCGAGCCAGATGAAGCGTCACCAGTGGGCCGCCGCGCGGTTGTGGGAGGGCCTCGTCGGGCCGTCCGACGAGATGTGGACGCAGGGCGCGACCACGCTCGCCACCCTCAGGCTCGATGCCTTTCCGGCGGTCGGCAGCGGAGCGAATCCCACGGTGCAGACGCTCGCGGGTACGGTGCGCGAGCTCGCGACTCGCGCGACCACGGAGAGCGACTTCGATGTGCGCGCGAAGCTCTATGGCGAGCTGCTCTCGACCTGCGCGAGCTGTCACGCGATCGTGCGCCCGACCCCGGTCCCCGATCCCTGAGTCACGCCTTCTTGACGAAGCAGGCCTTGAGCGCCATCGCGCTGCCGTCGATCTTGCAATCGATCTCGTGATCACCGTCGACGAGGCGGATGTTCTTCACCTTGGTGCCCTGCTTGAGGCTCTCCGAGGATCCGCGGAGCTTCAGATCCTTGATCAGCGTGACGGTGTCGCCATCCGCGAGCACGTTGCCGTTGGCGTCCTTGACCACGCGTGCGACCTCGACGTCCGGGGCCGGCGCATCCTCGCGGGCCCATTCGTGGCCGCACGTCGCGCACTCGAAACGCTCGGGGTGACTCAGCACCTCCTCGAGCGAGCATACCGGGCAGGTCGGTCCAGACATCGCTCGCATCATACGCGCTCGCCGCTGGTGGTCGCGAGGTAGAGATCCGCTGCCGGCGACGACCAGGCTATTTTCGCGCGTGAACCAGCGTCTTGATGCCGTCCGCGAAGCGAACGTCGATCTTGCCGTCGGTACCGAGGCGCACCACGGTGCCGGTGCCGAACTTCGGATGCGCGATCGCATCGCCGGCGACGTAGGTCGTCTTCGGGCTGTACGAGGTCGCCGCTTCCGGCGGCTTCGACAGCACCGAGCGATCGAGCTCGGCGTCCGTGCCGAGGAAGTGGACGCGGATCTTCGCGACCTTGCCCTGGTGGGTCCCGACGAACACGGGATACATGCCGTCGCCGTAGCCGCTGTGCGCCATCGCGCCTTGCCCGGCGATGGTGCCCTCCTCGATCTGCTTGTCGAGATCCGGCTTGGGGCACTTGCGATCGAACACGCCCATCAGGCCGGCGTCGACGCCGACCATCGCGATGCCCTCGCTCGCGACGGTATCGAAGCCGTTCGCGTGGATCGTCACGAGCTCGGCGTTGCGGGTCGGTTCGCTCGCGTCGGGGCGCACGAACACGTGCCAGATCCCGTCGTGCCCGACCACCCGCTTCCACAGCGAGCCCCCCGGGCTCGCACGCTTGCCGAGGTAGCAGGGGTCACTCACGGTGAGATCTCCCGACGACGCGAACGAGCCCAGATACTCGAAGCCCGGGAGCGCGCGAGGTGGGACGAGCGCGGTCTTGCGTGCGCGCACGGCGGCGGAGAGCTGGCGCGCGGTCGTGCCGAGGACGAAGGCGAGCTCCTCGTAGCTCGGCGCCGTGCCCTCGTAGGTCCGCGCCGCGAGCGCCTGCACCACCTCCGACGCCTCGTCCCGCGAGATCGGGAGCCGCCACGCGAGCTCCGGCTCGATCAGGAGTGCCTGGCCGGCGAGGTTGGTCGCGCGGATCGAGAAGAAGCCGGGACCGCTCACGCGCAGCAGCGAGCGACCGACGAGCAGCGGCGCGTCGCACGGCATCGGACACGCGACCCGCGCACGCTCGGGTGGCGAGGCCGCGGCGTCCCACACCAGCAGCGCGTGGGCATCGCTGGTGACGAGCCGGCCGTCGGCGAGCGTGCGCATCGGCTCGGCGGCCCGGTCGTGCTCGAGCAGCTCCGTCGAGCCATCCGGCCGCCACCACACGACGCCGAACGCATCGCGCTCCGAGATCGCGATGCCGTCCCCGAACGCCGCCACCGCACCGCAGTACTTCTTGGTCGGCACGTGGCCCAGCTCGGTGCCGTCGACATCGACGATCCAGACCCCGCCGTCGTAGTGGACGAGCACGACGCGGTCCCCGACGACCCGAGGCGGCGCGAGCAACCCCGGTTTCCGGATCGACCACTGTTCGCCCCCGTCGCGCCGCCAGTGCAGCACCGTGCTGACGTTCGCGGCCTCGTCGTACCAGCCCATCACGAAGCCATCGCGGAAGGCCACGAGGCTGTCACCGGACGTCGGGCGCGCGGCGATCGTCGCGATGACCTCCAGCTCGGCATCGAGGACGAGCGTCTCGCTGCTGTCGATGGCGACCAGCAGATCCGCGCACGCCAGCTGGTAGCTCGGGGACCGCTCCGTCGTTCGCAGGAGCTCCGTGCCGTCGGGACCGACGAGCGCGATGCCCTCGAAGGCGAACAGCGCCGCACCGCCGCGCCACGGCACCCCACCGTGGTAGTGCGTGAAGCCGTCCAGCTTCACCACGCGACGCTCGCCGCCGTCGTCGACGAGGAGGCCGTTGAACGCCAGCGCGAGGAAGCCACGCTCGGTCGGGACGAACCGGCTGAACAGGCTGAGGTCGTCCGAGGACTCGACCTTGGTGAGCGGCTCGCCGCGCGGCCCGACGTGAAATGTCAGCGTGTCCTTGCGCCCGAGCAGCAAGCGACCGTCGGGGAGCTCGACGATGTGACCGTCTCCGGCAGCATCCGACGCGCCCGTGCGTGCGAGCGAGTCGTCGAACAACTCGATGCCACCGGCGGTCTTGCACGCGATGGTGCCGTCTCGGAGGACTGCGATGTCGGAGATGTTGGCTGTCGCGAGCGCGACCTTGGGATGCAGCACCGGCTCGCATAGTACGCGACAGGTCCCCTGGCCGGCTCGCTCGCAGTGGCCGGCGACTCGAGCGGCCTGTCACGCGCGGGTGACAGCGCTCCTCGTCGGCGGTGTCGACCGTGGGACTCAGGGGGGTTGTGGCACGTCGAGTGCTCCTGGTCTGGACATGACCAGCATCGACCTCGCGCTCCTCTCCACCGTCCACGGCGGCCGCGCCTCGAACCCCATGGCCGGCGACATGCTGAAGAGCATCGACGAGTTTGCGGATCAGCTCCGGCGCTCGAGTCGCAAGCAGGTCCGCGCGCTCGCGAACTGCGACTACCAGACGAGCGAGGACCGCGCGTCGGGTGATCCGACCCGCATCGCACGCGCCGACCGCACGAACTGCCGCGACCTGCTCGCCCCGGCACGCAAGCGGTAGGAGTAGAGACTTCTTTCGTGCGCGCTTCTCGGTGGCCTTGCCGATCTTGCAGCGCATCGTGACGAGCTGTGGCGATCCGCAGGGCGAGCAGCAGGCTTGCGCAGCCGCGGCATCGCCCGTACGTGGGGACTACTCGGGGTCGATGATCGGATCGAACTGGACGTTCTCGACCCGCGGGACCTGCGGCAGGTTCGAGAACGTCTGCGAGTAGCCGCACGGCGTGGTGCCATCGGCGCACAGGCCGGTCTCGTAGGTGCACTCGGCCACCGGGCACCCCGTCGCGGCCTCGACGATGCCGGACGTCGCGGTCGACCCCTGGGCGCGCTCGGCGTTGCTGCCGATCATGTCGCCGTAGGTCAGCGACACGCGATCGGTGCGCTCGTCGAGCACGACCGTGAAGTTCAGGTTGTTGGTCGCCGAGCACGCGACCGTCTGGCAGGTGCCCTTCCAGGTCACGCGAAGCTTCTGCGTGCCCGGCTGACCCTCGAGCGCGTAACACACGCCGTCGGGGCCGAGCGTCAGCGCGTCCCAGAACGCGAACACGGCTTGCCGTGGGGGCGGCACCCCGAGCCCGACGAGGTCGCGATCGAACGCGCCGGCATCGAGGTCGTTGTTCGCGTCCGGGTTGTCGACGGTGAACGCCAGGTAGCCATCCTCGTGGACCCAGATCTGGCGGACCTTCTCGCCGTAGAACTCGAACCCGAAGCCCTCGATCGCCGCGGCCGTGAGGGGGAGTTGCACCGCGCCACGCGTGCCATCGGCGAGCACCTTGCCGGCATTGGCACCCGGCACGGTGCAGACATCGCGGAAGCTCTCGGTCGCGGGACCGGGCGTGTAGCGCCGCACGTTCGCGCCGCACGCCGAGCGCGTGGCGGGTGCGGGCGGTGCGACGTACGGGATCAGCGCCGGCAGCGCGCACGGCGAGCTCGGCGTGCAGCTCGATTGCAGGACCACCTCGGCGGCGAGCACCTGCCCGCGTCCGAACTGGAGCGGTCCGGTGGAGCGCAACACCTCGACGCCATCCTTGAAGCCGCTGACCGTGAGATCGAACGTGCCGTCGGGGGTGTCGTCCTCGAGCGTGAGCGAGAACGGCAACCGCAGATCCGCGAGCTCGCGCTCGACGACGGAGTCATCGCTCGCGGAGACCTGGATCCGGAAGGTATCGAGGTCGCACGGGATGCCCATCGACGTGTCGACGGAGAGGATGATCTGATCGCGATCGCCACAAGCCGCGAGCGCGGCGACGAGGAGGAGACGGTTCACGGCGGGTACTCCGGGATGATCCGGAAGCTGCGCTTCTGGAACGTCAGGCCCGGAAGACCGAGCTGACCATTGACGACGGGAGAGGGAGTGATGCGATTGCAGCGCGCGGTCGCGGTGTCGGCGATGTACACGCTGCCCTGCGTACGCGCGCCGCCGACGGCGAGCACGCGCGAGCCGAGCCCGTGCGGATAGCACCCGACGGGACCGTTGGTGAGCTTGCTGATACACGAGCCGAGGCCGGCCTCCTCGTCCCAGTTGCAGACGCCACCCCGACACGAGTTGCCACCGACGGTGACGTGCTGCGTGGTGCCTGCGGTCCGGCACTGGCCGGGACCGAACGCCGGGTTGAAGCCGGTGTTGAACGTGCCGTCATCGCGAAACGGAAACGGGTTCGGATCGCAGGTGGGCGGCAAGAACCCGCAGGTCGCGCCACCGCAGTCGGCGTTGTTGAGGCACGACGTGATGCCGTCGGGGCACGCCCCGCAGAAGCACTTCTCGCCGGCGAACGTCGGGTCCGTGCAATCGGGGGACGCCGCGGTGACCTCGATCTGATAGCCCGAGCTGGTGAACAACCCACCGAACAGGTTCGGCGAGCCGTCGGTGGTCTTCACGGTCGGCGCGCAGTCCATGCTGTAGTTGCCCTCGAAGCCGGGGACGCTCCCGAACCGATGGATGTCGCACGGCTGGCCGAGATCGAGGCTCGGATCCGAGGCTTCGCCGCGCGTGGTCGGCATGCAGGTGCCGTTCTTGACGCCGTCGTTCGCGATGTCGTCGCCGATGCACTCGGCGCACGCGCCGCGATAGGTGCCGCCCTGCCCGTTGAGCGGCAGCAGGATCGAGAGGCTCGTCAGGTTGAGCTCGCCGGACGCCTGGTCGAGCGTGCCGGTCACGGTGGGCTGTTGCCCCGCCTCGGCGATCGGGAGGAACGACCAACCGCACGCGCCCTTCTTGCCGCCGGCGCCGACGAGGGGCGTCGCCGCGGGCGCGTCGTAGATGAACACGCACTGGCGGTACGGCGTGCCGTCGTCGGGGCAATCGGAGGCGGCCTGGCAGTTGACGCTCATCCGGTTGAGGCAGCGACGGCGATCGACCGGGCTGACCGGCGCGACGGGCCCGGTGAACGAGCACAGCCCGTCGGTCCCATCGCAGCTCGTGACCTTCACCCCGAACGGCGTACCGTCCGGAACGCGGACGTTGTGCACGGTGCCCGTCCAGCCGAAGCTCGCGAAGCTGCGATCGCCGATCGCGGCGAACGTGAACCCGATCGGAGGCTTCCCACTGCTCGCGTCGCCGGCGGCGTCGTCGACCGCAGGTGAGTCCTTGCCGCACGCGACCAGCAACAGCGAGGCGAGGATGCGCAGTCTCATGGGGTGACTCCTAGCGAACAACGAGAACCCCATCATCGGGACGGGTCAGCAGATAGGCGGCGGTGAGGCCGCCGGCGACGACGACCACGGCTCCGGTCCAGAACCACGGCGAGCGCAGCACTCCACCCGACGAGCGCTTCGCCGACCGGTCGTCGAACGGCGCCCGGGTGCTCACGACGGACGATCCGGGATCGTTGCGGACCGTGAGATCGGCGACCTTGGGCGCACCCGCTGCGAGCTCGAGCTTCACCGTCTCGGCAACACCGGGGGCGAGCGTGACCGACTTGCTGGCGAGCGGTGCACCGGACCGCCGCACGGCGACCACGTGCGCGCCCGGGTTCATCGGGAACGGCTCGCCGAGCGCGGTGCGCGGGAACTCGATGTCATCGATCGAGATCGCGTCGCCGGCCTGAACGTTGCTGATGATGATCGTCAGCTGTGCGATCTGCTTCTCGATCTGCTCGAGCGCGATCGTGGCTTCGCTGCGCAGCTCGGGATAGCGACCATCCGAGGTCTCGCGCATGAACCTGCGATAGCTCTCCGACGACTCGACGAACCGATTCGTCTCGCGCTGCGCCCCGGCGAGGTTGAACAGCGTGAGGATGCGCGGCGACAGCTCGTAGGAGGCCTTGAAGCGCTCGTGGGCGATGCTCCAGCGAGTCTTTGTAGCCGCCTCGACGCCTTCGTCGTAGAGCCGGCGCGCGAGCGTGACCTTGCTTGCCGTCGTCGATTCACCGTTCGGCTGGGCCCAACCAACGTGCGGGACCGCGAGCGCGAAACCTAGCAACAACAACAAAGCTCTCATGTCAGTTCTCGAAGTCAGTGACGATGGTGGTCTTGGTCTTCTTGATCGTGTCGCGCGTCGCCGGACGATTCGTGGTCGTGTTGCCGGCGTCGTCGAACGCCGCATCGACGAACGTCGACTTGCCGCTGCGGATCGTCCGCGCCTTCGCGGCGGGCAACGGGGTCTCGGCCCGCGGCACGGGAACGGTGCGTGCGAGCGCCGCCGGTGGTCGAGGCGCCGGGCGCACGAGGGGCGCGACGGCCGGGCGCGCGACGGCCGGCGCAACGGGCGGGAGCGTCGGGATCGCGACGACGGGCGGCGGCGCGGGCTCCGGCGTGACCGCGACCGCTGGCTCGTGTGCCGGGACTGCGGGCTCGCGCGCGGGTGGCGGAGGCGTGGTCGAGACCGCTGGCTCGCGTGGGGCCACAGGGTTGTCGACGCGCGGATCGGGCGTGTTGTTGGAACGACCGCTGAGCAGGATCGCGATCACGGCCGCCACTCCGACGCCACCGATCGCGAGATACAACCCGCGACGCGAGCGCGGTGCGTGTGGCAGCACCGGTGGCGGTGCCACCTCGGCGGGCGCGGGCTCGACCTCGACGTGGTAGTCGGCATTCTCCATCTGCGCCGTCGGAAGCGGCGGGATGGGGATCGCGATCAGCTGCGACCTGCGCGGCTGCGGCGTCGACGAGAAGCTCGGGTTCGAGCCGACGTTGTCGCCGCCGTCCGTCGACCGAGCGCGCTTGTCGCGTGCGTTCACCGCCAACTCGCCGAGCGCGGCGGTGTCGTGCATCAGCGCCTCGGGCATCGCGACGGCGATCTGGCGATAGACCTCCAGCGCGGTCTGTGGCCGGTGCTGCGGATCGTGCTGCAACATGGCGAGGACGATCGGATCGAGCACGGCGGGGATCCGCGGATCCACCGAGCTCGGCGGCTCCACCACGGTCGCCTCGAGCCGATTGAACAGCGCGACCTGCGTGTCGTCGGAGAACAGCGGCTTGCCCGTCAACAGCTCCCAGAACACGACACCCAGCGAGAAGATGTCGCTTCGGCGATCGAGATCGGTGCGCTTGGCCTGTTCGGGCGCGACGTAGCGGTACTTGCCCTTCATCGCGAAGCCGCTCTCGGTCTCCGAGACGCGGTTGCGGGCCTTCGCGATGCCGAAGTCGATCAGCTTCACGTTGCCGGCGATCGAGATCAGGATGTTGGACGGGCTGATGTCGCGATGGATCAGATCGAGCGGCGCGCCATCCGGCCCGTGCGCCTCGTGCGCCGCGTGAAGGCCGCGTGCCGTGTACATCACGACGTGGGCCGCGGTCTTTGGATCGAGCCCCCCGGTCTCGCGTGCTGCGTTCAGGAGATCGGTGGCCGAGCAGCCATCGATGTACTCCATGACCAGGTAGTAGCTGCCGTCCCGCTCACCGAACTCCTCGACGTGAACGATGTTGGGATGGCTCAAGTACGAGCTGATGCGCGCCTCGTCCACGAACATCTCGACGAACTGCGGTTGCTCCACGAGATGAGGGTGAATCACCTTGATCGCAGCGAGCCGCGAGAACCCGGCCGCACCATGCAGCCGCGCGAGATAGAGCGTGGCCATCCCACCGACGCGTAGGCGACGAACGATCTCGTAGTCCCCGATCCATCTAGAGACCGACATTCAGTGAATCAAATATCATGAAAACGCCGTTCATCTGACGCCTGTCTGACCCGTCGTCATCAGCACGAAGATCCGAAAATATCGCCCCACTTCGAAGTAACTTCACTCTGGTGCAAACATCACAGCTCGCTGGGGCCCGGAGCGTCCGTCCGAAGGCGCCACACCCGGCGATCTGGATGGTCCTCCAGCTGCCGTTCGGCGCGGTCTCGGGCTTCGTTCTCGTCGCGCTGACCTACCTCGCCACGACGCACGGCCTGTCGATCAAGGAGGCCTCGCTGTTGCCGGCGGCCTCGCTGCTCAGTCAGTGGCTCAAGTGGATCTGGGCGCCCACCGTCGACGTCACGCTGACACCGCGCAAGTGGTACCTGATCGGCACGATCACGTCGGCGTTCGGCATCGTCGCGATGTCGATCACGCCGATGACGCCCTCGACGCTGCCGCTACTGATCGCCGTGGTCGCGGCGGTCAGCTTGCTGCGCTCGTTCGTCTCGATGTCGCTCGAGGCGATGATCCCGGCGGTCACCAGTCCGGAGGACCAGGCGAGCGTGAGCGCCTGGTTCAACGTCGGCAACCTGGGTGGAAACGGGCTCGGCGGCGGCCTCGGGCTCACGCTGCTCAACGATCTCGAAGAGCCGTGGATGGCCGGCGCGATCCTCGCCGTCGCGATCTTGTGCTGTGCGTGCGGCCTGCTCGCGATCCCCACGGTCCCCTCGCACCGCGCGCCCGGCGGACCGATCGCCGCGACGCGTGGCGTGTTCCGCGACATCTGGCGGCTCGCGAAGACCAAGGGCGGCTTGCTCGTCACCGTGCTGTGCTTCGTGCCGATGGGAACCGGCGCCGCTCAAACGGTGCTCGCGCAGGCGGAGGTCGCCGACCAGTGGCACGCCGACGCCGACACGGTGGCGTGGGTCGCGGGCTACCTCGGCGCGATCGTGACCTCGCTCGGCTGCTTCATCGGCGGCTGGCTCGCCAAGCGCTTTCACCCGCGCATCTCGTACGTCGTCGCGGGCGCGCTGCTCGGCATCGCCGGGGCGCTGTTCGCGCTCGCACCGATGACCGAGACGGTCTACGTGATCGGTTTCTTTGTCTACACGCTGGTCGTCGGCGTCAGCTACGCGACCTGGACCGCCGCGGTGCTGCACTCGATCGGTCCGACCTCCGCGGCGACGAAGTATTCGATCTACGCGTCGCTCGCGAACTTCCCGATCTGGTGGATGGGCCTGCTCACCGCCAGCCTCGCGAACGACTACGGTCCGGTCAACATGCTGCTGATCGAGGGTGCGATCGGCGCGGGTGCGGCGGTCGTGTTCCTGTTGTTCGTCCGCTGGATCGAGAGCACGAGGCTGCCGGACGAGATCCCGGAAGCCGCCGCCGATCGGCTGAGCGCGTGAAGCAGCTCGCGATGGTCGTCGCGCTGCTGGCTGCGTGTGGGCAGGCGCCCCGTACACCACCGGTCTCCAACACCGCGCGCGATCCGGCGCCCGTCGTGCTCGTGCCGGCCCCGCCACTGGGGCGCGAGCTCGTCCACTTCGACGCCGGCGCGTCGACGATCCGCCCCACCGAGCGCGCGGTCCTCGATCGCGTCCTCGCGCTGATGAAGGCCAGCCGCGGCCAGCTGTACCAGATCTCCGGCCACGCCGATCCCGACGAGCCCGACGTCAGCGAGGCGCGCGCCCTCGCGGTGCGCGACTACCTCGTCGCGCGCGGGATCGAAGATCGCCGTCTGCTGCTCCGCGCCGCGGGGACCGAGGAGCCTCGCGCGGATGACAGCCGCCGCGTCGACTTCCAGCGCGCGACGGTCAGGACGGACATCTCCGGGCGGCGGGTCGTGATCACCGATACCGACGTCGAGATCCTCGACAACGTCACCTTCGAGCCGGGCAAGGCGAAGCTCGCGCCGGCGTCGATCCCGATCCTCGACGCGATCGTCGCGACGATGCAACGCACCCCGGAGATCCTGCTCGTCGAGGTCCAGAGCCACGTCGACGAGCGCGGCGACGACGCGGCCAATCTCGCGCTGACGAACACGCGCGCGAACGTGGTCCGCGACTACCTGATCGCCAAGGGCGTCGCCGCCGCGCGGCTGACCGCGCAGGGGTACGGCGAGACGCAGCCGATCGACCCGGGTCACGACGAGGCGGCGTGGGCCAAGAACAACCGCGTCGCGTTCCTGATCATCAAACGGAGTCCGTGACGCCTCTTGTTGAGACTGCGTCAGTAGTAGATTGCCCGCATGTGGCGCACGGTCCTGGTGGTGCTCGCCGGTTGCGGCCGGCTGGGGTTTGACCTGATCTCCGACGATCCGTCGATGCCGGGTGGCGATGCGAACCCGAGCGGCGACGCCGCCGCGACGGCGAGCGACGGTCCGACGGGTGACAGCGCGATGCCCGGCTCGCCGGACGCACCACTCGGCGCGTGGTGCCCGCCGGAGCCCGTGGCGGGGATCGGCGCGATCGCGAGCACCACCGATCCCTGGCAGAGCGAGGACCGCCTCGTCCTCTACTTCGCGTCGACCCGACCCGGTGGGTTCGGCGGCTACGACCTGTTCGTGGCCACGCGCGACGCGACGACCGAGCCGTTCTCCGTGCTCGATGCCGGCGCGCCGATCAACTCCGCCAGCAACGAGCGCTCGCCGTTCCTCGCCGGCGACACGCTGTACTTCACCTCGAACCGGCTGGGCGGCTACGACGTGTTCACCAGCACGCGCACCGGCCCGGCGTGGACGATCCCGACCCGCCAGCCGCTGCTGTCGAGCGCGGGGGACGATGTCGACATCGCGCTGTCGCCCGACGGCCGCACCGCGATCGTCACGCGCCTCACCAACGGCGTGCGCCGGTTCTATCGCTCCACCCGCCCCTCGAGCGCGAGCGCGTGGTCGACGCCGCTCCAGCTCTCGGATCTCGCGACCGCGCAACAGGCGGGAGGCCCTGCCCTCGGCAACGACGGCACGCTGTACTTCCACGCGCAGCGCGGCCCGCTGCAGCTGTTCACCGCGGCGCCCGCGGGCTCCGGCTTCGAGCAACCGGTCGCGATCGAGGAGCTCGGCGCCGGCTTCGACGACACGCAGCCCCACGTCGATGCCTCCGCGACCCACCTGGTGTTCGTCCGGCAGGGCCGGATCGTCGAAGCTACGCGGTGAAGCGTGTGGGCACGGTGAGCCGGGTGAGATGGGCGAACTCCTTGCCCAGGATGCGACCGGGCTCGGTGCGTTCGGGCTCGTCGTACGGCGGTCCTCGATCCTCCGGCAGCCCGACGTTGCAGCCGAAACTCCGGTACCGTCGCGCGATGCGCAGCTGGCTCCTGGTTCTCCTCGTTGCTTGTGGCCCCACGCCGCCCGCGCAGGATCCGGATACGCCGCGGCGCTGCCTCGATCAGCCGACCGTGGCGTGCTTCCACACGTCGCTCGAGTACTTCGCGACGACGATGTGCACGTGCACCTCGAAGTCCTGCGCCGAGCGGACCGCCACCGAGACGCAGACGTTCGGCACCGACTTCGCGAAGGTCGCGCCCAAGCAGGACCAGCCCGATCCCGCCGCCGAGCAGCGAACCGAACAGATCATGAAGCGCTACAGCCGCTGCCTGAGCGAGCGCCTCAACCTGTCGAAGTCCGGCGGCTGGTAAGCGCCACGGACGCCATGCGGTTCGTCTTGTTGACGGTCATCGCGTGCAGCGCGCCGGCGCGTCCTCCGGTTGCACCGGTACCAACGCCGCCCGTCGCTGCGCGCACCACCGAACCGTCGCTGCCGACCGAGCCATCGTGGACGCCGCCGCCAGAGCCTGCTCCCGAACCTCCCTTGCCTGTCACGACCACACCGGAGCGTTGTTCGATCCGCGTGAGCGACCGCGGCATCACCGTGGACGGCGACGCGATGGCCCGAACATCTGCAGTCGCGCGCTGCAAGCGACGCTCGGCCGCGCTCGTCGAGCTCGCCGACGGCGCGAACCAGGCGGAGTGGGATCAGCTACACGCGGCGCTGGTCTCCGCGGGCATCACGATCCTGATGCGCGGCGCGCCGGGCAACGATGTCTGCCACAACGCGCTCGCGACGGGATGCGTGCGCGTCCCGGCGAATCCCAGAGGATGTGCTGACAACCCGCTCGCGAAGGGCTGCATGTGAAGCGCCCGCTCAGCGTCCGAGATCGACGACGAACGATTCGCGGTCGAGGTTCCAGCGGCTGTCGAGCCGCACCTGCCACGTCGCCTCGAGCAAGCAGGTCGCGAGCGGGCCGGCCCCACCCGTCACCGCGACATCGACGATCTCGTCGCGCGTGGTCTCGACGGTGAGCTGCACCTTCCAGCCGGCCGCGGGCTTGTGTTGCGCGACGCAGGCGGTGGTGTCGATCAGCGACGCGAGGTTCGGCACGCGCCGCAGCGTGCCGCTGCCTCCACCGGCCGCGTAGCCGCTACCCATCCCCGAGCCGTGGCCGATCGTGTTGCGCAACCCGATCACCGACGGTCGCGTACCGGGCTCGTACGCAACATACGAGGTCACCGGCGACACCGCGCGCCCCGCGAAGGCGACCTTGAGCTGCTCCGCGATCGAGAGGTCGTGATACTCGTCCTCACCGAACACGAACGCGGCGGTCGATCGCGAGAACGCGTCCCCGACGGACACCTGCTTCTTGACCGGATCGCTCCACAGCACGCCGGAGAGCGTCACGCGGTCGGGCGCGGTCTTGCCCTTCGCGAACAGCCGCAACCCCTCGCCTTCGCGGAGCACCTTCTCGGAGAGCGTGAACCCGCCGTCGACGGCGAGTTTCTCCACCCGCGTCGGCCGCACGAGCTCGAGGATCACCGGCAGGAGCAGCTTCTCCGTCGGTGCCAGCTTCTCGACCGTGGTCGGCATGCCGGAGAGCTCGGTGTAGATGCCGTGATGCTTGGTCGCGATCGTCGCGAGCGGATTCGTGTCGTCGCGCTCGAGCGTCACGCGATCGTCGTCGTCGAGGTGTGGCCGCACGACGTGCACGACGATGTCGCTCGGGATCCGGTCGAGCACCGCCGCGACCTTCGGCTCGGCGAGCGAGCTGCGCAGCAGGTGATCGGTCATCACGATGATGCGCCGTGGCCCGGTGCGCTTCGCGAGCGCTTGCGCGGCCAGCGTCAGCCCGGCATCGAGGGCGCTGCCGTTGCCGAGCGCGAGCCGGCCGGCCTTGCGCGCTTCGTCGAGCTGCGCGCGCAGCGTCGCCGGCGCGGCCGATACGAACGATGTCCACACGGCCTTGGCCTCGCGGCGATAGACCACGATCTGGACCTCGGCATCGGGCACGTGCGACGCGTAGGTCCGCACGATCGCGAGCTGGGTGTCGATCATCTGCTCGGTGACCGAGTACGAGCCATCGAGCACGAACACCAGCTGGGCGCGCTTCGGCAACGCCACGAGCTGCGGCGCGGTATCGACCTCGAGCCGGCCGAACGCGTGCTGGTCCGACGCCACGACCTTGCCGAGC
>Ga0075163_10000498_pt1 | contig 50385 bp, 45 predicted proteins | sample JI1023141ADNA_FD_71478 | JGI IMG/M metagenome (GOLD analysis project Ga0075163, IMG submission 71478) | Wastewater effluent complex algal communities from Wisconsin, to seasonally profile nutrient transformation and Carbon sequestration -... | ecosystem: Engineered > WWTP > Effluent > Algae...
TTGAAAACTTCAGGATTAGATCCTTCAACCGGTATATTTTTCAATTCTAACTCAAATTGATCCCGACAAACTGTTTTCCATTTATTAAAATTTTTATCGTGGTACTTAATAAAGTCAATTATTATAATAACTTCACCATCATAAGTTTCTTTAAACTCATGATAATAAAGACCGTATGCTATGTGCTTAAAACAATTAACAAAACGGCCATAATCAGGATACCCAATATTAATTTCTGGTAAGATTTCATTTTCCTCAATTGTTTTTTGATCAGTTGTTTTTTTTAATATTTCATGAAAATTTTGTATTCCCATTCGTTCTATTGTCCGACTGACTTTGGTTGCCAAATGCAAAATTCCAATATCATTGATTCCAAATATACTTGCTAAAGTAATCATAAGGAATTCATCATCTTTCGACTTTTTTGAATTATGAAGCTCACAAGATGGAACGGTGATTAATTGCTTTCGAAAATTTATTAAATTAATATCTTTTTCTTCAGGGAATAAGCACAATGGGGGAACATGTTCCATAGATGTTTCTATTTTACAACAAAAATAGCAATTTAGTTCCTTATTATTCATATCAATTAAATTGTTAGAGATATTAATCTTTAATAATGTTTATTATGTTAAAATATCTGCAGGACATTCATCATCATAATTTTCTAATAATTTTAATCCTCCAAAAAGGGCTAGTCCACCTAAAGCAAGTCTACCTAGTTCTTGCCATACTTTCTTCCTTTTTACCTCTTCTGAAATTTGGTATGCATTACTAAGCAAATAAGCTATTAAATTTTGTTGACTATCGAGATTTGTTTGAGTTCCATCTAAAGTAATGTATTGAGTTATTGATTGCAAGAAGTTTCCAGGATTTGTTCCTTCTTCAACAAAAACCACGACAGGCTTTGTAAAAGCAAATGCCATTCCCGCTTCAGAATGAATCATCTCAGATAATTGGTTTGATTCATTTCCATTTTGATTATCCTTTGTTAAATACCTCTTTGTGGCAGCTATTACCACAAAATCTGCTTGTTCTATGTTTCTTTTCATTAATTGAGCGGTATTTTCTGGTGAAACATCATACAATCCTACCGTTCCGAACGGTAATATTTGATAATGCTTAAGTATATTGGCTACTAAATCAACAAATTTTCTATCCTCGGCTCGAAGACTACAACTTACAAATACCTTTGCTATATACTGGTTATTATTCTGATTCATAATTACTTAATTACCTCTTGTTTACAAAAATACAAATAATTTAATTCGAGCTATAAAGTATAATAACAAATGGATAACTTTACGGGTAATTTGAGTAAATTTACCCAGAGAATTTAATATTTATAGTCCTTTTTAAAATCTGAATATTTTCATTATTATTCTGCTATTAAATCCATCATTCATAAAGTTAGCACCGGAGAAGCACCTGATTCTTCTCAAATGAATGAACATGTCCGTAAACTTATACGAGAAGCCTAAATTAGCGAAGGAATTGAGGAAATTATCAAAATAGATGATAGCGATCCGAAACAAAGTTTGAATATTTTTAGCGACGAATATTTGGCTAGAATAGAGAAGATAAAATTACCCAATATTAAAATCAAACTACTTCAAAAACTTCTTTCAAAAGCCATTGAAGAATTTAAAAAGACAAATAGAATACAAGGAGTTAACTTTTCAAAGCGGTTAAAAAATCTAGTAGATCTTTATAACGAACGTAATGATTTTCAGCATTACAGAGTGATGTACTTGAGGATGTAGCCGATAAATTTGCAGATTTATTCAATGACCTAGTAAAAGAACGCAATTCTTTTGTTGAGTTGGGAATTGATTTTGAAGAAAAATCATTCTACGATATTTTAAAAACCATCGCAGAAAAGTATCAATTTGAATATCCTCATGATAAACTGATCGAGCTATCTAAAGCTGTCAAACAAATAGTTGATGATAAAGCAAAATATACAGATTGGACACAAAAAGAAGATATTTAGGCAGAATTAAAAGTAGATCTGATTTTAACTCTGGCAGAGCATGGTTATCCGCCAGTACCGAAGGACGAAGTATTTAAGGAGATTTTTGAGCAGGCTGAGAATTTTAAGAAGTATAATTCTTAATTTTCCTTGTGTAATAAATTTTTTAGTTTATTACCAATATCTGTTATCCAAATAACTGCATCACCACCTTGAATATCTTTTTCTCCGAAACAATTCTTCTCAAGACTGGGATCATTATAGCCAAAACCGCAAATCCCAACATTAATTAAGGGTAAATGATCTTCACTTGGAATTTCTTCAGCCTTTCCTTTTATATTAAACTTAGAATCGGATCCATCAAGAAAATCTTCTAAATCTTGAAGTAAAATATTCTGAATAATTCGAGCTCCTTTAAGAAAGTCAAGATAAGATAATTTAGAATCTAAAAAAGCGCAAAATAGCTGTGCTATATACTTTGCAGATATGTGATCTTCGCATTTATCTAAAATATAAATTAATTTTTCTCCTACTTTCACCTTTTGAATTGATGAATCATTAACTAAATCAATCATTTTCTTCCTCTTTGAAACTGGAATGTGATTTATACCATTAAAAAAATAAATAATTTTTTTAAGAAATATTTTGTCCTTTATGTTTAGAGCAAGATTGTTGATACCAAACAATGTTCCTATTATTGGTATTTCTTTTACTATACCATCTTTCATTATTGAATCAAGCATGTTTTCAACGAATTCAATCGAGATCTCTTTCATTTCAGAGCTTCTTATTGCTTCAGAAAAGGAAACATTAATATTTTTAATATCATTCATTTCAAAAATATCCCTTCAAGTTAAAATTATTTATCGATATTGCAAAATTAACGAGAATTGTGATTCTAATTTTAATTTGCATTGAGAACAAAGAGCATTATGCAGTGCCGAATTCACTCCTGTTTGTTGTTCAATAACGGTAAAATTTTTAAGCTCCTTGAAATCAGACACTTTTAATCCACAAAGATAATCATCGTTTGGTATGACACGAATTTCATCCGTTGAAATAAGTCTATCATAAATGTGATATGAACCATTGTCTGGGTTGCTTATTGGTTCCCATGCGAAAAATAAACTATGTTTCAATTCTTTAGCATTCATATAAATTATTTGTTAAGCAAATATAGTGTTTATTATATTTATACTTGTCAATTTCCTATCGAGATATATAAAATTAATCATTTAGATAAAACCACGTCAAAGCCAGTGATAGAGCATCAAAAATTGCCATATTCCTGTCCTCGCTTGTCCATAGTTTCCGTTCTCGTGGTCGTCTGGTTTCAAGCTGTTTGAATTCTGTTAGAAGCCATTTAGATATTTCGTATTTAGTAATGACTCCAAAATTTTCAAACACATCCCGGATCTGGTCTCTTGAAATATGAGCGACATGAAAGTTTTCTTGGTTTACAAATGCTGTGATCTTGGAAATGAGTTTTTTAATACGATTACCAGTTCTTGAGGATTTGCCTTCTGGGTCTAGAAGCACAACTATGGAAGGTTTAAAATAATCCAGCGACTTCTTTATTTTATCCAATGTCCGGAAATTGCAAATAGGATTAATCCGGACTATACCAAAGTCCAGAAGAATTCTTGGCCCGTTCATATAAATGAAACTGAATCCTTGTGCATTGGGATATATAGCATATACGATTTTTGATTTTTCTTGTGGTGTATTCATGGTTTTATATTGGCTAATCTAATAATTACTTGTTCAAGGAATTTAATTCTTAGGGTGTTCTTTAATGTTATTTGGTTGTCTTTTTTTAGTTCTTGAATTAAGTCATTAATTCTCTGAATCAGATTGAATCGAATAGTTTCGGATTCCTGTTCATAAAATGATTCAATAGGGACATCAAAAAGGTGATGGTATGTTAGGAGTAGTTCAGTGGTAGGTGATCTAAGTCCTTTCTCATATCTGGAAATGTTTGAGTAATCCGGAAGATTTAGAAGATAGGCAATATCTTCCTGGACTAATCCGGATCTCTTTCGATAAACTCTTAAATAATTTGGTGGTGAAGACATAAATTAAAATGGGCACCAGGTATTTATTTCCTGATGCCCTAAGTTTATTCTTCTTTTATTATCTATCGTAGACGGTATTAATTGCCAAATTGGCAATTTTTTCGCCCAAGTTCCGAGTTTAGATATAAATCTATGCTTTAATAAGCATTCAATTAGTATTGATTGATATATCAGGCACCTCCGCGCTCGTAGGAACCCAGAATCTGCGGTAAGGAGAAGGAACCGCAGGTTGAAATCCATCGGTGCAAAGGCACCGTAATCCATGATATTTAATCCGATTACATTGATCATAATCGAAGTGAGAGGTTGTAGCTGAAGTACAGATAGTGAACCCATTCAGTCCTTCTTTATACGACCATTATAGTATGGAAGATTCTCAATTGTCAAGCATTATCATTCTCTTTTAATTAAAATACGCCTATGTTATAATCTAAAGTGTGGATTATAGATATTATCATCTTGAATACTTTGGTGCGAGGTCAATCTACAAATGAACCCATAGCTCGGCTGGTAGAGCACTCGACTCTTAATCGATTGGTCGTAGGTTCGATCCCTACTGGGCGCACAATAAAAAATCAAGTTTATTGGCTACACTAAATCGTTTAAAGGATGCTTTACCATTTGACCTCTCAAGTGTTCAACACTTGCGGTTAGGTATATTGTAGTAGTTTTAATATCAGAATGCCCCATCATCTTTGAGAGAGAATATATATCACATCCACCTTCAAGCATGAGAGTTGCAAAAGTATGTCTGAGTTTGTGGATAGTAAAATCAACTCCAGAAGATTTACGTACCAGTTCTACTAATTTTTTTAATCCATTATCAGTAAAGCCAACATTACCTCGTAATGATGAAAAAAATTCAGGGTTTGTTTTATTCAATCTTTTTCTTTCCTCTAGATATTTCTTTAAACTTTGAGCTAAAGTATAGCTCATTGGCACAATTCTATCTTTGTTTCCTTTTCCTTGCTTAACAAAAATAGTGAAGTTGTCTGTATCTATGTCAGTGTATTTGAGATTGAGTAATTCCTGTTTTCGTAATCCGGTAAAAATGAATGTTGCAAATATGGCGTGATTACGATATCTGAGAAACTTGTATTCATATGGATAATTATAAACCACCTCCAATAACCTTAATGAAGCTTGTTTATTTAGCTTTATTGGTAAGCGTTTTTCCATTTTAGGTTTTTCAATATCTAGAATTGGGTTATTCTGCATATGCCCTTGTTTGATACACCAACGAAAGAAAACCAATAACGATTTGTGATAGACGATAAATGTATTTACAGACCACTTTCGTTCTGTTCTACCATAGTAAAATAAAGCCCTTACATTATCATCACTGACTTGGCTTATATCTCTGATTTTTGCAAATTGCTGATAACTACGCACCACATTTCTATATCTTCTTATGGTATGTTTTGAATATCCACGAATAGACAAAGAATAATCACAAAACTTCTGCGACAAGATTTCTATATCCATGCATTTTTAATCGCAAGCAGATTATTCTTTTTGAAGAAGTTTTTAAGCCGTGAACCTGTTCACCGCGGGAACTGGTCGATCAAAATAGTTCATTTTGCCAAAAAACCTTTTAAAATCAACTATTGTGCACTCATTTTGCTCTAAGCTAGAGACCATCTCCTTAAGAGGAACAATGGAAAGGTCATTTCCAAATTGATGCTTATAAAATAAAGATAAAACAGGATTTTAGGATTTAAAACAGGTGATGTCATTCGACCTGTTTACCACTCAAATAACTTCAATTAAAATACTCTGCAATTGATACTTAATAATTAATAAATTGTTCGACTGCGAAGTCATTATAGCAGATTTAAATAAAATATCCAAAGGTTCGTTTAGAAGCAATTTTAATGTCTTTTAAAAAATCAATACATATGATATAATCAGAACCGTATACAAAAGAAGTAGCCACGTTGGCAAAATTAGATTTTCGTTCCAACTAAACAATAATTACATGCGCCCATAGCTCAGCTGGTAGAGCACTCGACTCTTAATCGAATGGTCGGAGGTTCGATCCCTCCTGGGTGCACAGAAGTAGGCAATATTAAATTATTCCTTATCTTTATGGGCTATTATGTATCCGACTTAGTTCATTTTTAAAACCAAAATAAAATTATATGTCAATTGAGCCAATTGTAGGTTTTTTAGCAAATATATTTACAATTCTTATTGGGGTCCTACAAATAAGAGTAGCAATTAGGCGCAGTAAACTTGGTAATCCAAGAACATGGCTATTTATTACTGGCGGTATTTGCTTAATTGCCCCGGCTTTTTTCTTCTTCGGATTATGGTTAAAATCTCAAAGCGAATTGAAAATTCGTGATTTGCAAATATCTTTTTTAATAGAGAAAAATAATTTATCTATACAAATGGATACTATAAAACAAAAGAATGAGATTCTAACAGATTCAATTAGAAAGTCAAGAACAGTATTTGATGATATTTTAAAAGAACTTAATGAAAAACATGCTCATGAAGTTGCTGAAATTAAAGCAAGAACGAAAGGTAATATGCAAAATGAAATTAATAATGATATTGCGGAACTCGAAAATAAGCATCAATCGGAAATTGCGGACATAACCTCAAAACATTTAATTGAAATATCAAAAATTGAAGAAGAATTAAAAAAAACAAGGGAAGAGAAAAATTCTTATTCGACTAAATACAATGATTTGGTTACAACCTTTAATGAAAATCAAGAAGAGTTATTGGTTTATCGGAAATTGGTTGGTGATTTAGAGAATTTAAATAATGTATCCATAGTTACACCTGAATCTTTAAAGTATTATAGTGAAGGGATAAAATTAGAGCTTGACGGTGATAGAAATAACATATTAAGAAGTCAAAGTAAACGTATTAAATCTTATGAAGAGTCGATTAAATATTATAAATTGGCAGGAGAAAATGGATTTAAAGGTATGGATATTGATGTAAAAAGAGTATTAATTAAAAAGGATAAAATCGATAAGGATAATGTACCAAACAAAACTATTGAATAATAAAATATAACCACTACAACTAAGCAGTGGTTATAATGCAATTTCAACGCATCACCCGAGTTATACGTAAGGTATCCTTCAAAAAAATGTTAAATTTAGTTTCTACTATGTAATAATGACCTACCTGAAGTTCATCATAAATATCATTTGTGGTACAAATAGTATTTACGGTGTCGCTCTCTAACAAAATACCTTTTACAAAATAAATTGAAGATTTCCGTTTTTCAATAACTTTAATTGGTTTTATCGTGTTTAGGTAATTCGTGTTTTTAAAGGAAAGGTAAAGCACAAATAATAGAGAAGTACAGGTTATTACTATTTTAATAGTCTTCATCTGGTTTGAATTTTATAAGAAGAACAATGAACTACTTTCCTATACAGGCTAGCATTAAAGATAACAACTTGTCAACTTACTTAATTTAAATCAAATTCTACTCTATGCACAGATTTTGATGTTGGTCTACCCCTTTTTTAAGGTGATAAAGTGTAGTCGTTCAAATTAGTCAATTTTTTCTAAAAAACCCTTTATATTTGGTCTAGGTTTGAGCTTAAGTTGAGCTAAGGGCCCTATTTTTAAGAGGAACATTGGAGATGCCTTTTCCAAAATGACGCATATAAAATAAAGATAAAAGTGAACTTTTCAACTTTAAACAAGTCATTTTGTTCGACCTGTTTACCACTCAACAACTTCAATTAAAATACTCCGCTTTTGATACTTATAATTAATAAATTATTCGACTTGTATCAGTATGTCAGATTTTGTAAAAATTCTCAAGAAGTACGGAAACATATAAAATGCCTTTTAAAAAATACTGACTTATGCTATTATCAAGGTCGTGTGACACTAATTGTCAGATGCACCCATAGCTCAGCTCTTAATCGATTGGTCGTAGGTTCGATCCCTACTGGGCGCACTATTGGTCAAATTTAAATCTACCTTAATAAATAACGATGTTCAATTATATTGAAACAAAAAGTGTATTGCCATACTTACTAATTCTTTCAACTTCCAGTGTGATTTAAGCTTTTACGAAAATAATTTGTGTAATTGCTACGTTTAATATAACTTTACGTTTTATTATACAGAATATGTATACATAAAACTCTCGTTTTCAGTAATTATGTTATGAATTTCTTGACTTTTTCTAGAATAAACAATATAAGAAATTTCAAGTGAAAAATCACTCTAATTTGTGGTACAATTTAACAATGAGAATTTCGAATTATATATCTGATTCTATTAAATCTCCATTTCGCGAACGGAATGAGGATAAGGCTTTTGTAATTGAAACTGATTCCTACAAATTATTTTTATTATTTGATGGAGTGGGATCAGCAATACACTCTCAAGAAGCGGTTGAAATAGCTTCTCGATTCATTTCCAATAATTATACAAATTATGAGCAAGGCGAAAAATTTCAATTGTCTAAACTAATGTATGATGCTCATGTTGAAATATTAAACTCAAAACTGGCTGATGCATTAAGCACTTATGTGGCTGTTTTTATTTCAAATGAAAAGGATGAGGAAATATCTATTTCATCAATGGGAGATTCAAGGCTTTACGGTGTTTCAAATCAGTACATATTCCAATATACCGAAGATGATATCATCCCTAACCATAAAAATGCTATCACAAAGAGTTTGGGTATGTTAAAATTAATGGACACGGACTTTGTGCAAAAAGATATTCTTGCTAAAGAATCAAGGTATCTACTATCCACCGATGGATTTTATAATGTAATGGAAAAGAACATGCAGAAATTTTATGATATATTTAATTTTACAAAATTAGTTAATGCTAAGAAAACTTTGAGAAAAAATATCCTCGGAAACAATTCTGATGACGCAACTTATATCTTAATTGAAACCCATGTTTAAAACTGAAAAAGATTTAGTAAAAAACATCACTAACAACCTATTAGCAAATAGAGTTGTTGGCTTTCCCTTTTTACCCACTGAAAATCTAAAAATCTTTCATGAGTTAAAACTTGGTTATGGCGTTCCTGATGTTGTTGTAACACATTACACAACACCTTCTTGTCTAAGATCAGCTTATTTGAACTATTTTGATCTATTACTACTAGATCTAATTATAAGCAAAAAAAAAGTTGATATTCATTTAATAATGAATACAACGAAATCTTCAAAAAACAGAATAAAAGTTAGTTTATTGAAACTAATAAATGAAGAATTTATTGCGATAGAAAATGATTTATATATACCAAATAAACCTTATCAATCGATAGTAACACAAACACTTGCTATTGAAGCAAAGCTTTATTCTTGGAAAAGAGCTTTAAAACAGGCTTATAGGTATAAATGGTTTAGCGAGCATTCTTTTGTTTTCTTACCAAAGGAGAATATTAAACCAGCACAAAAAAATATTGAACTGTTCAAGAAATATGAAGTTGGGTTAGCCTCTGTTTGTGAAGATTCAATAAATGTCATTTATGCACCTTGCCCCTCTCAACCTATTTGTTCAACGATGAAAGCTGTTCTAAACGAACATGTTCTTCAATGTAGTCAAACCGTTATATAAGCTTCGATTTTAAAAAGGTTTCCCATGAAGATAAATGATAATCACTACTTTCTTCATCAAGGTAGACTTTCTTTTCATAGAGATGTTTATATATTTTCTTAGCTTCAGCAATGCGTCCCAAAACATAATTAATTCTATCGTTTCCAAGCCTTTTTAGGCCAATTTCATTTAATTCCCTTGATATGGCTAATAGGTAGTTTTTGTGAACATCGGGTCTGTTGTTTCCATTATTTGCCCAAGGGTAAGCGAGATTTAAAATTGTGTCTGAAAAGATATTTTTATTATTTCTAATTAAATCAATACAATTGTTTGATCTAAGCTTTACAAGTTCCTGGGATCTAATCATATTTAAAACTTTTTCTGAAAAATACCAGCCTTGCGAAGGTCCACCCCCAACATCTTCCGTAAAACGCTTAATATTAAATCTTCTTAAATTTTCAAATGTGCCAATCGAAATGTAATCAATATCAGTCAAAGCCAAAAAAGGAATTGCGTCCCAATTAGCATAGGCATAAATAACTTGAAACTTATTCTTTTTCAAAACTGAAAAGATGCGACTTAAGTTATTATAGTAATCATAATTAACACTAATTTTCTTCTTATATTCAGGAGCTTGATCGCAAACGATGTAATAGCCGTCAAATACCTTATTTATATTTGTTAATAAAGTCAAAACTTTCTCGATCCATTCAGCGTCTTTAATTTCGGAATCTGTAAAGGATACTGTCAGATAATATTCTACGCCCGGTTTTTTATTGTCGGATATAAATTTGTTGATTTTTTCAACAATACTTGAAAATCTTAATATGTCTTTTGTGATTTCGCATCGTATTGGAATTACAATTTTGTTTATTCCAATATTTTCTTGGTATCTAATTCCGTGAATTATTAGTTCCGGATATTCAGTAACGGTTGTTCCTTCCGCTTCCATTTTAGCAGGATGAAAAGCATAACTACTTAATGCTCCTTTATCTCTGGAGTTTTTATAGCCATAGTATTGAAGATCAACCAAAGAAATTGGCAAATATTGACTAGGTTTATATCCACTGATTTCAGTTCCAATTTTCCCCTCAATAAAACTATATGCACAAAAAATAAAACCATCTCCGATTTGATTGTCAAAATAACAATCTAAATTCCAGTTATGTCTGTGTCCTAGTTGATGTAGTATTTTTACCATTGTAATGTTTGAATTAAAGTTTTTAAATCTCTTGGTCTATCTGATGGTGCAAAGCCAAAGCATTCCTTAAAAAAAGAATTAAGTTTACATTCAACATCTGTAGCATGAGAAGTATCTCTTGCCATGAATTTTTGTTGAACTTCAGTCAGTGTGTTTCCAAATGGTCTTCGCTGATAATATAATACATATCCAACTATGGCAAGGCTAAAAAAATCTGATCTATAATCAATTTGATCTCTTTGGTTAAGAAGCTGTTCAGGAGAAGCAAAATCCCAACTGTGAGGAATATAATGAGTAGTTATGACAGATCCATCAAGATCCTGAGCTATTCCAAAATCAATCACTACGGGCTCACCGTTTCCTCTAATCATGATATTATTAAATTTTATATCACGGTGAATTTTACCATCATTCCAAATCGGATTGAGAATACTAGTTATTTTTAAAATTAGGTCTCTAATAATATCAGGATTTCCAGCATAATTTTGCGCTACTTGTTGCAAACTTGATCCATCAATATATTCTTCAAAAACTACTTTGTCACCATTAAATTCTTCGACAATTAGGATTTTCGGTAGGCCATCCAGATTTTTAAATTTTTCGTAAATTTCAAGCTCCCGTATATCTCTTTTGCCAAAATTATGGAAAAGTTTAAGTGCACATTTGACTCCATCCTTAGTCACTATAAAAACCATTTTTTGACCCCCTCTATTTATGGAATGAATCTCCGTAATTTTAAAATGGGTTTTAAATTCGGGACTCAAGTCTTGTATCAATGTTGTGGATTGCATAATGTAACAAAATTAATACTTATTGATTATAATACAACAATTACACCATGTAAAATAAAGGGATTTATATTAGGGAACGAAAAACATTTCAAGTAACCTTAATATTACAACCAGCAAATCGAAATCCGCTCTACAAATCGGATTAATCGATGTTGGACGGCTCCCTTTCAAATGTAAATTGCCTCCTCCCTCTAATGATTTATATAAGCCATTGACTAAAATGGGATGTGGTCGTTCAAAGCAGTCAATTATTCCTAAATAACTCTTTAAATACAATGTAGTTGAGAACATGAATTGAGCCATAAGTCCTGTTCTTAGGAGGAACAAAGAAGATTGATTTTCCAAAATGACCCATATAAAATATAGATAAAACTGGATTTTGGAATTTAAAACAGGTGATGTCCTTCGACCTGTTTACCACTCAAATAACTTCAATTAAAATACTCTGCAATTGATACTTAATAATTAATAAATTGTTCGACTGCGAAGTCATTATAGCAGATTTAAATAAAATATCCATAGTCCTTTAATGTCTTTTAAAAAATCTACACATATGATATAATCAGAATTGTGCATTAAAGAAATTTCCTTGTTGATAACATTAGATTCATAATCATGCGCCCATAGCTCAGCTGGTAGAGCACTCGACTCTTAATCGAATGGTCGGAGGTTCGATCCCTCCTGGGCGCACAAGTAGCCGATTATTTGAGTTTTTTAAAAAATCATTTGAGTAAAATACTGAATATCAGTTATATATTCCAATAAAATCAAAGATTTGACAAAATTCTTACATTATATTGAAACTATATATGTAATTGCTTCGTTGTATAAAATGGTATAAAATAATTTTTACTTATGAAAGAGTATTTAAGCGAAAATGATAAGAGGATTTATGCGTTGATCAGAAATCGACTTATAAATGGATTAGACAGTCCTAAGTTAAGAGAAATCAATGAGATATCGGGTAAATCATCTCCTAGGTCAGCGTTTTTAGCTCTTGACCGATTGGTTAAGGCTGGTTTGATTACACGGATCGGAGGCAATAAGATTCGACTTACCTCTCAACAATTAGAATCCAATTTAACAATTTCCACCATAAATGTTCCTCTTTTTGGTTCAATTGCGGCAGGTATTCCAATTCTTGCGCAAGAAAATATTGAAGCGTCAATACCTATAACCACTGCCATTGCAAGACCAGGTAATAAATACTTCTTATTGCGTGTAGTTGGTGATTCAATGAATGAATCTACTATCAAAGGAGAAAAAATTGAAAATGGCTGCCTATTATTAGTACAACAACAAACAACAGCGGAAAATGGACAGATTGTAGTTGCTTTAATAAATGATGAAGCTACGGTTAAAGTATTTGAGAAAAAGAATCAATTGGTAATCTTGAGACCAAAATCAAGTAATCCGGTTCACAAACCAATAGTATTGTCAGAAAATTGTTTAATCCAGGGAGTTATAGTCGCAGTACTACCTGGAGATCTTTATTAATAACTTTTAAAAAATTAAATTATGTCTAAATCAAATCGTAATTCAGGAAAGTCATGGACTTCAAAAGAAGTTAAGGAATTAAAATCACTTGTAAAAGAAAATACTCCAACAAGAGTGATTGGTTTGAAGATGGGAAGGACTGAATCTTCAATTTATTCGAAAGCCAATGAAAATAACATTTCATTGAAACCGACGAATCAGTCTCCATACAAACGAAAGAAATAAATAACATATTCTTCAAGCAAATTTCTAAAACCAAAATGACACATACTACAAATTCTGAAAAACACAATTATTCAGCCTTCAAAATTCTTTCAATAGATGGAGGAGGAATAAAAGGCATCTATGTAGCTCAATTTCTTTCTCAAATTGAAAAGAGAATCGGCAGACCAATCGGGGAATATTTTGATATGATAGCAGGAACATCTACGGGTGGTTTAATTGCACTCGGAATAACAAATGAAGTTCCTTGTGAGAAAATATCAAAATTCTATGAAGATTTTGGGCCATTGATTTTTCCTCAAGGAAACTTTTTAACCAAAAAAATACAATGGTTCAAACAGGTTTTTTTCTCTGTTAAATATGGAAATGCTGAATTAAAAAGAGCATTAACGAATGTAATTCCAGAAGGAAAAAACATGAATTCAGCCAACCACATTTTATGTATTCCAGCATTCAACATTACAAAAGGCAGGCCTACTGTTTTCAAAAAACCTTTCAGTACTTACCATCGTGATGGACGCTTTAGTATGATAGACGTAGGACTTGCAACCTCAGCAGCACCCACTTATTTTCCATTTGTGTTAATTGAAAATGATCAATATGTTGATGGTGGAATATTTGCTAACAACCCTTCAATGATTGCTTATACGGAAGCTGTAGATCATTTCTTAAACAAGGTACACACAATAAACGGGCAACATATTAATTATAATGGAATACAGCTATTATCTATTGGATTGCCTAGCGATTCGATGGGGATGCCTACAAAAACAAAATCTAGACGTTCTTTTTTAGGATGGAAAGACATGCTAATTAAATCTGCTATTGCTGGCACAGAATACATTACCAAGTACCAAGTTGACAAATTATTAAATTCAACTCCAAACTCTAGTTACTTCAGAATAAATCCACTTGATTTATCTACTGAACATCTTAAACATGTAATCATGGACAATTCATCAGAAAAATCCATTTCAACTCTTCTTTCCTATGGTCAAGAAGCTGGAGATATTTACACAAGTACTAAATGGAGTGATATAGAATCTTTTTTTAACAATCCAAAAACTTTTAAATTTTAAAATATGTCAAATTGCAACAAAGAATTTAGAAATTATGATGAGAACATTTCCATTCCATCTTCCAAAAGGGAAAGAATGAGTGATTCTAGAGAATCATCTCGAATCAAAATTATTAATCATTTCAAAGAAAATCATAATGGATATGTGCCAACGTTTTGGATACAAGGGAGCCACAAGAATGGCTTAAATATTCGAACTGAAAACGATGATTGTGATCAAGATGATGGAATACATTTTAAACGTGACCCGAAAGAATCTGTTGATGGAACAACACTACAGAAATGGGTTTTTGATGCCATAAAAGACGATACTTCGGAAGGCGCTGAACATAGAAATAAATGCATTCGTAAAAAGTATAAAGAAAATGGTCTTGGCAAATATCATATTGATTATCCTATATATTATCAAACAAATAATATGGCTCATCCATTATTAGCAGTAAAAAATTCACCATTGGAACTAAGTGATCCAAAGGAATTCACCGAGTGGTTGTTGAAACAAAAAGATGAAGATGGTCAACTTATAAGGAATATTAAATATACTAAAGGTTGGTGCGATTATATTGGCCTTATTCAACCGATGCCAAAAGGAATAACGATGACTGTTCTTGTTGCAAAAAATATCTCTTTTCAAAAAGGTCGTGATGATAGTTCTTTACACAATACTTTAGTTAATATAAGAAAAGCACTGGACTTAAAGTGGGAATGTATAATGCCCACGACTCCGCACGATGACCTTTTAAATGGATATGATCAACAATTCAAATCTAATTTCTTAAAAGCTCTTGATGATTTTATTGTTGATGCATACAAAGCCTTAACTGAATCTTCTCAACAAAATGCTTGTGAATTATGGAAGAAGCATTTAGGCACTAGATTTCCAGTTACAAAAGAAAGTATAGGTAACAGGGCTGCTTTAGCAGGATTAGTTGGAAATAATAAGCCATATTTTTATGATTGAGGATCGTTTTTATAAGGACTTTATAAAGGCTAAAGTACGTTTTCCAGAAATTGAATATGAAATATTAAAGAGCGATGTATACAAGTATAGACTTTTAGGAAGCTTTAAAATTGTTGATGATGAAGGAACCTTATGGGGCGAGTTCAAAGCGGCGATTTATTTTAAAAGTAACTACCCTTTAGGCTTTGCATCTCTTCAAGAAGTATCTGAAAATATACCTCGAGAAGATAAAAGGCATATTAATAAAGTTGGAATTTGTTGTTTTTGCGGCCCTTTAGAGCAACTTGAAATGGAAGTGAAGCCAGTTTCTATTATTGATTTCATTAATGGCTACACGATTCCTTTCTTTGCCAACCAAATATATTATGATCAGTTTGGTGAGTATAAAAATGGAGATTATAGTCATAGACAAGACGGTATATGGGAAGCACTTGAAGAAGAATTTAGTACAAAAGATAGAACTGAAATTCAATCAAAACTTGATTACATTAAAAGCAAACCAGGAAGGAATAGCCTATGTTATTGCGGTAGTAATCTTAAAATTAAGAATTGTCATTGGGAAGCTGCTAATCGAATTCGCAAGTTATTGAAAATAATTTAAACATTTTGTCCATTCGTCAATAGGTGTGGTTAATCACTTTAACTCAATCTAATAATCATTTCCTTTTAAAGGAACTCACTTAATCTCATAATTTAGATATCTGAGATTAAGTGAGATTTTGCAAAAAGATGAAACTGACTGAAATATCAAAAAGAAAGATTTTAAATGGATATTTTACCAATATCTTCCTCCATATTTTCTGTTTGTAAAGAACGTGAGTATTTCATTGTCATGGTTATGTTTTGATGTCCCATCATTTTTTGTATTTTAAAAATATTTACATTTGCTTCCGCAAGTTTACAAGCGAACGTATGTCGGAACTGGTGAAGATGAAAGTTTATACCAGATTTCTCAGCAACACTTTTAACCCAATGTTTTAATCCCTCTCTCGTCAAACCACCTTCACCTCTGTTAGAAACAATCAGCCATTCTGTTTTTAAGCTTTTCCTCTCTCGAAAATAATCTTTTAAATGAAGAAGCAGTGTCGGATGTATTTTTAATACTCTTGTTCTCTTTGATTTAGAAGTTTCACCTCTTACAATGATTTCTTTCTTTTCAATATCAATATCCTTTACTTGGAGCGAAATAAACTCTCCTCTTCTTATGCCACAAAATATGAGAAGACTAACCATGACTGTGTCTCTTCGGAGAAGAAGAGTATTGCTAGAACACCTAACAATTGCCGAATATATTTTATTGATTTCTTCATCCTCAAGTCTTCGGAAATCGTCATAATTCACTTGTGGAGCTTTAATATTTTTCAAAGGATTTTTCTCCAAATATCCATTCTTACATAGCCATCTAAAGAATACAATAAGTTTACTGTATTGTGTTTTTATAGTTGAGTTTTTTACTCCAGTTTTAAGCGTATTTTTACCCACTATTCTTGTACGAGTTTTAATACGCATAAAATACAAATTCAACATTTCAGAGGAAAGTTCTTCAGTTGAAGAGACTTCAGGCATTACTTTTGAAAATAGCTTAAAAACGGCAATATATCCACGAATCGTTTCGGGGCGTAAACACATAGAAAATTTGCACTCATTAATATAGTCACAAAAAATCTTTTCAAGCTGAGGTGTAATTAACTTACTTCCATTTTCTTTATCGAATTTTGTGATTGGTTTTAATACTTTGTTATCATTATCCATCCAACCATTTTAAGTTATCTATTTTAGAAATGTAGAAGGTAATATTTGTCATGGTGGCAAATAATACCTTCTTTGATAGCAATATTATATCAATTATGATTTCTTTATGCATAAGAATTTATACAAAGACATTACATATTTTGCAAAAGTTGGATGGAGGAATGATCAAAGATTTTTTGGTATTAAACAAGCTGATCGCTTAATGCATACTTACATGATTGGTAAAACTGGTACAGGAAAATCAACATGTTTGGAGACAATGATAATCCAGGATATTGAACACGGTCGTGGATGTTGCTTACTAGATCCACATGGTGATTTAGTAGATAAAATTTTTAAGAACATTCCAGAGCATCGAAGGAAGGATCTAATATATTTCAATATTCCAGATCCTAATCTAAATTTAAGATATAATCCATTTAAGAAAGTTTCTTATGAAAAGAGGTCATTAGTAGCATCTGGTATCTTAGATGTCTTTTCAAAGTTATGGGATAGTGCATGGGGAGTAAAACTAGAACATATTTTAAGGCATGCAATATTAACATTGCTTGATCAGCCTGAGGCTACCATTGCAGACATATCAGAATTATTGCTTGATAAAGAATTTAGAAGAAATGCACTTAGACATGTCAAAAGTGAAAGTGTTAAGAAGTTCTGGAAAAGAGAATTTCCTGAATATCAAAAATATGACCTATTACCAGTAATGAACAAAATAGGTGGAATGCTTGTCCATCCAGTTATTAAAAGAGTATTGATTGAAAATACAGAGGAAATATCCCTCCGTAAAGCTATGGATGAAAAGAAGATTATTCTAGTAAATTTATCCAAAGGACATGTAGGTGCTGATGTGGCACACATACTTGGAGCTCTATTTATTACATCTATAGCTTCGGCTGCTTTTAGCCGAGTTGATACAGTTGAAGAAAACAGAGTTCCATTTATGGTTTATATGGATGAGTTTCATAATTTCACAACGTTGTCTTTAGTAAACATGTTTTCCGAATTGCGAAAATTCAAAGTAGGGATGATACTCGCTCACCAATATATGCACCAACTTGATGAAGATATTAGGCAAGCTGTACTTGGGAATATAGGGACAGTTATTTCCTTTAGGATTGGAACAGAAGACGCGAAGCAAATGGCTGAAGAGATGTTTCCTGAATTTGATGTTCAAGATTTTATTAATCTTCCTAATTATAAGATATATTTGAAGTTAATGATTGATGGAAAACCTAGTCGACCTTTTAGTGGAAATACTTTAAATGATTACAATTACTAATTTATTTGAATTAGAATGGTCGAAAAAATAATTTTTAATTTGAATGGGGTTCCCATATAAGGTTCAGTTAGTTTGGTAATTCATATCAAATTTACTACCTTAATAAAGTAACATCCCCCTTAATTAAAAATCTTTGCCCTGCCGCATTTTCCCAATTAATTAAATAAATATATACATTGGGTAGACATGGATGGTTATTGACCATCCCATCCCAACCATTACAATTGGATCCCATACCATTAGGATATGATTTACAGGAGTAGACTTGTTGACCCCATCTCTCGAACAATTGTAAAGAAATTATTCTACTTCTGGAATCTGAGAATGTTATATTCCAAGTGTCATTTTTGGAATCTGCATTCGGTGAGAATATATTTGGAATATATATTTCGGAAGTTTGATTCTTGACGCGAATAAATATAGAATCTATTGCTGTACACCCATTACCATCACTTACTTCAAGATAGTAGGTTCCATCATGAATAGCCGTTATTTCTGGATTTTGACATTCAGTGCAAGATAAATATTCTGATGGGAACCATCTGAATCTATTCACATTCATAGCATGTAAACCACTTAATGTATGAGTGCCTCCATAAATTAGTTCTAATGTATCATCAAGGTCTACATAAATATCTTCGTATGGAATTACTTTATAATGGATTAATGAATCGCATGAATGTATATTCGATTTATGAACTGTGAATTCACTTGCTGTAGTATACCATAATTGCTCAATCTGGACCGAGTCTCCAATACAGTAATAGAATGTAATCGTTGTGGGTTCAGGAATAGGATAGAGGTGTATTTCTGTCATATGGAATGAATCGCAACCATATTGATTATTGAAATGAGTTATTATGATGGTTGAGTCATGATACCAAATATTATCAATCTGAATAGAATCCCCATTGCAGATGTTATGTATAGTACGTGAAGCTGGAGAATTAGGATAATTAATGATGTTAATACTTACAATAGAATCACAACCATATTGATTCGAATATTTGCTCATAAATGAAGTATCATGCAAATAATAAGTTCCTTGGTAGAATACCGAATCCTTGACACACTTGTTCAAGTTTAAGGTCTCACGAAATGATGGAAATACGGCTACATTATAAACATAAATAGAATCACATCCTTCTTGGTTATTCCAAATAATAGTATCACTTTCATTTGAAGTTATCCATTTTCCTCCATTTGGAGTCAATATCCATACTGAATCTCCTTCACAGATCTTATAGTTTGTTGTAAATGATTCAGACCGTTTAGTTCTTAATGAAATTAATACAACAGAATCACATCCTAGTTGATTAGCTGATAATATTCTTAGTTCATCATCTTGGTGATACCATTGATTCTGGATGTATACAGAGTCACCATGGCAGAATTCCAGTACTGTGTGACTACTGTCGATAGGAATCACACGAATTTTGATATTGATTAAAGTATCACAAGCGTCTGGATAAGTCAGATAGATCTTTAACAATGTATCTTTCTTAAGGTCAGTTATCATTACTAATGGCTTAGGCAGAACAATACCATTTATTAGATAGGAGCTTGCATTCGTGTTAAATGCTATCGTAGATGAACTTCCTATACAAACTACAGTATCAGCTTGAGTAAGACTAAATTGATGCAAGCAGTGACATCTATTGACCTGAACCCTATGCGTATCAGATTTAAAACCACAACGAATCGGATATGCTGCTATGACTCTAAACACTCCAGTATCAGGAAACATCATAGCTAGACTATCACCAGCTTGGTGGATGATCTGACCTCCATCTGGCAGCATCCATTCTGTCACATGAGGACAAGCTTCTTTCACAAGGAAATGAGCCAGACTATCCTTACATATTATTTTCTTTCCTTGAACTACAGCCCTATATGGTCTTTCTAAACCTACTGCAAAATTCGGCGCACTTAGACCTGACTTACCTCCCAGATAGAAGTCATTAAGCTTAAGTTCACAAGCCTGACCATACTCATTAGGCTGATGTATGACATGTAGTGTCTTAAAAAATTTCATGAATGTGGTTATATAGATTCTATCATCTCTGCCTAGAACGGGTCCTCCCACACCAAAACCCAATTGGTGAATTATTCTGTTAATTCGTTTTCTCACAACAGATGAATCAGGATCCTGCAGGTCTATTTGAAATATTGTACTAAAGGTATCAATGCCTGTAAGATATACTTTTGAGTCATCTGCTGAAAAGGCAGCACTTGTAAGTTCTTTCCTGTTTTTGGCTGTTGTAATCGTATCAAACAGGTCATACCCATTTGATATAATACCTGTACTTGGATCGAATTGGTGAAGTTCTATTTGGCTAGGTATTTTTGACCCTATTGTACATTCTATAATATATTCACTGGAATTAGAGATGCTTAATTCACCAATTTTGGACAAATTATCATCAATGTTGTGTATATTACCTGAGATAGATGTAACTTTTTGATTGAGTTGAATACCACTGGTGTCTAATAAGAATGAATAAAAGATTTCTGATGCTGCGTTTTGACAAATAATCCACCAATCTCGTCCATTACAGTGTCTTACGACTAGCACTTGTTCAGAACTAGAGTCAATGAGTACTTGTGATGGGGTCACTACTGCGCCCAATCCACTATCCAGACTCATATCTATCTGGACAAATCTTAATTTATACGGGGGAGCATTTAAGGTAGGATTTTGATCTGGTGAAAAAAAATAATATAAGGAATCACTACCGGGCTGGGGCACAATAGCGCACATGACTGAAGACCGATTAGAAAATCGCGGACACCCTGTCATAATCTGATGATTCCTATTATAGATGTAATCATTATCTGAATAGAAGAGTAGATTGCCCTGTTTATCACAGATGCTCGAATGCCCTTCTCCAATACCTAAGGCACTGTAGAAGAATGAATCTGGCTGAGGTGTTCCAGAATGCCAATCTATCCCATGAGTACCCATATACCAGATCGACGTCTCTAATCCAGATGGACAATCTAATGGAATGGTGGATGTATCTTGCTGACCACAGATTACAGATGTAGTACTTTGGAACAGGATGACTATAATTAATAATCTTGAATACAACTTATTCATCATTGCTTATAAGATCATCTTTTTGATGCATTTGATGCTTGATACTATCTTTTAATCTACAAATTTATCATAATTTATGAAAATATTTGCATTAATATGTGCCTTTTATTACATTTGCATATTCGGGCTACCTTGAAAATCATCTAAACCATCCTCAATTCTTATATTTTATAACTCAGAACTCATAAATTTTTGATTCATTTCTTAAATCAATTATATTATGAAAAATCTGTATTTACTCTTTGTTCTGTTTGTTATTTTTGATACCCATTTACTGCAAGCTCAAGCTTGTACTGTAAATGGAGAGGTATCCGTTTGCCCAAATAATGTTTTTAAATATGATGTTGGAATATCCTCTGGTGAAAAAGTAATCTGGAAGCTTCAGAACATGAAAGGCAGGATTCTTAGTGTAAACTATGATTCTGTATCCATCTTATGGACCAAAGTAGGAACAGAATCACTATTGGCAGAAATCCGAGATGTAAATGGAAATCTGTTAAGAACTTGTACATTGACTATTGTTATAAAAGACTTCGAATATTTTACATTAGAATATTTTCCTAAACCTCCGGAGAAAACCGAAAATCAAGCCTGTAAAGGAGATCTCTTACAATTTATTACCAGACATCTAAGTAATTATTCTTATCAGTGGACTTATAATGATTCCATAATTGTAGACAGTACTTCACATTCTATAAATATTATTATGGGATCAGAACAGATGGTTGATGTATGTGTAGTGATTACGAATGATGCAAATGGATGTATGGAGAAGTTGTGTAAACGAATCTACTTGTTTGACCTGCCTCAGTTTAGTTTTAGAATTGATTCCAGTTCTTCCAGGAATTTCTGTACGCATTCAGAAATTATTTTTAAGGCGGATCCACCTGCAATTTCTGGTCCAAAGTTTTTAAATAACTATGAATGGTCTGTAATTTCTAATAATCAGGTAATAGAATCTTCTTCTCAAACCTACTATTCACCATTTAATTATACCTTTTTAACCAGTGGGAATTATACAGTCAGACTTACGGTAACCAATCAATACGGATGTAGTCATTCGGAATACATGGAACTCACTATTGAAGACGGAAATTCATCTCTTAATCAATTCACCAATGTAGTATGTAAGGGACAATCAGTAACATATACTACCAATAATTTATGCACTTCATATCATTGGGGTGTAGAAGGTGGTACAATTCAACATGTATCAAATGATAGTTGTACAATCTTATGGGATAGAGATCCTACTTTCGGATATGGTATCATCAGAATAACAAAATCTGGATGCCCTTCTGGAGTATGCGATGAAGAAGAATTCTATAAAGTCTATATCATGGGTGGAGAGAATCCTATAATTGGGGAGGTCTATTTTTGTTCTGGTAAATTCCAACAGCCTTATTCCATAAATCCAATTCCTAACGCAAGCTATATATGGCGATTATCATCAAAGAATGGTTCAGGAAATATAAGCTTATCAGATTCTACCAAACCTACTTGTTTTGCAAATTTTTTATCTTTTACCGGAACATTTACATTAAGCTGTGAGGTTAAATCATCCATTCCTGCCTGCAGCACTTATCAGAGTACGACCAATATATCTGTTTACAACTTTAGTATTGGCGGTAATACTGTAGTATGTTATGGAGATGATGCTGATTTTGACATTGTACCTGCAATGCCCGGAATTAACAAATATATCCTGCTAAAACTGAATGGAATCATTCAATACGAATATACGACCTCTGATTCCTTTATTACGATACCTCATCAATACTTAACCCAAGCAGATGATCATTACAAAATAGAAGTCATAATAGATATGGGACAAAGTATGACTTGTACGATTACCAAAGAATTCAAAGTAATGGATCCTGTTCTTCCACCATTTTCGATTATGGGGCCTGATATAATTTGTCCCGAAACTGAGTACAGATATTCTACAGATAATGTAGGTTCAAATAAAATATCCTGGGAGATCGAGAATGGAATAATCATTGACACCGCTAATGCTGGAGTAATCGTCACATGGTTTGATACCACCGCTGATAAAGTTCTTAAAGTGCGCAGAGAATTCAATGGTTGTCTCTCTGAGTATAGCAGATTGGAAGTATTATTGAAGAATATCTCAACCATTGACATTCTTGGTCCAGATACAGTATGTGTAGAATCTTTTAATGATTATTCATGTAGTGAATCCAGTGCAGATAGCTATGAATGGAGTATTATTCCTAATGGCGCAGGAAGAATTACTTCATACCATCATGATAGTATGACTGTAGAATGGAATAATCAGAATGGAGTTCAGATGGCTACTATAAGATTGGTCATCCATTATTGTAATGATAAATCCTTAACCAAGGATAAAATAGTTTATCTCACTCAAGGTGATACGATGAAAATAAATCATGTAAATAACTGTTTTGGTGATTCTACATTAATATATATGACCCAACATTATAGTGATACTTATGAATGGGACTTCGGAGATGGTTCAGCACTAGTTACTACATTCTCGGATTCAATATGGCATCAATTTAATCTGGCTAATAATTATAATGTTACTGTTAAGGCAATCCAACCTAATAGATGCATCATTCAGAATCCTACATTCCACAATATTCAGATTCATCCAAAGCACAAATTAAGATTCGTATATTCTGAAATATGCGGGTGGCCTTTCGAGGTTGAGCCTTTATGTGATGAACTTCTATGTTTGCCTTCAAATATTCGAACAAAACGGGACTTAAAGTTTTATGCTACTGGCATTCCAAATGGCGGGCCGTATAGATTTACATTTATAAAAAATAATAGCCCTTGGCAAACTTTTACCACTACAACTCCAAGGATTACAATCGATGCAAATAAATTCAGTGGTTCTGATTTTAAGCTTCAAATTATTATAGAGTCCATTGGAAATATCCCTTGTATAACACCCGACACATTAACACTACTAGGATGTGATAACGTAGAACCAGTCATCTGTAATGCCAAAGAAATACAGATAAGTATAGATACATTATACTTTGAAAATTGTAATACTGCAAATTATGAAGGAACAATTGAAGTCTTTGAAGATTCTGCTATCGTATATAAAGAATGGCAGATATTCGAAGGTAATTCAACACCAATCATCCGTAGTATAGATAACCGTCCCAAATTAGATGATCAACAATACACATTCCAGAATGCGGGTCCTTACAGAATAGATCTGGTAGCTGGTAGGAAGAGCATTGATGAAGATTCTATAATTCACGTTTGTGATACGGTAGCTAGTAGATCAGGTATCATCAATACCATTCCGGATATTATATATAAATGGGAATGTGATATAAATGGCTACAAGCTCATAGCTTATGCTTCCGGTACTTATTATAACCCTACAGGTGCTACCCCAATTCATAAATGGTGGGTTAATAATAATTATATTGGAATTATGGATACCGTGGTTATAGATTCATTTCAAAATAATACGAATATTAGTTTGAGGCTTCAATCCTCAGTTGCTGAATCTAATTGTGAAAGAGAAATAAACATTATATCCCCAATAATGACAGCTGGAAATATTGGCCAAATTGATCCTACGTGTCAGAACAACCCTATTACATTTATTGCATATATAAGTCCATCAGATGGACCAAAAATCAAAACCTATTTATGGGATTTTGGTGACAATAATTATTCCAAAATGGAAAGTCCAAAACATGCATATAATGATACTGGTACTTACAATGTCCATCTGACAATCATAAATGAATATGGTTGTGAATTTGTAATGGAAAAAATGGTCAAAATTTTACCCAATACCTTGGAAGGATATATTACTTGTATTCCAGATACATGTAGATCTCAATATCTTTTAGAATTCAATCAAACACAAGGAAATCAAATACAATATTATTTATGGAATACTGGCGATTTTAATGCATCCATCATTATAAATAATGATGATAATTATTCTGTAATTGTTACTGATGTCAAAGGGTGCATGTTTAAAGCCCAAAAGGAAGTAATGATTAATGATCCATTAATAACAATTGAAGGACCAGATAAAGCATGCCCTAATGAATTAACAGAATTTACTATATTTATTAATGGTGATTATGATTTAAAAGTGTTTAGTGCTAATAGTCTAATAATAAGCCCAGGAAATAATAAATATTTTATCACAATACCAGCAAATAAAGATAGTGTTATTATTAAGGTGGAGGCCAGAAAAGGGAATGTGATCTGTAAAACAATTACAAAAGTTGTCAAAATAAATAAAATTACTAACTTTGAATTAATTAAAGACAGTATCACTTGTGATCCGTTTAGATTAAGAATTAAAACTAACCCAGTATTTAGTGTTATTTGGAATGATCAAAATGGAATAATTTCTAGTGGTCCATCTATTCAAACTTCCAAAAAGGGAAATTATGGTGCGACATTAATTGACTCTTCAGGATGCTTTTTGCATGTAGAAACACCAATTCAAGGAAGACCAAGAGTTGGAATTAATATAACTGGAGAAGATTACATTTGCGATTCTATATTTTTCGATGGTACTACGAAAAAAATAAATTTTTTAATAACAGAATATCTAGCTTCCTCGTGGAAAATTCTCTTAGATAATGTAGTGGTTGATTCAGCGCTTGGTTCTAATCCTAGATCATTGACTCTTACCAAAATCATGGAAAATAAAGAGATCAAATTAGTCGTAATGGATGCATTTGGTTGTCGAATAGAATCCAAGTCATACAAATTTCATATTCTTCCATGTAGTTGTAATGCATCTTACGTGAGTATAGCGGCATCTCTAGATCATTATACAGATTCTGCTGATTTTGATATATATAAGGTTATTGGAGTAATACGTATACCTTCAGGTTTTAACATTTGTCCGGAAGGTTTAGAATTTCTTGACCCTGTAGAATGGATTCGATACCCTACATTTGTCCAAAATGGACCATATATTGAATTGAGAAATGGCCTTGTAAGACAACCCCGCGATTCATGTAATGGCACAGTCCAATTCACTGTCCATTGGTGTAAAGGAGAAATAACATGCTCAAAGACACAAACCATAAACTATGATTGTTGCCCTATAGAACCTGACATTTGTGATCTTAGAGTAACCCAAGTCCAATGTAATTATCCTAGTATGGGATCAATAAGCATTGATCTAGAAGTATATCTAAAAGAAGCATTTATATTGAATAGTGCTTGTCGTAATGGAATCATTACGATAGAGTATCCTTTAACAAATGTAATTAGTTCACCTCCTTATTATTTTAGTCTAACAGAATATGGTCCATCTACTCATAATATGTCTTTCACAGGCACTATGGGTCAAGGTTCATTTTGTTTTTATGTAAGAGTGAAATCTACGAACTTAGCATGTCATGAAGAATGTATACTTGGTCCAATTTGCATAAATCCTTACACGTGTCAAGTCATTAATGGTAACCAATTTGCTATTATAACAAATAATTGTGGTAGCCAAAATGTAGATGGGACAAATTCATGGAATATTCTGACTCAGTTAAACAACCCTGATGGTCAATATGTAATAGAATCGGTTAATGCCAATTATGGTACGATGCAAGATAATTATTATGACATAAATGGAATTCATTCCACATTAATTATGCCTTCAAGTTCTACAAGTGCTACAATTCAACTTTTAGTACATGATTTAAACCAAGGTATAGTTTTCACTACAGAAAAACCTATTTCATTGGACCAATGTTTAATGGGACACACCAAAAAAGAAGTAAATACAACGCCCGTGTATTCACTTCAGACTGTTCCTAATCCATCTTCCCACTTAACGACTTTCTATTATAAGCTAGTAAAAAATCCAATTTCACCAACAATTAATATCTTTAACATGGCTTCAAATCAAGAAATTGTTAAAATCCCATGTAATGATCATGGTTTTTCAGAGTTTGATGCTAGTAATTTACCTTCTGGAGTTTATTATATTATTTTAGAAGAAAATGGATTCAAACGAAATGTTCAAAAATGGGTAGTGTTAAGATAATTTAATTAGCTATAAATAATTTGTTATAAAGTCCTTTGAGTAGTAAAACTCAAAGGACTTTATATTTAAATGGGTTAATATATCCATAATGATTGGAATCAAATGCATTTTCACATCACACATATATTAGAACTTGCCATAATGGCAATTTCTACCCTCTACATCAACATTCATTCATAAAATATAATGGCTTAGAAATATTCTTTAATAATCTAAATCAATAGTCATGAAAAATTCAAATGGCGAGAGCCAAATACCTCCACTATTACAGGTGGCTGAAGTAAAGGTTAAGTATCAATCCATCTTACCTTTTACAAATCAACCAAAAGTTAATAATTCTGATGATGCAGAAAAAATATTTAGGCATAATTGGGGTGAGGATATGGAGTTGGTTGAGGAATTCAATGTGATATTCCTTAATCGAGCTAATTATGTAAAAGGTCTATTACGACTAAGTCGTGGCGGATTGACTGGAACAGTCGCTGATCCACGGATTTTATTTGCCACTGCATTGAAAGGTCTTGCTGTAGGAATTATTGCAGGGCATAACCATCCTTCAGGTTCTTGTAAACCAAGCACCCAAGATATTGAGTTGACTAGAAAGTTGAAAGAGATTGGAAAACTCCACGACATTCAGTTAATAGATCACATCATTCTTACACCCCAATCCGGATTTTATTCTTTCGCTGACGAAGGCTTGCTCTAATTATTTACCTTTAAATTTAACTGAAATGAAAAGAGTGAATTCAACAGGAGAAGAAGTTCAGCTTGATCCTAAACCGAAGATTGATCTATATCAAGAAGTGACGAACAAGATCATCTCAATGCTTGATTCCGGAGTTGTTCCATGGCGTAGACCTTGGAATTCTTATGGCTTGGCTAGAAACTATTTTTCGGGTCATATATATAAAGGCATCAATTACATTTTGATGAATTTTTCAGGGCATAGAATTCCATACTTTTTAAGCTTCAAGCAAATTAAAGAATTAGGAGGAATTTTGAAATCAGGAGCTAAAGCGGAGAAAATCGTTTACTTTAATCAATTTTATAAGAATTTGGAAGGCCATAGACTGTGTGAAAATGAAGCTCTGGAGATGATTAAAAGCAAAATAAAGGTAGAAGTTTTTCGGCTAATTAAATACTACCCTGTCTTTAATATTGAAGATGCGGAAGGTATATCATTAGAAATGCAGGATTTTGAATTGAGTCCTAATGAGAAAATTGTAAGTTGTGAAGATATTGTCGAGAATATGCCAAATAGACCAGCAATTAAATTCATAGATTCTAATCATGCATATTACTTACCCTCGAAAGACTATATTAATATGCCATCCTTAGAGCAATTTCAATCTAGCTTTGCCTATTATGCCTGTCTATTCCACGAGTTAGTTCATTCGACCGGAAATAAATCTAGACTTAATAGAGAAGAAATTGTAAGTTCTGAAACTTTTGGAAGCGAGGTTTATAGCACCGAGGAACTCATTGCCGAGCTTGGAAGCTCATATTTATACTCAATTGCACAAATTGGTAATGATACCCACTTACAAAGAATTGCATCGCATTTAAACGATTGGTTGAGAGTCCTATAGAAAGACAATCGATTTATCTTTAAAGTTGCTTCACAGGCACACAAGGGGTTGATTATATTTTAGGTAATGAAAATCAGAAATCGTTGGCTAAGTGAAAGCACCGTCAATGATTTTTATATTTCAAATATTCCCTGCAAGGCTATTGCTTTGTGGGGATTTTTAAAGTATATTAGATTCAACTAAATCCCTTTTAAATTCTTTAGTCTTAATTCTAATTAACTCCCTTTTTTCTTTAGCCTTTAAAAGAAGATTTCGAAATTTATTTAGGTCCATTTCTTCCTTGTAAATTTGTTGTAATAATTCAAATTTCGTTTCTTCTTTCTGATTCAATAATTCCTTCCAAGTTATCTCCATACAATATTTTATAAGTAAATTAATGTTAATTCTTCAAATTTATCAAGACATTTTGATTTATATGATGCGACAGAATTCTTTTGTAAATTCATGAATTGACCTATTTCTTCATTAGAATATCCTTCCAAATAATATTTTAATATTTTACGACAAGTTGGTTGCATTAAACTTAAAATGTGTTCAATATGCTCTAAAGCAATTTTTGATTCAATATTATTACTAGTTCCGACATTAAAGACTGGACTAAGATTTTCGGAAATATCTGTATTTTTCCTTTTTCTCTCCTTTTCGGCAAGGTTTAAGGCGTTCTTTTTAAATATATGATTTAAAAAAAAGGATTTTAAGTTCGAAATAATTTGACCTCTATTATTAATTTTCCAAACTTCTTCAAGCGATTCATTAAATAAATCATCTAAATGGTAATGTGGCAACCCAGCATTTTTAATTATAAAACTCATAGTTGCAAAATTATCGTCGTAAAATTTATTTACTTGATCCTGGGATTGTAAAATAAATACTTCCAAAGTTTATATATAAAATATTTATAATACAAATATAATAAAAAGTTGAATTTCAATACTCAATGGATTATAAATTTTTATAAATTATAAAATAACTTAATATAAAGTATTGAAATTCAATATAAATAGTAAAAAATAGTTGGAATTTAAATAAAGAAATGAGCTTCTCACCGGATATAAAAAAAGCTGGTCCCACAAAGTAGAACCAGCCTTGGAATTTGATTATCGGCCAAAGTTTCGAAGACCAAACCGATTTTCAAATGAACGAGGCAAATTTAATGCCTTTCGGGTTAATTCTAACTCTTTTGAAAGGTTAAAGTCAAGTTTTTCTTCTGCTTGTGGGTTTCAGCATATAAACTAAAAAAAATATGCATATGCAAAAGAAACCCCACATTTCTTCAACAGATTCATTATTAACTGAGCAAATGCTCAATTTATCCAATGCACCGAATACATTTGATGACTCATTTCGAAAATTCAATGAGATTTCCTCTTCTCGTCATATGAAGCTTAATATCCTAATTCGAAATCAAATAAATGATATTAGAACTAATGACTCCCGCTACACTCATTCACCTCTATGTAATAATATTTTATAACATAAATACTTTAGAATTATGAAAAATGAAATTTACACATTTCAATTTGGACTTCGAGTTGAAGAACTCGAAAAATATATCACAGCTGAAATCCAAAAGATTAAAGCTAAAGCACATCAAGATATTGATATAGCAATATCTCAAGGTATTTTGACTATAAACCTACTGCTTCTAGAAATCACTGCTTTCTTTGAAGTATTGAAAGAAAATGTAAACCAGAGACTCAATCCTGAGATTGAAAAACTTACTGAAGAAATTTCTCAAACAAATATTGATGTGCAAAAAGAAATTACAAAATCTAAGCAAGAAGCCAATCAAAAGAAAATTGGAACACTAGAAGTTGATGTTAAGAGAACTAAGCTTTCTTATGATTGGAAAAACTACACATGGATCAAAATTGCAATCCTTTCTCTTTGCTCAATTGATGCTATGGCAAATTACTCAAGTTTGCAAGTTTTAGTTAGTAATCTATTAATCGCTATAATTTTGGCATTAGCAGTTGCAATTGGTCTAGCCTTCGGAGCACATATCCTAGGATCCAAAATTAGATTTGCCAAAACACCAAAAGAAAAAGTAATTTGGTTTGCAGTTGGATTTATAGGAGCTAGTGCAGTCTTCTTTTACTTAGGAATGCAAAGACAGGTATTTTCTGATGATGGCTCAACATTTTCTAATTCACCAATTCTTTGGATGTTGTTCAATGACTTCTTCTTTATTATAGCCTTACTCCTCGCTTCAACGAAATTACCCACGAGAGAACAGGTGCTTGAGTTCAATGAGTTTAATGATAAAAAGAATCAAATATTACAATTAAAACACCAAAATACAGAATTAGATAAAGCCCTTCAAATTGAGGAAAGTAAAGTCAATGAGAATAAGCAAAAAGTAGAGGCATTTAAAAAATACAAGGAAGGTCTATTAATGTCCTTGGACAAAGAAAAAGAACTACAGCACGCAACGTGCTTAAAAGAGTATGAATTAAAGAATGGGAGAATATTGTTAAATAAAAATTTGAATAATGAAACAAAACTTGTATAGTGTAATATTTATTATAATCTCCTTAATTAGTCAGTCTTCTTGCAAGACTTTAACTATGGAAGCTATCATAATACTTGATTTAACCGAGGAAACATTTACTCATATTTCTATCAATGACTATAAAATCATTTCTAGTCTAAATGCCAATGTATTTAATGGTGAGGTGGTTCGAATACAGCCAATCACAGAAAATGGATTTAATATTGTGGAATGCCATAAAATTCAAAGGGTGGCTTCATCAGCACTGGGAAATGAATATCAAAGACGTAGTGAATTAAAGAAGTTCTACTCTTCTATCGATTCAAGTTTACAACTTTTAAAACAAGGTAGAACTAGGCGAAGTGGATCTGTGATTTTTAAAATACTTAGTGAAGAATTAAATCACTTAAATAAGTCGAAAGCAGATAAAAAGATACTAATTATTAATTCCGACCTCATAGAAAATTCATTTATTGATTTTACTAATCCCAGCAATATTGAGAGGATTAGAAATAATCCAAATGAAATTGAAAAGCTTTTAACAGATAAGTATCCTGTTTCTGATTTGAAAGGTATAACAATATACATTTTATACAAGCCAGTTAACAAATGGGATAGCGAGAGATTTGAGATAGTATCTGATTTCTATAAGAAACTATTTGAGTCTAAAGGAGCAATTGTTAATGTAAGTGGAAATTTAAATTAAGCCTATGACAAATCCAATTGTTCAAAGAGTCCTAGAATTGTCCAAAACCTTATTTATTACTGCGTTCAAGCTAGCATCATTATTATTTGCTTTTTCCTGTAAAATACTAGGTTCGATACTAATCAAGACTGGAGAATTGGTTGATAAAATGGTAAGTAGATGATTAGGGTTATTGGATTTGTTTTTGAGATTGTATTTGAAGTACTGTCTGAAATAATAAGTGGTATATTCGAATTCATTTCTGCATTGTTTGATCAAGAACGGAAGACAGAATTTGATGCCACATTTGTTCCGTCTCATGAAATTATGAGAATGCAGGATAAAGGATTCTGCTTGACTGGTGAATATTGCCTTTCAATTTCCGACAGTTATAAAAATGCAATTGCTTTAGGTGGCTCAGGTTCTGGTAAGAGCTCTACAATATTGATCAATAGTGCCTTATTAATGGCTAAAGGAAATTCAAGTTTAATCTTTAATGACCCAAGCCATGAAATACGATTATTAGTTAGTGGAGCCCTTATCGAACTTGGATACGAGATAAGGGTACTAAATTACAACAGTTTAAATTCTGAATGCTTTAATCCCTTAGAACGATGCAAGACTATCTCAGATATTCAGAAGCTGGCTTCATTGCTTGTCAGAAATGCATTAGGTGATGCTAAAGATCCGTTCTGGAACAAGAGTGCAGAGGCCATTATTTCCCTATTTATCCGGTATTTGATTTTTTATGCTGAACCAGAATTCAGGACTTTATACAATGTTTTGCATTTGATAAATGTATTCGCAGGCAATCCAGAGAAGATAGACAGATTAATAGTTATAGCGAAGGATGAAAAAATGTTATCAGAATACAAGGCCTTTGTTGCATATGGCGACAAGACCCTATCATCAATACTTGCTACAGCAAAAGCATCATTAACTCTATTCACAGACGAAACAGTTGCAACCATAACTTCAATTGATACTATTGATTTTTTGGAGTTTCGAACTAAAAAGGTGGCTTTGTTTATAAACAATTCAGTTCCGGATATGCACTATTATGGTGCTTTATCATCCTTGTTTTTTCAGCAATTCTTCAACGAATTATTGGTACGCATTCCGACAAAGTATGAAAACAATATATTTTTTCTCTTAGATGAAGCATCTTCCTTATATCTACCAGGTCTTTCAACGACCATATCGAATATCCGGAAATATAATAGCGGAATACTTCTAATTTACCAGGATTATCATCAATTGGAACACCTATATGGATCTTACGAGGCAAAGAACATCACAGCCAATTGCTATGCAAAAGTTTATTTGCCCGGACAACCAATTGAAACATGCAAAATGTTGGAAACTGCACTCGGAAAATTTGAGTATGCAGATGAAAATGAAGTTCGACACATACGTCAATTGATGACAGCGGATGAAATCAGAATGTCTGACAGAGCAATTGTATTGATTGGAAACAAGCCACCGATTCATGCAAAGCTAAGACCGTATTACAATGATTGGAAGCTAAACTCATTAACGAAGCTTCCACCTTACGAGCCTTCTAATAAGCTATCATTTGATATTCTTCCCTTAATTCAGTTAGATGAAAAGAAGAAGGCTTAATACCAAAAGCAATCTATGTTCCTATTTAAGATCTAGTGGCGTTCTTGAAAATGGAACTAGTGAGGACATTCAAAAAGTTAAAAATGATTACTGGAAAGAATACAAACGAATTTGGAAAAAGAATAAGCGTAAATCAGAAAAGGAAATTACTATTTCATTTACTCAAGATGAATTCAAAGAAATTAGTATTGAATCCGAGAGACATAAACTAAGTAGAACAAAATTCATCAAGCAATCATGTTTGGCATATATTAATAAAAGATACCTAGTGCCGGATGAAATAGATGTAAAACGAATATCGCAACTTCTTTCCATGACTTACAATTCAATTCAGGAAAAGTTTGAAGAAAAATTAATTGATAAGAGTGCAGGACAAGAAATTTTGAATAGGATATTCAAAATTGAACGCGAAATTCTTCCTGTATTGCAAAATCCAAAATCTATTAATGAGGCATGATTTTAAAAAACCTCACACGGAGAAGCGGAACAGGTCAACTGGTAAATTACCTTTTCAAGAATGAAAAAGATAGAAAACCGGAACCAGTTTTAAAACATAATTTAAGAAGTCGGACAACTAAAGGATGGGCAAATGAACTTGACCGCAATTTTGATTTGAGAAACAATAGACGTAAAGACAACATCCGGCTTCATCATACCATCATATCCTTTTCAAACAAGGACAAGAAACACATCAATCCGGAATTATTGAAAGACATTGCAAAAAAATACATTGATCTTCGTGGCAAAGACAATATTTATCTGGCTTCATCGCATAGGGATAGGGAGCATATACACCTCCATATTATAATGTCCTCCATAAAATATTTGACCGGAGAATCCAATCGGATCTCCCGTCAGGAATTCAAGGAAATAAAGTTGGCTCTGGATACTTATCAAAAGGAGAAGTATCCAGAGCTTGTTAATAGTCTGCCCAATCATGGAAAATCAAAAAGCGTCCAGCTTACTGATCAGGAGTATGAGCTCCTGAATCCGGATAGAAAATTCTCCCAAAAGCAAGAACTTTTGGAGACTGTTCAAGCTGTTTATGACCGGTCTAAATCAGTTGATAATTTTCTATCCGAGCTCAAATCCGAGGGGTATGATACCTATATACGAGGTGGCAAAATTTATGGTTTAGAGGATAAGACAGAACGGCATTATCGGTTTTCCACCCTCGGAATTGATCTCAATAAGCTGGAGGAAAAGGATCGGCAAGCTCAAGTCGAAACCAAACAACTTCAAGAGCTTGCCAGTCTTAGAGAGTCCAAAAGTCAGGATAGGGAGCAAGATGCTGAACCGGAAAGGGAGATCAATTTTGAGCCAGAAGACCAGAGGGTAGATATAGAATCTGTAGATTCAGAAGATAATAATGATGATTTAAAGGACGATGATCCGGAACCAGAAAACCATTATGAAGACTAGCTCAGAATGCTAATTTGGGAAGGTTGCAAGATTGCATTTCGCCATGGCGATATGTTTATCTGCTTTATGGCGAAATGCAATCTTGGCGGGAGACCCGCACCCCTTTTAAAAGAATTTAAATTTCAAAACAATTCATCTAACTATTTGATAATTAACTATATATAATTTTATTATATATATGGAACTTTGTTATATGAAAAATTGTTTTATTAGAGTTAAGGCAATAAGTCAAAAGTGTATTTGCTGTCTTAATTTACAAATACACTAGCGGGAAATGAGCAATGCTACCCGATTTAATTAGTAGCTTAAGTTAATCCTAAATTATGGGAAAAACTGGAACTAAATGCGAAGTTAGCGGTGTGTATTATTGTGTTACACACAATGGGCAGACTATTCCTATTGCTAAGGGGAATACTTTTCCGCCTTGCGCAACAACTGGTCATGCTACTACATGGATACTAAAGCAAAAAGCTTAAGTATCAGGTGGGAAATTCCTAACCCCTCCGGGATAGAGTGAGGGTATTTTCAAACTATAATTTAAAGCCTATGGCAAAATTATACAAATCACAAGTTAAGTTGTGTGCAAAAGACAATTGCATTACATTATACGGAGATTCAACTAAATTCATTAATGGAATAGTTGCTGTTGCTTGCGTTTTAATGTTACTTTCTATTATTAAGGAAGCACAATAATTTTCACAACAGGCCGGCTTGACTAATCGTCTCGACCGGCTTATTTTCTTGTCGACCTCTTTAAAATAGGACTCCTAATAAAAATTTTAATTATGACTAGAATCACAAGTTTAGACCAGTATAAAAATCATATTGATTCAATAAAACAAAAATACAATTATGATTGGAGCAACATACACCTACTTTATCGTGGCCATTCCTTGGATTCTTACGAAATTATCCCAACAATTGCAAGGGGTTCATTAACAACTTCTGAAATATTAAATTTAGAAACGCGTTTATTAGCAGGATTAAAAAAACAAATTTCCGGAGATCAATTAGGTAGTGTAAAACTCCATCTTCCAACAATTAACAATGGATATCTAGATGATTGGTATTTACAATTCCAAGCAAGACATTTGGAAATACCCTCAAGGTTGATTGATTGGTCAATGAATGAATTTACAGCGCTTTTTTTTGTTCTAATGAACTTTAACCATTTTGGAATTGATGGTCATGTATGGGTTTATCCAAGTATTATAAATCCATCCAACGCAATTGGAGATCCAAATCTGGTTGGAAGATTAATTAATGAGTATTTACACTTAAATGCTGGGGAAAATCATAAAAATACACTTTCTATGATTAATCCATTAAATCCCGACAAAATTACTGTGGTTCATAACTCTTATATTATTGACAAATGGTCTTCACAAATAGGAGAAAGAAGAAGAGTTTCACAGCATGGAAAGTTTATTGTAAAGCCAAATAATCAAATTTTATCCCCACTTAACAAAAATTTTATTGGTCAGTTTATGGAAAAAATTATTATTGATGGTACTAGCAAGGAATCTATTTATAATGAACTATTAAATCAATACAATTTTGATGAAGAAAGAATTCTTCCACCAATTCCAAAAGATACACAAGATATTATCGATAAAATAATTCATGAGGCTAAACTTGGCTTCAAGAAATGAGAATTTAATTAAATGTAATAACAGATTCTAAAGCTTCATCCGTTTCTTTATTAATGAAATTTGACTGATACCCAATAGTGGTAAGTATTGAAGTATGTCTATAAAGCTTCTGTAGCATTTGGATGGGGATTTTATCACCAGATAGATTTCCAAAAGTATGCCGGGCAATATGCATGGTTAGCTTTTTAATAATGCCAAGTTCAAAGGCGAGCTTCTGCAACGCTTCATCTATGGTCTTTGTAGCATTAGAAATTTTTTTTTGCACTTCGAACAAATCGGACTGATTTCGGACATTGTCCAAGTTGTAAAAAACGAATCCGGTTTTATTTTTCGTCTTGGACTTATAAAAAGTTAATATAATGGAGGCCTTATCTGGAATCTTTAAAGAACCAGCTTTAGCATTCTTACCCATGGTATAAGTAAGTCTACCATCTTCAATATCTTCCCATTTTAAGCGAAGCAGGTCAGAAACCCGCATTCCAGCGAAATAAAAAGATAGGAGCCATAGATTTCGAGCATGATTAAGAGGTGAATCGTGAGGCAACACAACGTCTTCAAGTTTTTTAACCTCTTCGATTGTTAGACTTGTCTTTTTGGAATCAGGGAACTTGATTCGTATTTTGTCTTTGCCGAATGGGTAATATTTAATGTCTACGATATTATCTTTAATTGCTTGATTAAATATTGTGCGAAAAACAACTAAATGATTTATAATAGTCCTGTCAGTTATTTTTCTTGAACCTTTTAAATAGGCTTTAAATCTATTTAGAAGTGGAACAGTTATTTCTTGAAAGGAAATATCCTCATTTTCTAGAAATTCCTTAAATCTATTTATTCTAGGCTTGTCTGCCGAGTAGCGATTATACTTACCACTCTGCTTAAGATTATGAAGATAAATTTCGGCTTGTCCAAAAAAATTGGAAGTGTTTTTCGATTTTAATGAGCGTTGAATAGCTTTAGCCGATATATTGGTTTTCTGGGTTTCTAGTTCTAAAAACTTATTGTTTGCTTCAGTTAGTTTCTTTACCAGAAATAGGTTTAAAGCCTGATGATTGGGATTAGATTTTTTTACTCGTTGTTTAGTTGAATCCCATTCCTCCGGTTTTAAGTTAACACCTAATGAAATAATTGAGATTTTCCGTTCCTTGATGATCTTTATTATCAAAGGTAATTTAGCTTCTTTGTTAGGCTTATCTTTGCGGATCAGGATTTTTATTGATGCCATAATAATGGATATTTAATCTTGGGTCAAACAAAGGTTAAACATTTTTCGAATTTATATGGCATTTTATGAAATATTAATTTTCATAAATACTTCTAAAACAACATTTTGAAATCATATCAAACCATATTAGACCAGAATTAAAAGGACTTAAAATCCTGTGGGCAGTAATGTCCGTGCGGGTTCAAGTCCCGCCCCGGGTACAAAAATCAGAGCGAGAATCGGAGCGAAAGCGATAGATTATCGTTCTGATTTTTTCTTCGTTCTCTTTCTGTTTCTCACTCTCTACCCTGAAAAATCAGAGCGAGAATCGGAGCGAAAGCGATAGATTATCGTTCTGATTTTTTCTTCGTTCTCTTTCTGTTTCTCACTCTCTACCCTGAAAAATCAGAGCGAGAATCAGAGCGAAAGCGATAGATTATCTTTCTGATTTTTTCTTCGTTCTCTTTTTCACCCTATACACTACACTATGTTTGATTTCCAACAACTGGAAGTTTACAAGAAAGCAAAAGCTTTTCATGTCGAAATGCAACAAATCATCCGTTTGGCTTCATTGGACAGAATTATTTCTGATCAAAGTTTTTATTCACTCTGATGGTCACTAAGAAAATTAATTATCCTGATAAATGAATTCGACTATTTTTTGCAATCTGATAACGCTTTTATTTTTCCAGATTTTTTAACCTGAATGTTAATTTTACGCCAGGTGGATTTACCTGGTTCTGCAAGGGTATTGCTGCTGATGGTAACGATCTCAGCATCTTCTCGAGTGATGTTCATTTTTGATACAGGACCAAGACACGACAAGCCATCGTTGTTGGTTTTTAATATGCCAAAATTCAATATTTTATCATAAAATATTTCATAGTTTTCTTTACCAGCAACCATATCTATGACTTGCTCATATGGTGTCGATGGGATTAAATTATTCCATTTGATGTCACCATCCGGACTGACTGCCGCACACATCATCCCGCCGGAATGACCATAAGCGTCTGCCACAAATACCAATCCACCTTTGGAATCTGCAACAGCCGTTTTAATATCAAAATGTTGATCCGTCTTGTAAGTGTAAGACCATAATATCCTGCCTTCCAAATCAGATTTTAGGATCAACAAATCCTTCCTTTTTGCAATGGTCTCCACCGAACCTAAAAAATACAAATAACCTTGATCGGATGACAATACTTTATGAATGCTGATTTCGGAAAATTTAGCACGATCGGCATGAAAATGAAACTGACTGGTAATGGTGCCTTGTGCAGAAAAGAAGAGTACAGGAAGGATGAAATATTTTTTTCTTGTTTCTGCATCAATGTATGCGCCCTTTTGCAAATAGTGCATGAGAAAACTACCATTGCTTAAAGTAATAAGTTCGGTCATATCATCCACCAGCCTAACTATTCTGGTCCATTTTATTGCACCAGTTGGATCAATAAAAGTAAGATATGCATCGTATGGGGAAACTGCCGGATTCCTGTGTGCCATTAAAATACTGCCCGATGGATCGGTAATCATAGATGGTTCTTCTATTCCTTTTAACGAATCGGAAATGTAGGACCAAAATGATTCCATTTCCTTAGAATAACATGATATGATCGCCTGTTTATCCTTAAATCCATAACCGGATAAAATAATATGATTTGCAGCTAAGCCAAGCTTCTCCCATCTGAAATCATGTTCCCCATCGCCCATTCCATAAGTTTCAAAACTCTCATGACCGAATTTTCCAAAAGCTACAAATCCATCTTTCTGTGTATTTCCTTTTGACCGATCTGCATATTTTGCAGTCTCGCCACACATTACAAACCTGTCTTCACCCAAACTCACTGCATCACCCGTTACACCTTTATTATCAAGATGATAAGCATTCTGCCCACCGGAATTAATGGTACACGAACTTAAAAATATCAACAAGGATACAATTCGCATTGCAACTATATATTTTCGTATCCCATTTCTCCTCATCCAGATCTTTTTCATTAGTTACCCTTAATATTTTAAAAAATATTTATTAACTCGTAGACTTCCTCATAATAAAATCCTGTCTTCAATTTTTGTTACACGCCAGGGGTTGTCGAACATCTTCACTTATTGTGCGGTCATTTCCTCATTCTCTAATTTCCTAATTCTCTAATTCCTCCTCCCCTACCTCACCACACTAACATCCCCAGACAATGTAACCGTTGTCCCATCTATCCTCGTTGCTTTGACATAATATACGAAAACACCCGGATTCACGGGTTCTCCCTTAAAGTTGCCATCCCACCCCGCCTGCAGATCATTCACCATAAAGTTGCCGGATAGAAATACCAGGTTGCCCCATCGGTCATAGATTCTGAATTCATCCACTTGTTGGATGGAATGATTTCCAAATACGGTGACAAAATCATTCTGTTGGTCACCATTCGGAGAAAAAACATTGGGCACCCAAATCTGCGTATTGTTGTCCACCCGGATTTGAACAATGGCAGTACTGGTACAACCCAGTCGATCAGTAACGGTAAGCGTGTAATTTTTTGACCTCAGAATATTCACTTCTGGATTCAAACAATCACTGCAACTCAGACCATCTGACGGTGACCAAAGTATCGTGACCGGATTAAAGTTCAACAAAGGTTTTAGAATTATTTTATCACCCAATGTGATGTCAATTTTATTTTCAAGTTCGGTTTCCAATTCAATGGGAAGTATCAAACTAAAATATTGTGTGTCTATGCAATTCAGCGAATCTTTCAACAACACCTGATAATCGCCGGGTGGCAAATTTCCGACAGTACTCAATTTTCCATAATTCTTGCCATCGTCAAAACTGAACAAGAATTCCGGTATTCCACTATTGGCTTGTGCATGCACACCGCCGAAGGGATCATCAAAACATCGTATGGAATCTACTGCGAGACTGGCAGAAACCACATCCACGATCAATGAAGTATTTATCACACTATCACAACCATTAATGGTATTCAAGGTATCAACAAATCTGCCTTGCTGATTATATTTTTTAGAACCAACTTGAATAAACTGACCTTCGCAGATCATGCGTGGATTGCTCAATGAAAAAATGGGATGTACCGTTAACGAAGTCCTGATGATACTGTCACAACCATAAGTGGTCTGTAGAGTATCCAAATAACTTCCTGCATTAGTGTAAACTTTATTTCCTACTTGCACACTTTCGCGATCACAAATGATAGGTTGAAAATCCATATCATAGACAGGGTTAACCAGCAAAGAAGTTGCAACAATACTGTCACATTGAAAAACAGTCTGCAATGTATCTATATAATTTCCGGTGGTAGTATAAATTTTATTTCCCACCTGAATCTTTTCGCCTGCACAGATGATTTGATTATTGGATAAATTAAAGATTGGTCTCACCGTTAGTGAAGTATTTATTACACTGTCGCATCCGGAAACTGTTGATAAGGTATCCGTATAATTGCCTGTAGAGGTATATCGCTTTTGACCAACCTGAATAAATGATCCATCACATATTTCCCTTTGATTGGAAAAAACATAAACTGGTAATACTTGGAGATCTGTGTGGATGATGCTGTCACAACAATATTGATTGGGGAATACATCACGGTATCGACCAGTTGAACTGTACACATTATTCCCTACTCTATAACTCGTGCCATCACAAATATTTACTTTTTGTGTGTCGTTCTGAATTTGTGTTAAATCAATAACCTCGAAACTCAGGGTATCCGAAATACATCCAAATTCATCTCTTGCATTCGCCTTATGCGATCCAATGGATAAGCCGGAAAACAAACCATCTCCAGTCCATCGATCTCCGTCCATGGTATAGTAATACAGTGGGTAAGATCCGGTTGCAATGAGGTTTACAAAAGGTGTTGGATGGCAACAAGTTTTATCCAGTTGTGCAGTATCTATTTTAAGGCTTATCACATGTTGGTAATCCCCTATCACCAATTGTTTGCTTACCATGCAATTCCGCTGATCACGGATTGTGATGTTATAAATCCCCGGATCCAAAGGATCGAATATGCCCTGATTCAACCAATTACCATTGCCGTTTAATTCATATTGGTACGGTGGAATTCCACCTAACCCAATAATAACAATACGACCTGAATCTTTACAACTTCTTGCGCGAACCATCAATACACTATCCCTCAAAGCTGGAATTGCCGGTGGGAGTTTTTGTACATAGGGCTTAATGCATTGTCCTACTTTTGAATATATGGTGATCAAAGAGGAAGGATTGTATTTAAAAATAGTGTCTTTGGTAAAATTAATTCCATCCTTGGAATATAAAGTAATGCTGTCCGAAGTGCTTGTATGAATACTGAGTATGGTGGCAGATTTTTCATCGCATGAATCTTCGAGACTCAAGCTTAAATTCAATTCAGGATCGAGAACTGTAATGTTGAATGTGTCATACACTTTCATGTTGCATTTGTCTCCCAGTTCGACATAAAAAGTGGTACTGGTATCCGGCGTGATAATGGGATTGAAAGTGGTTGGATTATTTATACTTTGAGAAGGTTTCCAGGAATAAGTTGCAAATTTAGAAGGGACTGAAACCTGAATGGATTCCCCTTTACAAATGATATAATCATCCAGCACCGCAATTTCGCTTACATAATCCAAACAAAACTGCTGGACATTGATTGCACCTCCTGTCGCAGCAGTAAAACCAAAATACACTAGAGGATCTGATCTGAAAATCGTCTCAATAATATCTCCTCTGTATTCCAATCTCAACTGACAATCCACATATATCTGAAAAAGATTGCTCTGAGGTGTCCACTTTACTCTGCAATTATGAAACCTGCAATCTTCTGCATTTCCCAGATTCGGAAAAATTCCTACCGGGCCGGCCAACTGATCCGGCGATGCATGACTCACGTTTCCATTCCGCATCAAAGACATATGATCATATACCGGATCACTATAATTTCCATTTTCCCAGGTGTCAAATTCAATCGCTAAACTTGGTCTGATCCCTTGATATCCCAGCCCACCACCGGAAACACCAATGGAAGTAGAGATCGGTTGAAGAACAAAGGCTATACCATCTGCGCCGGCTCCATCGATGCAACCAAGATTAAGCTGAAAGTATATGTCAAATGGTCTTCTTAGATCTATTTTATCCTCGTACCATACACTACCCGTTTCATAATTTTTTTCTTCTGTGAGCAAATAACAATCATTCCCTAAATATGTCGCATCCTGATTCAGCACAAACTTTTTATTCTTTGTGCTTTTACAACTGTCCGGAATTTCAAAACTGCTGATCAGTGTACAATTTTTTTCATCTGTAATGGTGACATTATAATTTCCCGGTACCAGCAACTGGAACAGACTGTCCGTCTGAATGTAGGTTTTATTACTGATCAGATATCGATAAGGTGGTTTGCCGCCTTCCACTCTGATTCCGGCTGTTCCATCGCTGATGCAATGGGATGGTGTTACATCTATGCCAAGCAACTTAAGTGGTCGGGTTACTTCCACTTGAATTGAAATACTGTCGTTGGATGAATCAAAATCAGTTCCATTGTTTGGATTGGAAAGTAAGAAGGTAACTGTATGCATTCCATCCGGAACAGACAAACAATTAAATGAAATATTCTGACTTTGTCCGGCAGCAAAACTTCCACTCCAATTGTTATTCAGTACTAAATTCCCATCGAGCAAAAATTGAATATCCAATTTAGTGATGGTACTGATGCCTTCATTCTTCACCACCAAAATTGGACATAAACTATCCCCGCAAAGGTCTGATTGAAAACGGATATCCTTAGCTGCCACATCAAGATTACCAACTGGTTGACATCCGCGGGAACTGATCAGATAATTTCTTCTGGTTTCCAACGTGGCAACCATTCTGGTCTTTTGACCCTGTGAAAAATGCACCGGTTGGCAGGAGGAATAATCCATGTAATTGGTATTGTCATCCGGCAGATCGGGTACATCCGTATTACAGGAATTGGTATTACAGGGTGCAAATGAAGCAGAATTATCCGGTGGTGTATCACACACCCTATCTCCATCCAGTAGACAATTGTTGTTCACACATCCACCGTTAAAAGTATGATCCAGGCCGAAGTAATGACCCATTTCATGCGCTGTGACGGTCGTTCCACCCACGCTTGTCCAATACCTCGCTTCCTGCATAATTCCATCTACTGTACAAGGTGCACCGGGAAAATACGCAAACCCGGCAAGCCCACAACCAAAATTGGCGTTAAACAAATCTGTCACCAACCAGATGTTGACGTATTGGCGACAGTCCCAGGAAATCAGATTTTTAATGGCCGCATCGCTGGAGGCATCAGTTCCTGGAGAACACATGGGTTCATTGACCAGATTGCTATAGGTGCGGGTGACGCCATTGGTAGGTTTTCCGGCAGGATCCCTTCTTGCCAAACAAAATCGGATTTCAACATCGACTCCAGAATTTGTTTTAAAAGGCCCTTCATTGGAAAAGGATTGATTTAACAAATCCAAGCCATTCTCCACCTGCTGATTGGTAAGATTATTGCCTTGCCCGATTGGCGTTCCCGGAGGAACCACCAAATGGATGACAACGGGTATGGTGTAAATGATTCTCGAAAAATCAGATTGTGTGCCAATTTGATCCCGACGGACGGTATATTCATAAATGTCCCGCTCCATCTCAAGGAATGCTTTCCTGTATTCCGGGCTGGTTCTTAGCAGTTCGCGGTGAAATTCCTCGTGGGCACAATACGGGCTGATGCCCTGTCCAAAAACGAATTGGACAAGGATAAAAAATCCTGAGAGAATAAGATATTTATGCATACTTCGAAGATCCTTTCGTAGAGTTAAAAGCTGCATGAGCCTCTTTTGGTACATTTTGAACCCTCAATATTAAGCCAAAGTAAGGATTCCGTAACAACCGGAGAGTAAAGTCTTGCATTTCAATTTTAAATAATTTGCAACAATTGACCAAAAAAGCCGTTTTTTCTATTCGGAAACTGATAACGATTTTGGTTTTTAGGTATTTAGATTTGAATTTGGTTAAATCAGGGTTAAAAATCTGATGATAAAACCAATCACAAAATCATTTATTGTAATTTTGTCTTTGTAAATTATTGATCCACCATAACTTTTAAAAATGCTTCAATCTCTTTTCTCAAAATCTTCTGTTCTGATGCTGGCAATTGTAATTTCTGCCAATCTTATTTCATGTGCCCAGACGCCGGCTAAAGATGCCAACAATGGCTATAAAGCAGAGCAAGAAGGGTGGTTAGTCAATCTCGATGAAGCCTATGCACTATCCAAGAAAACCAATAAGCCCATCATGGCAAATTTTACCGGTTCAGACTGGTGCGGATGGTGCAAGCGTTTATCCGCAGCTGTCTTTGTTAAAGATGATTTCAAAGCATGGGCAAAGAAAAATGTAATTCTTCTGGAGTTGGATTTCCCTAGAGGAAAGGCCATTCCGGATGCCATCAGAACCCAAAATGCCAATCTTCAGCAAGCCTTTCAGGTATCCGGATATCCTACCATTTGGGTTTTTGACCTGGAAAAAGACAAAAAAACCAACCAATACCAGATCAACGCACTTGGCAAAACCGGCTACACCGCTACCGTTCAGGAATTTACATCCGGCGTAGACCAAATGATAGCCAAGAGAACTGCAAAGTAGATTTTTTTTAAACAGTTTTATTCATCAGGCAGTCTTTACAAGACTTGGTGGATAAATGCAAATTGAAGAATTCCTTTACCGAATCTTCATGACAGGTTTTACTTGCTGAAGTTGTTCATTCTGTATTCTAATATAATATATACCTTCAGGTGCATCTTCGAGATTGCAGTCTACATCGTATTTTCCGGGAGGTAATATATTATTAAGAACTGTTTTTATCTGGGTCCCTTGATTATTTAAAATTTCTATCATGACGAATCCACCAAACGTCTCAAATTTGATTTTTGTGCTTTCGACAAAAGGATTTGGATAGGCGTATATCATATTTTTTCCCAGCGAATTGTTTTTATCATGGGTCGCCGTGTTGAGGCAGTTGTTAGGATCAATAAAAGATAACTTCTGATAATTCTTAAAGAGTATTTTATCTATATCAGATGCGGGGACACAAAACCAATCTTCCAAAATAGATGCATACACAGATCTAAAATCATACTGCATAGGTAGATTTGAATTGACATTAGAAGCTGGATCAATAATCGGATTATTACCCAAAACACCCCCATTTACTTTTCCTCCAAATACAAATAATGGTTGTGCTGCACCATGATCTGTTCCTGCAGAGGATGTCGCAATAATGCGTCTTCCAAATTCGGAAAATGTCATGCCTAAAACTCTATCCTCATGCCCCATCAACTTAAGATCATCCATAAATCCGCCAACCGCATCTGAGACTCCTTTCAATAAATTTGCATGCACCCCGATGGTATGATCTGCAGCATCTACTTGCGCTGCATGAGTATCAAATCCTCCTGTACTCAACCAAAATATTCTTGTCTTACTTCCACCATCGATCAATTTGGCTACTATCGACAATTGTGTGCCCAATGTATAACCCAATTCTGAAGACTTTGGGTATTTTGTTGAAAGGTTGCGTCCTTTATCTCCCGCAGCCTGCACTGCATCTCCAAATTTGTCTGTTTGCCTAAGCACCTCCCTCGTATAAGCCAATTCCTTTCCCATATAGTCTTGTGTTACAGGATCAGAAAATAAATTACCCGTGAGATTCAATGGATCTTTTGTATTATAAATCGATATCCCCATCGAGACGCCTAGGTTTTGTAATCCAAGAGTAATGGTTCCACCTAGTCTTATTGCCAATGGGTCCGGCATTGTTGCATTTGGAAATCCAATTGGGTAATTAGGGTATTCATAGGATAAATAACGAGCCGCCCAACCTGAGTTTAATAGTTCATTGGCATTAGCTCCGGATATCCAAATGTCTGCTGCACGAAAATGCGAATAGCTAAATTGAGGATAGCCAACACTTTGAATAATGGCCAATTTATTATCTTGGTATAAATTGTGGAGAGCCGCAAGCGATGGGTGTAAACCTACCATGTCATTGGTTCCAGGAAGTTTTAAAACCTTAGTTTCTGGAATTAAAATACTTTGTCTAATATTTGATTTAGATAAGACAGCATATTGATCCAAAGGAATTACTGTATTCAATCCATCATTTCCACCATTCAGTTGTATGATGACCAATACCTTATCCGTTTCCAATAGAGATAATGTGATATCAGACAGCAATGGATTAGAGGCATATGCAGACATGGTTATACCACCTAAAGTAATCGGTACAGATTGTAAAAATTTTCTCCTTTTCATTCTTAAAAAAATTGCGAGAATTAAAATAAATTAACACAAATGATATTCAGCAGCTGACATCAAGTAATTAAATAAATTTTGCAACATCATGGGAACTTGTTTTGACTCTGGATCTGAAGTATTGGGGTCTGCTATATATCCATTCCAGGCATCTGTCCAGTAAGCATCACTGGATTGTCCCAACAATATAAAGTTAGTCTTTAATGCTTTTCTAATAGAATCTGATATTGGAGGAGCTAAAATAATTTGCACTGCTTCATCTATTAATGCATTGGGATCAGATGGATTGTCAAATTTTTTCACCGTTTCAGCAAAATTCATTTTTACTAAAAATCCGTAAGAAGGATTATTTGTAGGATCATAAGTGGCTTTTTTATCCAACGCAAAATTACTCCTGGTGATGGATTCATAAATCCCGCGCCTAAATGGATAACTTGTCGTATCAAACCACATTTCATGGTACACTGGTTGTTGATAATAAGCAGGCCAACCCGCAACATCGGGAGGATTATTAATATCAAAACCCACATTCACCAATCCATTTCGAATGACAGACCACATGTAGTACTGTGCTTCCAACTGATTGCTTTTTGGAAATGGAAATTCAATCTGCCTTACCATGCCCACACTAAAATCGTTTGGACTTTTAATCATGCAAGCACGATGTATCGGTTTGAAAAAATAATCTGAACTGAAGAGAGCTTGCATTACAAACTTCATTTGCTCAGGATGATTTATATGGTTTCTAAAAATCTCGGCAAGTGGTTCAATAACTTCAACTTCTATCTCTGCAGTAATATCATAGTACACAAAAAAATTCCAAAGTCTCCTGCAAATATATTTAGACACTTCATCTTTATTAAAGATCATGTCGATCAATTGATCCAATTCTCGCAATGATCTGTCTTTATCAGATAATATAGAACTATCCGGTGTGATTTGAAAATTATTATAAAAAGATGAAAAAGATTTAACTCCGGTGTCGTGATTTTTTTGAATAAAATTCAATTGAGGTATGATATTCGTTTGAACCCCATTGACATTTTGACTATAGGATACTGTCCACCCTGTAAGCACCCTGGCAGCAGCTTTCACATCATCCTCAGTGTAATTGGATGCCGGACCTTTTCCTAAGGTGAAGAGCTCCTGTAATTCTCTGGCGTAGTTTTCGTCGGGTGCAGTTTTGGTATTCTTTTCTCCGTTTAGGTATTTCAGCATTCCCGGATCCAGAGTAATTCCTTTGACCAATTGCTTGTAATTACCAAAAACATTTTGTCTATATAAGTTTTGTGTAAGGTACATGCTGTTGGCATTCTCCAATACTGCATCTTGTGTTACCAATAAGGTCTGATAAAACATGAGCATTTTCTCACTGAGTGTCCTGTCCTGATGAATCTGGAGACCGGTCCACCAGTTTTTAAGATTGGCCCTGCGATTATTGCCGGAACCCATTAAAAAATTAGTTTGTAGTGCTTTGTCAACCCACGTCTCGCCAAAAGGAACAACCGTCACTATTGTCCCCTTATCGTCGTATTTCTCCATCAAATCCTTACTGGGATCAGTATTTCCATAATAGGTTCTCAATGGAGGTTTGGGCAGCGGAGGAGTCCCAGGAATTAAACCATCTATTACTTCATTCAGGCTTTTACCTTTATAAAAATCAAGATCTGGCTTGCTCACTCCAAATAAAGTTCTCCGCAATAAATGCAGAAGCTCAGCTTTCTCAAAAATTCCGGTATACGGTTTGATTGTAGCCATAATTTGCTTTTCTTTTAATTTGACAGGGTATATTTAATAATTGTTGCCTATCCTCTAATTAATTTTGGAAATACTTCGCCAAAAGGTCCAAAGGGGATTAACATTAATTTACGAACAACCGCTTTTCAACTCCAATATAGAGATAAAACTTAACCCTTACTGGTTTTTTCAGATGCTGATAAATTTAAAATAAAGAGTAAAGAATCCGCACTCAACATTAGACCCGTTAGAAACCATGGGTATTTAACTTCAAACAAATAATTCCTATAATTAAGGGATATCCGGAATTTAACAATTCCACGCAGCTTTCCATTATATCGTTATCTTTACTCTATAGGTTAACCATTATAAAGTTTAAAAATATTAAACCCTAAATCTTAAAAAATTATATAAATTGAAAAAAACTTTTATTCTATTTTGTAGTCTTGCCATGTCAACGATGTTGATGTCACAAGACTCCGTTTCAAATAAAGAAGCAGAGGTGCAGCAAACGATTATTAAATTTTTTGAGGCCATTTCAAATAGGGATTCAACGATCCTCAAACATTACATTACGGATGATATCCTATTACTGGAATATGGGAGTTTATGGAATGTTGACACACTGATACAAAAAGCAATTAAATCGAATACATCAATTGACTTTAGCAGGAAAAATAATTTTAACTTTATCCGAACGAATGTACATGGAAAAACCGCATGGGTAAATTACCATCTCTATTCTGACATTATAAAAGATCGCAAACAATCTTCTGTACATTGGTTGGAGACAGTGGTGATGATCAAAGTAAAAAATAAATGGAAAATCAAACTTTTACACTCTACACTGATATCCCGTACATAAATCACAATAGATTATAAATTTATCATTTTTTTGAATATGCAAATTCACCAGTGTAAATTTATCTCATGTTTCGCATTAGGGTTTCGGTATGTAAAGTAAATGTCTAAATAAGAGAGGTGCTCCCATGAAAGGACGATCTTTGATTACCATCAAATAGATGAAGAGCAATTCATTAAGTAAATGATTTTTCTGACCTCTTACGGACGTGTTTGATAGTGGGACAATTCTGCCTGACTGCGTGTGACATGCAAATGAGAAAGAGGGGTATCGGTTTTTGTTCTTGTAT